>Ga0172379_10003428_pt1 | contig 25299 bp, 27 predicted proteins | sample GrowelOW334metaG_FD_119756 | JGI IMG/M metagenome (GOLD analysis project Ga0172379, IMG submission 119756) | Groundwater microbial communities from an aquifer near a municipal landfill in Southern Ontario, Canada - Groundwater well OW334 metaG | ecosystem: Environmental > Aquatic > Deep...
ATCCTACCTCATCCCCCCAACCCCCTTCTCCTCTAAGGAGAAGGGGGAGTAGATTTAATTTGTTTTAACACATAACTAATATTATTCATCACTTGTTCATTATTAAAACGTAATACGGTATAGTCATATTTTTTTAACATTAAATCCCTAATCAACTTATACTCATGGCAATAAAAATCAGCAATGTATTGATAGATTGGATGTTGTCGATTAAATTTTAAACCATTTAATTTACGATTTCGTAAATATTGCCATAATTTTTGTTCAGTTACGGTTGGTTTTTTACGAAATTTTTTAGCGATATATTGTAAACGATGTTGTAATTCAATGGTGTTAGATTGTTGTGGACGAATAAACATAAAAAATAAATATAAAAACGCTCAATTAAAAAAATGTGAGCGCTCAATAATAGTAGTATAACTCCCTTCTCCTGAGAGGAGAAGGGCTGGGGATGAGGTAGGTTGTTAGGAGAAGGGGGCTAGGGGGATGAGGTCTGTATTGCTCATGCTTTAAAACGTGCTATAATAATTTAACTATGGTGTATTTAGGAGCCGATCACGGTGGTTTTCACTTAAAAGAGAAAATTAAACAATGGCTAAAGGATGCCGGCATAGCCTATGCAGACAAGGGGGCATTTCAGCTTAATCCAGAGGATGATTATCCGGATTTTGCGTTTGCGGTAGCCGAAGCAGTGGCTAATAATCCTACTGAACACAAGGGTATTTTAGCGTGTCGATCCGCCGCGGGCGTAATTATTGCGGCGAATAAAATAACAGGAGTGCGCGCCGTGGCACCGGCTAATGTAGAAGCCGCCGTTCATTCACGCTTACATAATAATGCTAATGTATTAGGCTTATCGGGCGATTGGTTAGATGAAGCTACCGCCAAAACCATGATTCAACAATGGTTAACTACAGCATTTTCTGGTGAGGTTCGGCATCAGCGTCGATTAGATAAAATTTCATTAAAAGAGCAAGTTTAAATTATGTCTAACACTATTCAAGTTTATCCGGCTATTTTGGAGCAAGAAGCCAGTGAAATCCAGCGCAAGCTAGCTTTAGTAAAACCATTTTGCTCTATGGTGCATTTAGATATTATGGATGGTGAATTTGTCTCTAATACAACAGTGAACGATCCAGATTTGTTAGCAACCATTAATTGGGGTGCTGTAAAAATATCATTACATTTAATGATAAAAAACCCTGTTTTGTATTTAAAAAAATGGGCTCTACCAGCCGTGGAGTTAATGATTATTCACGCGGAAGCGAGTAGTAATTTGGTAGAAGAAATTCGGCTTATTAAGCAGTTAGGCAAAAAAGCTGGTATAGCGATTAATCCGCACACAGCTACATATACGCTAGCTGATGTTATTAACGATTTAGACGCGGTATTAGTAATGGGAGTGGAGCCGGGTTATTCTACCCAGGCGTTTAATGCGGATGTGTTACAAAAAATTAGTTATCTGCGCTCATTACGTTCTGATTTATTAATTATGGTGGATGGTGGAGTAAATAGCGCCACGAAAGATAGTATTATTAAAGCGGGAGCGGATGTATTGTGCGCCAATAGTTTCATTTTTAAATCTTCTAACATTGAAGACAGTATTAATAATTTAAGAACAATTTCCTCATGACGAAAACAACCAGTATCAAACAATTGCGTCTACAGGCCATGGATATTCGTATCGATGTGTTGCAGGCGTTAACGGCGGCTAAATCTGGCCATTCGGCTGGCCCATTAGGGATTGCCGATGTGTTTGCGGCTTTATATTTAAATGTAGCTAATATCGATCCACAGCGGCCAGACTGGCCGGAACGGGATCGGATTGTGTTATCACATGGCCACGTTTGCCCGGTATTATATGCGGCTATGGCGCAAGCGGGTTTTTTTCCACGGGAAGAACTACTTACTTTGCGTAAATTAGGTACTCGTTTACAAGGTCATCCACATCGCACTGAACTGCCTGGCTTAGAAACCACCAGTGGTCCACTAGGTTCTGGATTATCGCAAGCGGCCGGTATGGCCTATGCGTTTAAAATGGACGGCACCAAGCAACACGTGTGGTGTGTAGGTAGTGATGGTGAACAACAAGAAGGTAATATTTGGGAAGGGGTAATGTTTGCGGCCGCCAAAAAGCTAGATAATTTAACCGTAATTATTGATCGCAATTATATTCAAATTGAAGGCTCTACGGAAGATGTAATGCCGCTGGATCCGTTAGGTGATAAATATCGTTCGTTTAATTGGAATGTAATGGAAATAGATGGCCATAATATGGAACAAATTGTCTGGGCCATGACGGAAGCCAAACACATTCATAATCGGCCAACACTAATTATTGCCAATGTTATTCCAGGCTATGGCGTTAGTTTTATGGCTGATGATTATACTTGGCATGGCAAGCCGCCTACGCAGGAGCAATTAGCCAAGGCGGTTGAGGAAATAGAAACATTAAAAAAACAAATTGAACGAGAATAGATCGACCTCATCACCCCCGACTCACTAAACATCCTACCTCACTCCCCCTACCCCCTCTCTCCTCTGAGGAGAGAGGGGGAATAAAATGCAATTTAATAAATTTCTCCTCCTCTCCTTAGAGGAGAGGAGGCCGGGAGGTGAGGTAGGTTGGGAAAGGGGGCTTAAACATTAATATATATTGCAATGCCATTATCACAATCTGCAAAATTAGTTAACAATTTATTTGATACCAAAAATTTAACCATGGCCGGCACCCGTGATGGTTGGGGCAAAGCGTTGGTAGAATTAGGAAAAAAAGATGAACGCGTGGTAGTATTGTGTGCCGATTTAAGCGAATCTACGCGATGTCATTGGTTTCAAAAAGAATTTCCTAAGCGTTACATTCAAGTTGGCGTAGCGGAACAAAATTTAATTACGGTCGGGGCTGGTTTAGCCGCCGCTGGAAAAATACCTTATATGGTTTCGTATGCGGCGTTTTCGCCAGGCCGCTGTTGGGAACAAATTCGTACCAATTTTGGCTACAGTGCTCTGCACGGTATTGTTGGTGGCGCTCATGCCGGTGTATCAGTGGGGCCTGATGGTGCCACTCATCAAGCCGTAGAAGATATTGCCACTATGCGCACGATTGCCGGTGGAGTAGTATTAGCGCCGTGTGATGCAATTCGAGCCAAGCAAGCCACTATGGCGGCGCACAACGTGCCAAGCTTAGCGTATATTCGGTTTGGTAGAGATAATTATCCGGTTTTTACCACCGAAGAAACGCCGTTCCAAATTGGCAAAGCGGAAGTGTTTTATGAAGGCAGTGATGTAACGGTAGTAGCGTGTGGGCCAATGGTTTATGAAGCTTTGTTAGCGGCCAAACAATTAGAAGGACAAATTAGCGTGGAAGTGATCGATTCTACCACTATTAAACCGTTAGACGTGGAAACTATCGTAAATTCCGTAAAGAAAACCGGCGCGGTAGTAACGGCTGAAGAAGCTACGGTAATTGGCGGTTTAGGTGGAGCCGTGGCAGAAACTCTAGCCAAACATTATCCGGCGCCAATAGAGTTTATTGGTATACAAGATCATTACGGTGAATCTGGCAGTGCTCCAGAATTATTTGCCAAGTTTCATTTAACGGCTACTGATATTATTGCCGCCATTAAAAAAGTTCAGCAACGTAAACTAGCTTAACATGCGCATAACAGCCATTGATCGATTTATCGAAACTACTATTCGTGCCGCTGGCAAAAGTGCTAAGTGTAATTTTGGCGTGGTTACTACTGGTAAAATTAAAACCGGCATTCACGATATTGTTACGGAAGCCGATTACGAATGTGAGCGGATTATATTAAAAGCCATTCAACAAAAGTATCCCCAACACAATATTTTAAGCGAAGAAGCCGGGCTACTTGATAAAAAAAGTGATTATACTTGGATTGTTGATCCCATTGATGGTACCAATAATTTTGCCAAGCATATCCCGTTATTTGGTATTATTATAACGTTAGCTAAAGGTAACCAGGTGTTGCATGGCGCTATTTATGACCCTATTCACGATGAATTTTTTTACGCCAAATACAAACAGGGCAGTTATTGTAATAAAAAACGCATTCAGGTTAGTAAGCAACATAATCTAGATAACATGATTGTGTCGATTAGCAATATTCCTCAACGTAGCGATCAGGCGTATTTTGCCGAGTTACGTAAAAAAGTGGCTTTGCATACTACTTATTACAAAGCCTATGGTTCAGCGGCACAGGTGTTATCAGCCGTAGCTTGTGGCAGAATTGATGCTTGGATATTAGGTGGAGCGTATCCGTGGGATATCGCGGCCGGCGCGTTGTTAGTAACGGAAGCGGGTGGAAAAATTACAACATTAACTAATCAACCTTGGCATTGGCCAACCAATAATCAGCAAATTGTGGTAGCTAATCCCAAATTACATCATTCAATAATTAAGTTAATTAATCATTTATGAACCAATTAAAAAAACCGGTAGTATTTATTACGCGGCCCATTCCACAGCCTGGCATCGATTTAATTAAACGTTATGCCACGGTTATTTTACGTAAAACCAACAGCGCTATTTCTCGTAAAGAATTATTGGCCGGTGCTAAAAAGGCCGATATTTTATTACCAATTCTGACTGATAAAATTGACGAAGCCTTTTTACAAGCGAACCCACAATTAAAATTAATTGCCAATTACGGTGCCGGTTTTAACAATATTGATATTGGTGCTTGTACGGCTCAGCGGGTGCCGGTTACCAACACGCCCGGTGTACTTACCACTGCCACAGCGGAATTAACCTTTACCTTAATTTTAGCAGTGGCCAGAAGAATTGTAGAAACCGATGCTATTATGCGTACCGGTAAGTACCCAGGTTGGGGGCCAATGCTGTATATGGGTTATGATATTAACGGCAAAACACTAGGCATTGTAGGCATGGGCAGAATCGGTAAACGGGTAGCTGAAATTGCCAAATATGGTTTTAACATGAATATTATTTATTATAATGATCGAGCGGTTACCGAGGTGGATAAATCTTTACAAGCCAAATCAGTTACCTTAAAACAATTATTCAAGCAAGCCGATTTTGTTAGTCTGCACGTGCCGTTAACGCCGCAAACTCACCATTTAATCGGCAAAAAAGAATTAGCTATAATGAAGCCAACCGCTTGTTTGGTGAATACTTCACGCGGACCGGTGATTGATGAGCAGGCTTTAGTATCAGCTTTAAAAAATAAAACCATTGCCGGAGCAGGTTTGGATGTTTATGAAAAAGAACCGTTAATGGCGGCCGGTTTAAAAACTTTGCAGAATACCGTGTTGTTACCGCACATTGGTTCGGCTACTTATACTACGCGCACGGCTATGGCCATGTTAGCCGCTAAAAATATCGTGGCGTTTATTCAAGGCAAGCCGTTAATTAGCCCGGTGAATAAAATCTAAGCCCCCCAGCCCCCTAAACAGCCTACCTCACTCCCCCTACCCCCTCTCTCCTCAGAGGAGAGAGGGGGAATAAAATAAAATTTAATAAATTTCTCCTCCTCTCCTTAGAGGAGAGGAGGCCGGGAGGTGAGGTAGGTTGGGAAAGGGTTGGGGATAGAGGTCTATGCGTAAAATTATGGAATCAAAAAAAATCTTACAAATTCTCGCCAAAACAGTTTTACAAGCTTTACAGCCGGAAAAATTATTAGCTAAAGCCGTACAATTACGAGGTGGTGTTTTAGTGATTAACAAACAGCGTTATAATTTACGGCAGTTTAAAAATATTTACGTAGTCGGTGCCGGCAAGGCCACTTATGGCATGGCCAAGCAAATTAATCACTTATTAGGCAAGCGTATTACCGCTGGCTATATTAATGTGCCGTTGGCTCATACCAAAACCATTGGTAATATTATTGTTAATAAAGCGTCGCATCCTTTGCCTAATGCGGCCGGAGAACGCGGGGCACGTTTGGTTATGCAATTAGTTAAGCAAGCCACTAAAGATGATCTGGTGATTTGTTTAATTAGTGGCGGTTGTTCCAGTTTATTGCCATTACCAATTGCGAAAGTATCGTTAAATGACAAAATTATTCTTACCCAGCAACTTATGTTAGCTGGCGCGAATATCACTGAATTAAATGTGGTACGCAAGCATTTGTCAGCCATCAAAGGTGGCCAATTAGCATTAGCCGCTAAACCAGCTACTGTTATTAGTTTGATAATTTCTGATGTTATTGGCGATCAATTAGATGTTATTGCCTCAAGTCCAACGGCAGTGGACATGTCTACGTCTGATGAAGCTATTGCTGTGTTAAAACATTATAATCTATGCACGGTTCATTGGCAGCGTTTATTACATCAGCATGAAACTCCTAAACAGTTATTAAATAATGTACATAATATTATAATCGGCAGTAACCAACAGGCATTAGTAGCGGCGGCTAATGTTGCTAAACAATTAAAATTACATCCTTATATTTTAACGTCTACGTTGCAAGGTGAAACTCGCCAAGTTACCCAAGTATTAATGGCTATTGTGCAAGAAATAAAAAAATATAATCGACCAGTACGTCGACCGGCATTATTATTAAGCGGCGGCGAAACAACCGTTACGGTTACTGGAGAAGGAAGCGGCGGCCGCAATCAAGAACTAGTGTTGGCGGCACTGCCTCACTTAACTAAAAATGTTGCTATTATGTCGCTGGCTACCGATGGGGTAGACGGTTTTACTCCCAAACCAGTGGCCGGCGCACTGGCTGATTATAAAACATTGTTACGCAGTAAAGCGAAAAAAATTAATCTACAATATTATTTAACCAATAACGATTCTTATGCGGTTTTAAAGAAATTAGGTTGTCATATTATTACCGGCCCCACCGGCACGAATGTTGGTGATGTGATTATGATCCTGGTCAAATAAGGGTTTTTTTGATATAAAAAGGGAAAGACCTCATCACCCCCCGACCCCCTCTAAACATCCTACCTCACTCCCCCTACCCCCTCTCTCCTCTGAGGAGAGAGGGGGAATAAAATGCAATTTAAGAAATTTCTCCTCCTCTCCTGAGAGGAGAGGAGGCTGGGAGGTGAGGTAGGTTGGGGAAAGGTGATTTAGGGGGCTTCTAATTTTAAATAATTAATCAAGTAACATAAATTATGTCTCAAAAAAAACTCCAACTCTCTAACCGCGTGCTTAAAACCAAAGCTTCGCCGATTCGTAAGTTAGTGAATTTAGCCAACGAACAAAAAGCCAAAGGGGTGAAAGTGCATCATTTTAATATTGGTCAACCCGATTTTCCAACGCCACCTGATTTTTTTACTGAAGTAAGAAAATATAATGAGAAAGTAGTAGCCTATGCTCCATCGCAAGGCCGAGCGGAAACGCAAAAAGCTTGGGCAGTGTATTTTAAGAGCATTGGTTTGGATTTTACCGCCCCGGAAATTATTGTTACGCTTGGCGGCGTAGAGGCGTTATTTTTAGCGCAAGCGGCTTTACTGGATCCGGGTGATGAAATTTTAATATTAGAACCGTATTATCCGTATTACGCTAACCAGTTAGATATTTTAGGTGCCAAATTAGTGCCGATTAGCTTGGATATTAAAAACGGCTTTCATTTACCGCCGGTTAAAGAGATGCAGAAGCAAGTAACTAAAAAAACCAAAGCTATTTTGTTCTGCAATCCATCTAATCCTACCGGTGTGGTGTTTACAGAACAAGAAGTAAAAACCGTAGCCCAATTTGCTAAGAAAAATAATTTATGGATTATCGCTGATGAAGTGTATCGTGAATATGGTTTCGAACGAGCCGCTATATCCATGGGCAAAATCAAATCGGTGCGTGATCGAGTAATTATTACGGACACTACTTCCAAGCGCTTTAACTTATGTGGTGCGCGCGTTGGGGCGATTGCCAGCCATAACCAAGAGTTCATGACGGAGCTATTAAAACTAGCGCAAGCCCGTGAATCGGTACCCACTATTGAGCAAGTAGCGGTAGTGAAATTATTAGAAAATGCTAAAAAGTATTATCAGCCTTCTATTAAGTTGTTCAAACAACGCCGCGATGTAATTTATAAAGAGTTGTTAAAAATTCCTGGCGCAATTGTACGTAAGCCAGAAGGCGCGTTTTACATTATTATTGGTTTACCCATTAAAGATTCCAGCCATTTTGCTAAATGGTTATTAACCGATTTCCGCTACAACAACACCACTATTTGTGTATCGCCAGCTGATGGCTTTTATTGCACGCCAGGTAAAGGCAAAGATCAAATTCGGTTAAGCTATGTAATTGATAGCGCCATTATTAAAGAAGCGGTAGTTATTTTAGGTAAAGCTTTAGCCCAATATCAACAGGATTGGCCGAAACTGTGTAAATAAGACCTCATCACCCTAACCCCCTTCCCCTAAACAGCCTACCTCACTTCCCCTACCCCCTCTCTCCTCTAAGGAGAGAGGGGGAATAAAATAAAATTTAATAAATTTCTCCTCCTCTCCTTAGAGGAGAGGAGGTTGGAGGTGAGGTAGGAATTTGAATTATTACGTAATTTCATATATATTAACTTAATGAATACGCCAACGCCAGCGTCAGTACCCGATCCACATTTATTTACGGCGCATTCCAATGCCAGGCTCACGTTTATTATTGGTACGGTTGTGGGAATTTTGATTATGACGTTAATTGGCGCCGGGTTTTTTATGTACGCGTTATCCGGTGGTAATATTGGTACCTATACTACTATGCCGCTAGATTTTACCCCGAGTTTATTAAAAGACGCTACCGCTCCGGTTACAGCTAGTCAGGCTAGTGTAATAGTGCCAGACGAACAACATATTTTTGGTGCCAAAGAAAATTACACAGTCACTCTCGTAGAATATGTAGATGTAGAGTGCCGGTTTTGTAAAAAGTTTTTTCCGGAAGTGAACCAGTTTGTTAATGATCATCCTAATAATGTGCGCTTAATTATCAAACACTATCCGTTAGAGCAAATTCATCCGCAGGCAAAATTAGCGGCTATGGCGGCAGAATGTGCGGCTAAACAAAATAAGCTACGTGAATATCTGGAGCAGTTATATGAGTTTCAAATTAATTTGTCTACGGAAACGGAATTAACAGTGGCGAAATCGTTAGAGTTAAATATTGAACAATTTCAACAGTGTTTAGCGTTACCGGCCACAGAACAGCAAATTAGCAAAGATGCTACTGAAGCCGTTAGCCTAGATTTACACAGCCAGCCAGCTTTGATTATTTGGCATAACGATGGCAAACTGGAATCCGTGAATGGTTATGTGAATCATGAGTACTTGGAAAGTGAATTAAAAACTTACCTTAATCCGTAAGACCTCATCACCCCCCGGCCCCCTCTTCCCCTGTAAAGGGAAGAGGGGGAGGTTAAATTAATTTTTCCCCCTTCTCCTGCAGGAGAAGGGGGTTAGGGGGATGAGGTCTATCCCTATGTTACCCAATCTCCACTGGTCTACAATTCCACTTAGCCTCATCAATATTCAAGTATGGGGCTTGTTTGTGGCACTGGGTATTTTAGCGGCCGCGTTAGTAGCCAAGCGTTCAGCGGCGCAATGGAAAATATCCGGAGAAACCATGATCGATTTAACGTTTTGGGTAGTGTTAGCCGCGTTTATCGGCTCTAGATTGTTTTATGTTATTACTGAATGGCAATATTTTACTAGTAACTTTGTAGAAATATTTAAAATTTGGGATGGGGGCATGTCTATTAGTGGGGGATTTCTTGGGGCTATTATTACCGCGGTTATTTATTTACGTAAAAAAAAGTTACCATTCTGGCCATATGCCGATTTGGCCGCGTTTGTATTGCCGCTTGGCTTAGCTATTGGCCGCTTAGGCTGCTTTTTTATATTCGATCATCCTGGCAGTGTTACTAATTTTTTTCTAGGGGAAGTGTATTACGGCGATGGGCTAGTGCGGCATAACCATGGATTATATTTGGCCATTAGCGGCGCCGGGTTGTTTGGGGTGTTCACGTTGATTAAACATTTTTGTAGAGACGCATTGCAATGCGTCTCTACAAAAACAAAACCGCCGTTTTTCGTAGGTCTGTTTTTAATCTGGGATGGATTAGTCAGGGTAATGTTGGATTTTGATCGCATACTAGATAGCCGCTGGTTTGGTTTAACGGCGGCGCAGTATATTGGGGTTGTTTCGGTACTTTGTGGTTTTTACTTGACTTTTCGTAAAAAATAGTGTATTATAATAATAATTTATTGAAATAAAAAATATATTTTATGTCAAATATTACTTCTACACAAACTAATCCATTAGAATCATTTGTGGATTATCTCATAACAGAAGCCGGCTATAATAATTTACCAGAGAATTTTCAGTTATCTTATCGCGAGCAATTATTAACCCAAGTGTATCGTAGAATTGGCTTGATTGTAGTAAATGAATTACCAGAACAAGACGTAGTAGCGTTTAACCAACTAGTAGGAGAAAATCCAAGTAAAGCAGATCAGGCAGCGGTTAATCAATTTTTAGAAAGCCATATTGAAAATTTTTCCGAAAAATTAAAAGTTGGTTTAGATGAACTAGCTAAAAATTTCTTAGAAACTGGTAAAAAATAAATAAACAAAAAGGATCGTTGATCATTTATATTTTTTATGGGGGATGATTTCAATAAACAATTAGTGGCTACCGATTTAACCCCCGCACAGATTGAGGAAAAAATTAAGCGTATTAATGAGATTGTGCATGATTTTACTAAAGAAATGAAAGTAATTAAACAGCAAAAAAAAGACGTAATTAACCAGGCCTTGCAGCGCATCGATCACCAAAAAATTCAACAAATATTACAAGATATTAATAACAACTAACTTGTATGGGCAAACACGATAAAGATCTAAAAAAAGATAAAAAAGACGAGAAAAAGAAAAAAGCAAAACCAGATTCAGCTGCTGGTAGTGCTCCAGTGAGTGCAGGTGATGCTATTAATCCAGCCGAACAACGGCAACGTTTTGTTGGGCGCGCGGAACAAGCGGTTAAAGATGTAAATGCTGCTCGTGATGCATTTAAAGCTGCTAGTAAAGAATTGAAAGACGCTGACACGGAAGACAAAATAATTACTGCTAAAGAAAATGTAGAATTAGCTAAAGACACAGCTAAAGCAGCTTTGGTAGAATTACAAAAGGTTATTGAACGAGCCGAACAACGTTTCAAATCTGATTTAAGAGATATTCTTGATATGACTTTAATAACAGGTTTTACAATTGATAATGAACAATTAATAAAACAGCTGGATGATTTAGCTAAGGAAACTGAACGGATTTATCAAGCTAAAATGGTTGGTGTAGTTAATGCTCAAGAAGTAGCTCGCAAAGGAATACCGGCAGAACAGATAAAAGATCTTGATAAGCGATACGTTACCAATTTTAAAGACGGAGATGTAAATTGGGAAATTGGTGGGAAAGCTTTTGCGGCGTTGGATTTGCCAGAATTAGGTCATGCTGAATTAACACGCTCTGATTTTAGTGGAGCGGCTTCTATAGGCGATAGCATAGCTTATAATTATATACAGCCATACGAAGGAACGCCAGCACTAAGTGCTGTGCCAGCTGAATTTACTATGTTAGTAACAGACCATGGAGTAACTATTGAGTATACAGCATATGGTGGCAGAACCGTTGGTCCTAAACCAGCACCTAATCCAGCAGCCGCGGTACGTGAATATAGAAATTTTCAAAGTGAAGTAACTAACTTTATTAAAACGGAAGCCGATAAAAAAGTTAAACAAGAAAAAGATGAAGCAGATTTAACTAGTACCATAGAAAAATATTTAACCGACGCTCATGATGAACAAATCGATTTAGCTAATAATGAAAGTTTAAAGTTATCATTAGATGACTATTTGGATAGTGGTAGTATTTCTGAAAGTGTTAGTGCAGGAAAATCTAGAACCATTACATTAACTAAACCATACAAAGATAGGGCCTATAGTTCTACGGGCGCTTATTTTAAAATAGTGATTGAACCAAATAAGCCGGCGGCTGTGGAATATAAAGTAGCGGATAGTGCTAAAGCGCAAAAATTAAAAGCCAATGATGCTGGTGTATTACAAAGTATATTTAATGATAAATTTGTTAAAGAAACCGAAAAATTCTGTACTGAAAAAAAAGCCAAATTAGAAACTGCCGCAGCTAAAGCAGCATTAGAAGCCGAAGCTAAAAAATTAGTAGATAGTCCAGTAGCTGCTGATGAATGGAATTTGCCAGGCGTTGGCGTAATTGGTAAAGAAATACCAGAATATTTAGCACTTGGTAAAGCAAAAGAAGATAAAAAAGATACGGAAATAAATTACACACTCACGCGTGATTATACAGTAAATCCAACTACGAAAGCAAAATACGCTGATAAACCAGCGGTATTTAAATTGCATGTTGATAAAGATAAAACGGTAGTAACTTATCAATTAGAGGAAGGTGGTGCGGAAATTACAGTGGACGTGAAAGATCCGGCCGACATTAAAAAGGCTCATGATGGGTTTATTGCGGCTATTGAAACTAGCTGTGCCGCCAAAAAATTTACTGATCAACCGAATACTAAAGAATTATTAAATACAGTGCGCATGGAAACAGCGAAACGTGACGAAGCTAAGGACAAGTATGCTGTAATGAAAAATTTGGAAGCGGAATTGGCTAAAGGCGGAGATTTAAAAAAATACATAGAAAAATTAATTAGTGCTTTAGCTAATAAAGATGCTGGTAAAGCAGGTACAGTATTAAAATTAGATGCGGCTGAACTAAAAAATTTAGCCGATCATATTGGCTTGGCAGAAACAGATGCGCAGCTGATGTTTTTAATGCAGGATCAGCAGGTGTATGAACAGGCTAGAGCCGATCAGCAGACAGCGGTACCTAAAAGCTTTTGGCGGACGGCCGGAAAAATTGGCACCATAGCCGGTGTTGGTATTGGGGCTGGTTTGGCAGCTACTACCTTAGCTGTAGCTATGCCAGCGTTTGCAGTTGGAGCGGCTGGTGCGTTGGCTGCCAGAATGGTATTTAATTTGCACGAACATTTTCGTGATAAAAAAGGCGCGGTAAAACAAGAAAAAGGTATTCGTTCTGAATTAGAAAAAACAGATAGCGATAAATATAAACAATGTGTTAACGATGTGTTAGCCAGAATTGCCGTGGCGGTGGAACAAAAAGTTAAAACCAAACGTGACGGTACCGTGCCATTAGAAGTTTCAATAGAAAATACTACTAAACAATACGTTGCAGCGAAGGATAAAGATAAAGGTGCTTTTAAAACTGGTTTAGATCATTTAATATCACAACGAGCCAACCAAATTGAACGTGGCTCATTGGATCAATTAGCCAAGCGTTATGGCATAGCTAATTATGAAGCTATTCGAGATGATTACGATGCCAATCCGACAGATAAAAACAAGAAAGATGCCTGGGAAAAAATGATTAAGCCTATTGAACAAATGGCGGAAGCAGTAAAAAAACTATATTTAGTAGAAGCTGGTAACGATTTATTTGAGGCAGATATGCAACATAATCAGCCAGGTAAAATGGCTAAGGCTCTGGATAATAGCTGGGTAAAACGAGTAGCTAATGTACTTACGTTAGGGGTTGGAAAAAATACAACTACAGAAAAATCTATCCAAGCATTTTTATTTGCTGGCGTTGGTATAGCCACTCGCTATGTACCTGGATTACGTGTATATACTGGAGCACTAGCTGGTGGTAAGCTGGGCATGATGTTAGGTGAAAAAGTTGGTACAAAACGGGCTAGTGCAGTTATGGGCGCAGAGTATGCCAGCGCTATTACCGCTAAGGAATTACATGATATTGATAAGGTAACTTCACCGAAAGAGTTAAGCTTAAAATTAGCGCAAGTGCGTGAACAATTAAATAATCCAAAATATGTTAAAGCCCAAACCAATGAACAAGGCCAGCGTTCAATAGAATATGTTCGTTTACAAACTGAAGCGCAACGGTTAGAAGAATTATTAGTTAACGATGCTAGAATGAGCTTAGGGTTAGCCACCCAGCAGAATGATCATATTGTAGAGCATTATGAAAAACAAAAACAATTTGATCATGTTAAATTAGGCTATAAAGTAGCTGGCGGTGTAGCCGGAGCGGCTTTGGGTGCCATTGGCATGCACGAACTCAATGAATGGTTAGCACAACGAGCCACTGCTCAGACAGAATCCAATTTTCAAAAACAATGGGCTAAGGATCGTCAGGAAATTATTGATCGGCCATTTACTAACGAGCAAATTCAGCGAGCAGCAGCCGCTGTTCGGGAAGATTTATCTCGAGCGCAAGAAGCTGGTACGTTGACTCCAGATCATACTGCGCCAATGGTAAAAATTGAAGATGAAATTACCGGCACAAGTGGTAAGGATTTTGAGTCAAGATCATTATTGCATTTAATCCGGCAAAACGCGAAAGAATTAGGTTATGATAAAAGTTCCGATATAAGCGAATCGGCTTGGGTGAAGAAAGAATTTGCTAACGCAATGCAGGAATTAAAAAGTAAAGGACAGTGGTATAATTTAACGCATGAAGGTGATAAAGTGGTGGCTAATGTAGGCAGTGACGGCCAGGCGCATTATTCGTTTGAGGCCGGTGACCAGGCACCAGCGGTGGATTTGCCGCACGGACACGGGGTTGGGCATGGGGCTGGTAATTCTGTAGAACCAGCTGGGGCACGTGCTGATCTGAATCCGCACGGCATTGAGCAGGCTTTAACTTCTGAGCAACAGTGGGCACATACCCAAACTGATATGTTGCAACACCCAGAACGTTTTCATGGTGTAGATTATCATTTTCCGGCGGTAGGTACTAATCCTGGTACAAGCATGGAAGGTTTAGAAACAGATTTATATGTTTCTTCCGATTATGAACCATTTGATGAACCGTTACGCCAAGTAACGAATCCAATTACCCACCAGCCAGAATATTTTTACGTGCATAATAATGATGGTGTAGCAGAAGTAATTTCCGTAAAACCAGGCACGGCAGATTGGGATAAAATTGTTGCGCCATATAATAATGGATTAAAATATAATGATGTTGATTTAAGCCATTATGGAGAACCGCTCTCAGGCAAGTTTGTTCCGCCAGAAATGAGAGTAGGAGCGATTAAAGATATTATTGCTCAAGAACAACAAGTAAAACAAATGCAGGATATGTTGGCTGATTATAAAGCGCAGCGGGCACCAGCTGAAACTATCTGGCAGGCTAAACAATTATTAAAACAAGTCGAAGATAGTTTTTCTACGTGTAAAGGACGTTATGAACATGGTGTTTATTTTAAAGAGGAAGTAATAGGAAAAATGGCGCAGATTGATATATCTACCAAAGTAGCTGGGGTGGAACCTATTCATGTGAGTGCTTCCAATAGTGTTGGCCAGATTAAGGAAGCAGTAGCAGAAGGCATGCATAGAGCCATGGATAAAATATCCGGAGTGTTAAAGCCACATTATCCGGTTGCTGAAATAGCTGGGCATCATGGTGAACCTCTTTTACATTTTTCACTTGGCTTTGAACGCAATTCAGGTTTGCTCGCTCAAGCGCAGCGTTGGGTAGATGTAGCTCAAGATATTTCTAAGCATGCTTCGGCTGGTGATCCGGCTGCTAAAGAAGCCCTTAGTGTTATTCAACACGCCTTAGAACGAGGTTTGTTGCCACATAAAGTTGAATTCGATGGTAAAGACATTTTAAATGCTACATTGCAAGGCTAAATAAATTTATGCGTTATTTACTTCTGATTAAAGAACACTGGCTAGTAATAACATGCAGCACGTTAGTATGCGCGGCTATTGCCGTTGGTTTATCGTTTATTCCCGATCAATTATATAAATCGGAAGTAGATTTACTAATTGTGCAAAAGCAAAGCGCTACGGTAGATTCCTACACAGCGCAACGGGCGGCCGCTAGCTTGGGAAACAGCTTGGTAAACGTAATTACTTCACTAGATTTTTTGAATCGAGTATTAGAAACTGGCCAGGTAAAACCAGAGCAGTTTAGTATCGATTCGAATGATAAAAAAAGTGCTTGGGAAAAACTGGTAAGCGCCGAAGTAGTGCCAGAAACCGGTATTATTAAAATATTTGGTTATGGCACTAATCCTGCTAACGCGGAAGGCATTGCTACCGGTGTTGCGCAGGTGTTAACTACTAACTCCTCTGATTATTATGGTGGGGGAGATAGCGTATACATAAAACAAATTGAAGGGCCGGTTACTAGTAATAGACCAGTAAAACCAAATATACCACTCAATGGAGCAGCCGCTGGCGCGCTAGGCTTGTTAGCGTCTTATACGTATTATTTGTTAAAATTTGAGGCGAAGAGAACGCGATATATCGCGTTCCCACAGGAATCCCCTGTAGAAACACCTAAGGTAGAGACGTTGCCCAACAAGGTAGAGACGCCCCGCCGGGGCGTCTCTACCATCGTGGAACCAGTGGAACCCCCACAATATAAAGTGTTAGATCGTTTTAACGCGGTAGACGGCAAACCAGATGAGCCAGTGAGCATGCAGGATCATTTGAAACGCTGAATCACAGATTACGCAGATTAAATTTCTGATGACGCTGATAATGCTAATGTTTTTATTATTACATCTTTTACATGCTTAGCGGCCGTTAGAGCATGTTCAGCGTCATTCCAGGATGAATCCGGTATATCAGCTGGGTAACGTGTGGAAATATAGAAATCTGTTAAAAAAATTACATCATCTTTCAGTGTGCTTAAATCATTATTTATTTCAATGCAAGATTCTAATAACCGATCTAACGCATGGATTTTTTGTAATGGTTTTTTATGAAACATTAAAAAAGCTTTCAAATATTTTTCAGCCATTTGTTGCGACAAAAAACAAACACCACTTGGTGTGCCGTCTTTATGTTTTAAAATTGATTGAGCGTTTAATTCATCATTATTAGCTTTGTCTAGCCATTCTTGAACAATGATCGGCAAAATATTAGCGTTCATAAACTATTTTGCCTCTGTTCATAATTTCTGCCAAAAAACTATCGCCTTGAGTAATACGCTGCTTAATTTCCGAGGCTGAATAGGTGATTAAATCTATCGGCGGAAAGTTGTGGCCAAATAAAACTTGGCGTATTTTACGTAAATACTCCATTTTACCAGTAGTATTGGCTACTACTAATAAATCAATATCGCTACCTATGTGAGGAGTACCCCATACTTGTGAACCAAACAACACCACTTGTTCTGGCTGTATTTCTTTAGTAATGGTTTTTACAATATCATTCAGCTGTTTTGTACTCATAATATTGTTATTATAACAAGCTAACTAACACACGTATATATTGACAAATATACAATAATATGGTGCTAAACAGATTTGGTATTGACAAAATCAAAAAAAAGTGATATTCTGGCTCGTTCTTATATGAACCACATTACCTACCAAAAATTATAATAAATAACCTAAAATAAGGTGGTATTGTGCTTTTTGCTCGGTTGATTTAAGCAGAGCTCTCTTCTAACCCACTGGGGTACCTGCCCGCCGTACTCCGTCTAAGGAGGCAGGCGGGAACCCAGGGGTTAGGGTGAAGAGATATCCTCCGCTTAAATTAGCCTGGCAAGGATAATATCTTTGTTACAGGCTTGATCGTTGAAAATTGAGGATTTTTTTTGGAAATTTTTTTGATTTTAGAAAACGAAAAACGTGGCTAACGAATGGCCACAAGGGAGGTTCGATGATTAAGTCCGCCCTAGAGGAGCTACTCAAGAGGTTCTTGAGTGTGCTTCTCGCCCTCGGCCACCGTCTGCCTATTGGGCTTCGACGGCGGTTGGGGGTCCCTGACCCTTCAACCCCACAGTCTGTCGGGCCGCAGGCCAAGCAGCGGGTGCAGCGCGTTTCGGGATCCGGCATCGGCGGGGTTCCCAAACGGTCGCGACTCGCTCGTTTTGATCCTACGGCACACCCCGCTCTGCCTCGGTTGCAAAAACGAGCTGCAAATGCTCTGTTCGCGCGGCTGGGGCTGGAGTGGATACCGGGTGAGTACTTTCAGCTTTTAGCGACTCACCCGGGGCCGGTTCAGGCATTCCGGGAGTTCTGCTCCGCTTACGGGATCAACGTGGATCGTATACGCGCCAAGTCCCCGGCGGAGTTTGTACGTCTCAACCAGGTTATCGGCATCCTCCTCGAGCTCGGTGAGTTTCGGGGTAGGCTGTCGGACGGTTCGCGTGACCAAATTATTTCAGCTATGCACATGGCTAATCACCAGCAGGCTGAAACACTCCTCGACACCGCCAGAATCATGTTAGCGGTGGTGCCCGAGGCGGAGGGGCTCCGTGGAAAAATTCAGCTGGCGGCTTTCGAGCAGTTTCTCAAGATGCTCAAGCCGTTCAGTTCGAACCCCACAGGGCTTTCTCTTGAGGAAGCCAATGAAGCACGGTCTCTACTGGTCGATTTCCAGAAGGAATGGGGTAACTTTCAGTTTCTCATCTCCGTTCTGGGCGGCCAGATCGCCTGGATGCTGCAGTATTGGCCGGCTCAGAATCCGGACCTGATGCGCAAGCAGAAGGTTTTGGACTGGGTTAAGGCCAACGAAGCGTTGATGGACGGTCTCGTTGTTGAGAAAGAGCGGCTCGAAAAAGCAGTGCACGATGCCTCGTCGCTAGACGAGGTAATTGAACTGCTCGAGTCACTCGCTCAAGTACGGGGCGACATTGACGCCTTTATCAAGCAGATCCAGGCGCAGTATGGTGGCGGCAAGTGGCAAGATCCGAAACAGGCTTCCACGTTCGACAAGGACTGGCAAGCCTGGTGCGACGCTTGCGATTTCTTCGGCTATGCTCGGGACACCGAGCATAGCGCTGAGACAATCAAAAAGGCGTATCGCAAGATGGCTCTCAAGCACCATCCGGACAGACATACCTCCGCTCCTCCCAAGGAGCGCGAAGAGCATGAACGTTTGTTCAAGGACGCTGCTAAGCATAGAGCGACCCTTGATAAGGGAAAACCGAAGAAATAAGGAGATGAACGATGGGACTTTTTAGCAAGCTTCGTGGTGGAGACAAGGACGTAGAAAAAAAGAACCCCGAGCAGCAAGCAGCAAGCAGCAGCGGCCAGCAGCAGCCTCAGCGCGCGCTTCCTCCGGGAAGTGCCCAGCAGAGCTCCAGCAGTGGCAGCGGGCCCAAGGCTCTGCCTGGAAGCACCGTAACTGGTGTGGCCAGGCAGCAGCCTCAGTCAACCGCCGTCGGTCGGCTGTCTGAGTCTCAGGAAGATCGTATGGCTCGGTATCGGCAGGCAGGCCAGCAGGCGAAGGAAGAGCAGACCTCGGCCCAGAAAGAGGGCAAGGTCGTGATCCTCATCGATGCCACAGGTTCTCAACAACCCACCATCAATGGCGTCCGGAATCAGATGGATGACATTGTCATGCGGGCAAGAGAGCAGGCCGGAGAGCGTCTTCAGGTCGAGGTTATCGCATATCGAGACTATGGTGACAGCAAGATCATCGAGCGTTCCGGATTCAGAAACGACCCCGGCCAGATCAAGCAGTGGTTGCGCGGTATCTACGCGGCCGGCGGTGGAGAGCGGGGAGAGGATCCATATCCTTACCCCGAGGCTCTGGAATACGGGTTGAACGAAGTGGTGCAGATGCAGGATGTGGTGGACATGGTGCTGATAATTGGTGATGCCCGTGCCCACAGCGCAGAGGAACTGGTGTACTATCGGAAGCGAGGATACCCCGTTCCAAACGGGGTCGCGACCGATGTCGCCAAGACTCTTCGCGACAGCAAGGTCATCATCCACACGTTCCACGTTCCGCATCCCGAGGATTCCGAGTGCAAAGAGGGTAGCCCTCTCGCGCTCGAGAACTTCAAGGCCATCGCCAAAGCCGGCGGTGGGCAGTGCGGAATCTTGGACGGGTCCGAGGCAGTTCGGGACATGGCCGTGATGGCCATTCTGGCCGCCCTCAAGGGTGGCGGTGTGGCCGGAAAAAAGGTGGTACAGGACTACATGGCAAAATACGCTGGGCAGTTGTCTTCCGGATCGCAAGATTTCGGTAATAAGCTGCTCACGGATGGCAAAAAGTAGGAGGTGACATGAAGTTTCTCATTCGGCGAGTGCTGCCAGTTCTCGTGGCGATTGTGCTCGCGCTCCTCGTGTCCTGGTTCTCTGGCAGCCTGAACGTGATGAAGGTTCTCTTCCCCATAGCCGCATTCGGGGGAATGATCTTTATCACAGTGACTTCTGTTAGGTGGTTTTTGAGAAACGACCCTACGGAATATCCTGTCCAACTGACCGCCGTGGCTACCTTGGTTCAAGCCATTGGCATTATCTCTCTGGTTGCTGCTCTTGCAGTTTCCTTGGGGATCGTGTTCGACGGGGTAAAAACAAAAGCTCTGACCGACATGCCCGTCGGTCAGATCGTTGCTCCACTGATGGAGGGTCTGATGTCGGTGGCAATAGGGCTCACCTGTATGGTGGCCCTAAACTATATCGATGGGCTTTCCGGAGGCGGATCGGCAAGTGGTGGTGGTAACACGGGCAATGTTGGTGGCGGGAGCGGCAATATCGGAGCGGTGACGGCCGAGGTGGAAGCATTGCGGACGTCGTTGTCTCGAGCTCGTCTGAACTCGGACGCGCTCAATGGTGATCTCGAGGCGTTCCGGGTACTGGTCGCGGGAATTGGAAAGTTGTTGGTGGATCTGAATGATTTTTTCCCTGACCAGAATGCTGGGGGGAAAAATTAATGGCAGCACACCAACGAAACACTGCACTTCTCCAGTCGCTCATGGGCTGGGAAGTGCTTCTGCTTTTGCTAACACTTTCCATGATAGGAAACATGATCCTTGCAGCCAACGCCAACCGGCTGCAGGAGAACCTGGCAAAAACGACCTCACAGGAGGTCGTCGAGAGAAACAAAAAGCTCGAGGCGCAGGTGTGCGCCATGGCCGAGGAGCTAAAAAAACTCGGCATGGACGCCGAGAAGTTGAAGAAGCTTCAGGCCGAGGCCAAGAACGATCAGCCTCCCATCATCGCGCTGTCCGAAGCGGGTGGTTGGTCGTTCACGTCCGGATCTGCGGACGTTGATGCCACTTTCGAGGCAAAGCTGCGGGATAAGATCGTCCCGCAAATTCTGACGTTGGCCGCGACCTATGGCACGGACATAATCGAAGTAGTCGGACATACCGACGAAACGGTTATGTACGGAAAGATGTCCACTCTCGATCGGGACTTGCTCCTGTTCTTGAGTGGACAAGCCAACGAGATCGTGGCCTTAGGGTCGAACGCTGATCTGGGTTTGTCCCGAGCCGTGACGGTGGCCAAGTTCCTGCTGAATGACACTCGTATCACGGGTGGCAAACTGCAGGTGTTGCCGCTATCGGCCGGTCAGACCCAGATGCCTGATGGTTCTCTCGCGACCGGGACTACCAAACAGCGGAATGACCAGGCGCGGCGACGGATCGAGATCCGTCTGCGCCGCAGCCAGTAGCCGGCGGCCTTTTTTCCAAAAAATCCTCTTTGTTCCTTTCTAAGGTTCCGGCTCAGCCTTGTCTGTACTTGTACACGACGAATTGAGCCATATCCCAGTAACTTTATCTTTCAATAAGTTTAAGATGAGGTTAGCGGAATAATAAAAAAATAAACCCCCACTAGGCTAGATTGCACAGAGTTGCATCTATACAGTCTAGTGGGGTTTTATAATTGAAACACTTTAATCTCGCACTTCACAATTTCGATTTAAAAGTTTTTAATAACTGTTCAAATATAGACAGGTAATTTGGTAAACGCTTATAAAGTTCTATGGCAAAAGACTCATCATACACGTGAACGGATAAATTTCTATCTTCAATCATATTTAACCAACGTTCATCATCTTGAATTAAATTAAGCTTAAAAGCTTGTTTTAAACAATCTTTTGGTGAATAACAAAGAATTTTTTCTTCACGTAAATATTTTTGTAATGATTTCCAAGCTAACTCGCAAGTTAATTCAAAACGCTTAATAGCCGAATCACGATTAGCAATCGTTGGTTGTTCTTGCAAAATTTCTTTTAATCGATTAATGGATTGTTCGAAAGATTCAATAATTTCTCGCATAATATTATTTATAAATATTGAGCATATGCCAGGGCATTTTTTTTAAAATGTTCATCTACTCTATTCATATCTACTAAATCGATACTGCGCAACGTAGGAATGCTATCTAGTTGTCTTTTTATTGATAAATATTTTTCCCAAGGCAAGGCTTGTTCACCAATAATGCCGAAATCCATATCGGAGGCAGGCAGGGCATTACCTTTTGCCCAGGAACCGAACAATATAACACGATAATTATTGGGTAGCTCATGCTGAATAAGCTGAACAACTGTTTTTATTAACATATCTTTATCCATACTTATATTGTAACATGTTTTACTGAATGTTTGAATCACTGAGAATTATTATTCTAAATCACCCTAATCCCATACTTCACAATCTCGTAGGCTAAGGGGTCTGTTTTTGGGTCAAATTCTTTGGGGGTGAAACCATGTGGTTCGATAATAAATAAATCAGAGTAGGGCACAGGTGATAATTTATCTACTCTTCTCATCCAGCCGGTTAATTTTGGTGAAATTATACACATGTCAATATCACTATCTTCGTGTTGTGTGCCTTTTGACCACGAACCAAATACATAAGCGGCCGTAATTGGTAATTTACGTTGTTCCTTTAACACAGTTAAATACGCTGTAACGTATGGGCTTATTGCCTTTGGGAGTATTCTTTTTTTAGCCATAAATAAAACTCATTGATAATTTCAAAAAACTACATCCCAACTATGTTCCGATTCTTTATACCAGTGATTAGCGAGTTTTTTTACGTCTTAACACTCGTATATATTGACAAATATAGAATAATGTGGTCAAAATGCTTGAATCACAGATTACACAGATATTAATTTCTGATAGCACAGATAATACAATTAATTAATTGAATTTATCTGTGCAATCAGCATTTTATCTGCGCCATCTGTGATTCTAGCTGTATTTCAAATCGAACCTAATTGAAACTGTAAGTTTTTAATGTCAGCTTCATGCGTGTCTAATTTTTTATCATGGCTTTTTAGCCATTCAATGGCAAAAGAATGATCGGTTTGAATGGTATGAACATTGGTAGCAATGCCATCTAAAATAATTTCGGTATCATTAGCTTTTTTATTTAATACCGCTACATTCTGTTTTAATTCACTAACATCTTGTTTTAATGTCGATACATCTTGTTTGAGCACTGATACATCTTGTTTTACTACGCCAAATTCTTCTTTGGTAACCATGTTATCTTGCATATAATTAGCAAAACCGTTAATTGCCAATAAAATTTCCATACGATTAGTATCGGATTCTTTAATGTGCTGATCTAATTTCCGATTATTTTGTTGGATAGCCAACATTAAATCGGCATTGGTTGGGCTAATATTCACCGGCTGTACTTGCATAAAAACCATAATTAATAATTAATTGTGGTTGGACAAAAGGATAATAGCAAAAATTTCTAGGTTGGTCAAAAATTGCTATTTTTAGGTATTTTTTGTGATATCCACAGCCCACCATTCCCAGGCTATTGACAGAATCATAAAAAAGTATTATAGTGTTTAGTTCTTTAAAATCAATAATTAACTTTATCGGTCTAGGACCCGATAATTACAGACCCCACCCCAACCCTCCCCTGCAAAGGGAGGGAGAAGAGTGAAAAAGGCGTATTTTCAATACGATCTAGCAATTTAGCAGCCGCTCCCAGCTATATACAATATATATAGATGTAAACGGTGGTCAGAATTGCGTCCTAGTAGATCGCGAGAATGCGCCTTTTTCATTCTACCTTCCACCCCCGGCCCCTCCCTCCTATAAAGAGGGAGGGGAGAAATTCTCCTCCTCCCTTTAGAGGGGAGGAGGCCGGGAGGTAGGGTAGGTTGCTTGTACCGAGCTGTCCCCCCTACGTCCTTCTCCGCTAAAAGCTACGAAGGACTACGGCGGGCAAGCAGCTGGATGGATTGTATTGAGCTGTCAGATGGATGGATATAGGCTTATGCTTGTATCTATCCCTGACAGTTCGATATAAACACCTCAACCCCCCGACCCCCTTCTCCTAATTTAGGAGAAGGGGGAGAGGAGGAAGAGGGAGATAATCGGACGCGTCTCGCCGAAGTCCCGCAAGGGGCGTAGGCGGATGTACTTTGACAACACACAATAGGCAAATATATGAAAAAAGTTTTTACAGAGCATGTCTGTACTAAGCTAACGGTATCTTAGATTCTAGGATATCACTAGCTTAGTGCAACATGTTCAATCAACGTAGCCTCCATCCGCAAATCCGCGGATTGGAGGCAGGTTCTTACAGTAAAAGGAGGTCTATCATGAGTTCGTTGACAGTCGGAAAAGTCGTCCGCGCACTGCCGGAGGGTTACACCCCTTCGGCCATCGAGTTCGCAGTGCTGCTGATCGTTCTGTTGGACGCAGACCGTACGGAAAGCCATATCATCTTCACGGATGAAGGCAAACTGTCGGTTGAACACGCCAACAAGCGAACCAGCTATGGCTGCAAGGCCGAGGTAAGGGCGGACGAAATGATTTCAACGTTCACTTCGGAAACGCCCGTTACCGCACCTCCCGCTTCCTTCAAGGTCATTGACGGTGACGCCCTCCATCTGGAGGAGTTGTTCAAGACCGTTGATACCAAGAAGGTGCGGGAGAGCGTGATGGGAAAATCCGAGCCCACCCCTGCCCCTGAGGAGTCGACTCCCCGCTCTGCCGGCCGGTTCTCCGTTCTCCGCAAGGACCGCGAGTCCGTGCATCCGGTTCAGACCGAACCCGAGGCACAGCGCAAGCTGGCCGAGGAAAAAGCGGCGCGCGAGCAAGCCGAAGCTGAAACCAAGGAGCTGCGTGAGCGGCTCCAGAAGGTGGAAGCGGATCGGAAGGCGACAGAAGCTGAGATCGCGCGTAAGGCAACGGAAAGTCGGCGTGAGGCCGAGTTGGCAGAGTTGCGTAAGCAACTCGAAGAAGCCAAGAAGGCCAAGCCGGATCCCGAGCCAGCAACCGCGGTCGTCAAGATCGAGATCCCGCCCGCTCAGCCCGCCATTCCGGCTAAAACCGGAATCGATGCGGTGACCAACGAGCAGTGGGCGATCATTGCGATTCTTGCCGGGATCGCGGCGTTCTTAATTGGTATGTATTTCCTGGCTTAACACCGTTCAGATTTGGAGGTTCACTATGTTTCGCGGAATCACAGCTATTCTCATCATCATCATCATCGTTTTTGGTGCGTTGAATCTTGGTAAGTACGCCGGGCGCTGGCTCGACAAGAACGGCGCAGCCTCGGCGGCCGAGGTAACCGGTG
>Ga0172379_10003429_pt1 | contig 25298 bp, 19 predicted proteins | sample GrowelOW334metaG_FD_119756 | JGI IMG/M metagenome (GOLD analysis project Ga0172379, IMG submission 119756) | Groundwater microbial communities from an aquifer near a municipal landfill in Southern Ontario, Canada - Groundwater well OW334 metaG | ecosystem: Environmental > Aquatic > Deep...
AGCTCGAAACTCGGCGCCAGGCCGAACAGCAGGGAGCCGGCGCCGGCCACCAGACCGCCGAGAAACAGGATCTTGCGCGGTCCCAGGGTGTCGGCGAGGATGCCGGTCGGCACCTGCATCAGCGTATAGATGTAGAAGTAGGTGGCGGCAAGGGAACCGAGGGCGGCGGCGCCGATCTGAAAGGCGGCCGCCAGATCCTGGGCGATGGCCGCCGGCGCGACGCGATGGAAGAACGACAGCAGATAGGCCGCGACCGCCAGCCCGAGTGCCAAGGTGCGCCGGTTCATCGCGTCGCGCGGCGCACCTCAGGGGTGGACGCCGGACACCTGTGCCTGGACCACCACCGGCTTCTTGTGCGGCGCTTCGGGATGCCAACCCAGGGTGAAATTAAGCACCGCGAAGCCGACCACGTAGGCCAGTGCCACATGCCAGCCGTGTCTCAGCCAGTTGCCCACCGAGCGTGCCTCCGGATACATGTTCGACAAGGCAACGCCGGCGGAGGAACCGAACCAGATCATCGAACCGCCGAAGCCGACCGCATAGGCCAGGAAACCCCAGTCGTAACCGCCCTGTTTGAGCGCCAATGCGGTCAGTGGAATATTGTCGAAGACCGCCGAAACGAAACCCAGTCCCAGCGCGACCAGTGCCGAAGCCGGCGGAAGTTTCTCCACCGGCATCATCGACGCGCAAGTCACCAGCGAGAGCAGGAAGATGGTGCCCTTGAGCGTCTCCGGCATCACCTCCCAATCCGGGCGTCGCAATGGCAAACTGACCAGGATCGCCAGCCAGACCGAAACGCCGATGAAGGGAAACAGGTCGGCGAGATCGCTGAAGCTCACATTGACCACCACGTTGGTCACCATGGCCGCCACCAGTATCAGCAACACGATGCCGAGCCGCGGCCAGTCGACGTGGGTGTGCTGATGGGCGTTCTTGATGATGGGCGAATAGGCATGCTGCTGCTTGGCGGCGAAATAGGCCGTGATGCACAGCGCCACCACCGCCGCGACATAGGCGTCCGCCACATTGAGCGGACTGACGCCATCGATCCACATCATGGTGGTGGTGGTGTCTCCGACCACGCTGCCGGAACCGCCGGCATTGGAAGCCGCGACGATACCGGCAAGGTAACCGACATGCACCCTGGCCTTGAACAACTGGTGGGCCATGGCCCCGCCGATCAGGGCCGCGGCGATGTTGTCGAGAAAACTGGAAAGCACGAACACCATCACCAGCAGCACGAAGCCGCCTTTCCAGTCGTCCGGCAGGTACTTCGGCAGCACCACCGGCACATGGCTTTTCTCGAAATGGCGCGATAGCAGCGCGAAGCCCATCAGCAGGCAGAACAGGTTGGCCAGCACCACCCACTCGTGGCCGAAATGCGCCACCAACCCGGCCAGGCCGGCGCCTGTCTTGAAACCGGTGAATATCAGTTTGTATGCGGTGATGCTCGCCAGGCCCGCCAAGGCGACATACAGCGTGTAGTTGTGGAACAGCGCAACGCCGAGCAGGGTCGCCGCGAACAGGATGAAATCTAGCGGAATGCCGGCCAGCGCCGGCCCGTCGGCCGCCCAGGCGGCCGGGGCGAAGAACAGCGTCAGAACAACGAGGGGCAGCGCGCGAAGGACGACGAGGGGCTTCATGGCGACTCCGGGGGTTGGTCCGCTGGATTCTAGCATTGGATGCCTAAGCTTCTCATCAGCGCGCAATGCCGGCGGCTTGGCAGGTGCCAGTGCGTCCGTCTGACGAACACCCGAGTTCACAGCGGTGCTGCAGCCGGCAATCCCTCTCCCCGATCGGCTTCCCCAGGCGCGACCGATACGCTCGGCCCTTCCCGTCGGTACCCTGTGGCGCACCGCTCGCTAACGGTGGATCAGCACGGCCACTTTCGACCGCGCCAGCACCTTGTGCGTCTGGCTGCCCAGCAACGAAGCGGTGAAGCCGTGGTGCCCGTGCGAGGCCATGAAGATCAGGTCGCATTTGTTGCGCTTTGCCGCCAAGACGATGGCGTCCGCGGGGAAGTCGTCGGTGATGTGCTCCAGGCTACAGTTCACCCCCGCCGCCTTGGCGGCCTTCTCGATCACCGCCAGGTGCCGGGTGGCCGCCCTCTCGATCAGGCGCGCATGGACCACCGGGTCGGCGTACCCCGAAGGCAGGAAGCCCTTGAATTCCAGTGGAGTCGCCGGCGGCGCGGCGTAGAAACCGGTTACCCGCGCGCCAAGCGCTTTGGCCAGCTTGATTCCGGCTCGCACCGCCTCGCGCGCCAGCGCCGAGCCATCAGTCGGCAGCAGGATGTGTTTATACATGTTATCTCCTTTACTTGACGTAGGGCAGAACCCAGATCAGCATGCCGAGCACATAGCAGGTCGAAGCACAAATCAGGGTGAACGGCACGCTCCAGGACAGAAATTCGCGCAACGAGATTTTGCGCCCTTCCTCCTTCTCGCCCATGCTCAGCGCGACATACAGCGCCGGCGCGCCGGCGACCGTCAGATTGCTGCCGAGCGTGCCCGACCAAAGCAGCATCCAGTAGAGCGGCCAGGGTTCGATGCCGTCCGCCGCCATGTCCCGTATGGTGTAGAGGAAAGTCAGAATGTAAGCGTCATGCTCGACGAGGCCGACGATGGGCACGGTGACCCAGTACAGAAGCGTTGCGCCAAGCGCGTAGTTCTCCAAGAAGATCGGTTTGATCTGATGCGCCAGCAGGTCGAGAATATGGCTCTTCTCGAGGCCGCCGACCAGCGCGAACAAGGCGATGTAGAAAAAGATCGCACGCCAGTCGAGTTCCTGCACGCACTCCTCGAAACTCGACGCCTCCTTCACGCGGTTGCCGAGCAGGGCCAGCACCAGTACCAGCGAAATTGCCCCGGTCATGGCGATGAAGCCGAGCTGTACGCCGATATGTTCGCGCAGCGACATGGCGACGACGGTGCCGAGGAACCACAGCACGACGACCGTGGCGAAGAGGGGATTGGGTATCTTCGCCTCCATGCCCAGGCTGCCCAGGTCGGTCACGCGGCGGTAACCGCGGAAGCCGTAGGCCCACATCGCGCCAAGCGTGATCAGGAATGTCACCATCAGTATCGGGAAGGACGAGGGGCGGCCGAACTGCCAGATGAAATCGAAGAACTCGGCGCCCGCCACGCTGTGCAGCATCTGTGGCGGCAGGTCGCCGATGATCAGTGCCGTACCCATGAAGTTCGCGCCGAATCCGATCATCAGGATCACCGGCGTCAGCGGGAGCTTGAGCGCACGCGCCAGCGGCAGGGCCACCGGCGCCATCATGAGGATGGTCACCACGTTGTCCACGAACATCGAGATGAAACCCGCCAGAAAGGTCAGGATGATCACCAGCAGACCCGGCCGTCCGCCCGAGAGTTTCAGCGCCCGTATCGAGAGCCAGCTCGGCACGCCGGTCTTGCCGAAATAGCCGGCGATGATCCAGATACCGACGAGGATCGCCATGACGTTCCAGTCGACGTACTTGAACGCGTCGGTCTCGCTCATGATGCCGAGCCAGCACATTAGCGCGACGCCGATCAGGGCGGCGAGGGTGCTGTCAATTACGTTGGCGATCACCGCCACAATCGTCAGCGCGAAGACGATCAGGGTCAGCCATTGCGTCGGTTCCATGGCGAGTCTCTTTTTTGGATATGGGAAATTGTCGAGGTACTGGCAGATTTGCCTTCAGTTCGTCCGTATCTGATATCCGGCGTGGCCGCGCGTGCGCCAACTCGGTCGCCTCAACCGTGAAGGCACCGATGCCACAGGCAGGCTGCGGCATCGGCTCGGACCACGGGTGCCAACGCACCCTCCGGGAAACGCCTACTGGTATTTCTTCAGCAGCGCCCTGGCTTCCTCCAGCAGCGCCTTGCCGTTGGCGCCCCGGCCGTTCGCCTCCTTGATCCATTCGTCGTCGACGTTCTCGGTGGCCTTCTGCCAGCGCTTGTACTCGTCGGCGCTGATGGTGATGAAGGTGTTTTTGCGATCCTGGGCGATCTTGCGCGACGGTACCGTGGTGGCGTCGAACACCTTGCCGGCCCAGACCGATGTTTCACGGCCGCTGTTGTGGTCGATGACTTTCTTCAGGTCCGCCGGCAGACCGTCGTACTTGGCCTGATTCATCGCGAACACGAATATCGTGTTGGAGATCTTGGGCTGGCCGGGTGCTGTGTCGGTGTGGAACTTGGTGATCTCCTGCATCTTGAAGGGCGTCATCACCTCCCACGGCAGGCTGGCGCCGTCCACCACGCCCTTGGCGATCGACTCGGGCACCGCCGGGGCCGGCATCTGCACCGGAATTGCCCCGAGCGCAGCCAGCATCTTGGCGTTGAGCCGGGTGGCGGCGCGGATCTTCAGGCCTTTGATGTCTTCCAGCGACTTGACCGCCTTGGTGCCGAATTGCAGTTGCGCGCCGTCATGCAAGTGCATGAACAGCACTTTGGTTCCCTTGAATTCGTCCAGCGAATGTTTCTGGACGTAGTCCCAGAGCGCCGGGGCGGCTTTCTCCGCGGTGTCCACCATGAACGGCAGCTCGAACACCTCGGACTTGATGAAGCGCCCGGCCTGGTAGGTCGGTACCGTCCAGGTGATGTCGGCGACACCGTCGCGTACCTGATCGAATAACTGCGGCGGCGTGCCGCCGAGCTGCATGGCCGGATAGATCTGGCACTTCAGTTTGCCGGCGGATTCCTTGTTGATCTTGTCGCACCACGGCTGTATCAGGTTCTGCTGCGCGTTCGAGTTGGGCGGCAGGAAATGCGTCACCTTCAGCGTCACCTCCTGCGCACTCACCATGCCAGCAACTCCAAGTGCAATGGCAACTGCGGTAAATAATTTGCTTGCTTTGAGCAATTTCATGTTGTCCTCCTCCAGGTAGTCAGGCTTCAAAAGTGTGGATCAGGTACAGCGAAATAATCGGGAAAAACACCAGCAAGGTGATGCGGATGAAATCCGACAGCAGGAATGGCATTACCCCTTTAAAGGTCTCCTTCAGCGGCACGTCCTTGGCCAGCCGGTTGATGATGTAGACGTTCATGCCCACCGGTGGATGCACCAAGCCGATCTCCACTACCATCAAGGCCAGTATACCGAACCACACCGATTTGTCAGCCACCGGCATGCCGAAATAATCCAGGCCCATCACGATCGGGTAGAAAATCGGAATCGTCAGCAGGATCATGGCTAGCGAATCCATCACGCAGCCGAGCAGGATATAGATCAACAGGATCACGGCCATCACCAGCAGCGGAGACAGCCCGCTGTGCTGCACCCAGGTGGCCAGTTCCACCGGCATCTGCGAAATTGCCAGGGCGGTGTTGAGCATGTCGGCGCCCATCAGCACCAGGAAGATCATGGCGGTGGCCTGAGCCATCCCGGCGGCGCTGTCGATCAGGCCTTTAAGGCGCATGCCGCCGGTGACCACGGCGAGAAACCCGCAAGCCGCCGCGCCGATGGCCGCCGCCTCGGTCGGATTGGCCCAGCCGCCGTAGATGCCGACGATCACCACCACGAACACCAGCAGCACCGGCGACACCAGGAGCAGGCTGCGCAGGCGCTCGGGCCAGGCGACGCGCGGGCCGGCGGGGCCGGCGGAAGGCTTCAGCGTGACGATGATCTGTACCACCAGCATGTAGCCGAGCATGGCGATGATGCCCGGCAGGACCGCCGCCATGAACAACTTGCCGATGGATTCCTGGGTCAGGATGGCGTAGATTACCAGCGGCACCGAGGGAGGAATCATGATGCCCAGCGTTCCCCCGGCGGCCAGCGCGCCGGTGGCCAGCGAGCCGGAATAGTTGTAGCGGCGCAGTTCGGGCAGCGCCACCTGGCCCATGGTGGCCGCCGTGGCCAGCGAGGAACCGCAGATCGCGCCGAAGCCGGCGCAGGCGCCGATGGCCGCCATGGCGATGCCGCCCTTGCGGTGTCCGATGAAGGCGCTGACGCAATGGAACAGCGCCTTGCTCAAACCGCCGTGGGTGGCGAACTGGCCCATCAGCAGAAACAGCGGGATCACCACCAGGTCGTAATTCGACAGCCGGGCATAAGCCAGATTCTTCAGGGAGTTGATCAGCGGCATCCATTCGCCGCCGGACAGAAAGACATAGCCGCCGCCGCCGACCAGAAACATGGCGATGCCGATGGGGATGCGTACCACCAGCAACAGCAGCATAATGCCGAACATGATGAAGCCGATATCGGAACCGCTCACTTGAATTTCCCCCCGGCCAGGCGCAGCAGGTGGGCGCACATGTAGAAACCGACGATGGACATCAGCACGAAGCTGGGTACCATCAGCGCCTGCGCGACCCACACCGGCCAGCCCAGGATCGCCGAGGTCTCCTGCACTTCCCTCAGCGATACCGCTCCTGCGGCGGTGCGCCAGGCAATCAGCGCCCCGAACAAACCGATCAGCAGCGAACCCAGGGCATCCAGCAGCGCCGCCTTGCGCGGCGCCATGTTGTGGGTGAAGAAGTCCACTTTGACGTCGCCGTGGATCATGTGGCAATAGGCGAAGAAGGATGCGGAGGCGAAGGCGGCGCCCATCTGCAACACCTCGACGTCGCCGGGGACGACAAAACCGAACAGCTTGCGGCCGACGATGGAAACGAGCTCCATCCCCACCAACGCCACGAACACCAGGCCACCGGCGATGGCCACCACTTTGGATATTTTCAACAGCGCCAAGCCACCCGGGCCGAAGGCGTCCGTGATGGTAACCGGCCCGTAGGGTATGGGTGTATCCGACATGATCCTCCTCCGCTCGCTCACACGCTCATGCATGGAGTGTGATGCAATTTAGTTCATTATTATTTTTGAGTGCCAATTATATTTCTATTTCCGCCAAGGCGGCGACTCCTTTCAACGCCACGCCGCGTTCATCCTGCTGAACAGCGAAATCATGCCTCGCGATAAATCCTGCCACGCCGAATCAGCCACTTCTCGATTTCCACGGCGCAGAACACGATCGAGGAGAGCCCCAGGCACAGCAGCAATTCGGCCAAGGTCAGCGCCTCCGTCTTGAACACCGGGTTCAAGGCCGGGACGTATATGGTGGCCAGTTGCAGCAGGACGGTGAATATCACCGCCGCCAGCAGTTGCGGGTTGCTGGCCGCGCCGATGGCAAAGAACGATTCCCGCTCCGAGCGGATCGCCAGCACGTGCCCCAGTTGCGACAGCGTCAACACCGTGAACACCATGGTCTGCCAGTGCGCGGAGCCGGTCTGAATCGCCCAGGCCTGAAGCAGCAGGCACACCGCCCCCATGCTGAGACCCACCCAAACGATATGCTGCCACATGCCGTGGGCGAATACGCTCTCGCCGGGCCGGCGCGGCGCTCGCTGCATGAGGTTGCGCTCGGCCGGTTCGCTGGCCAGCGCCAGGCCGGGCAGGCCGTCGGTGACCAGGTTGATCCAGAGAATGTGAATCGGCAGCAAAGGTATCGGCAACCCCAGGAAAGGCGCCAGAAAGATGGTCCAGATCTCCCCGGAGTTGCCGGTCATTGCATACTTGATGAACTTGCGGATGTTGTCGAAGATGCGCCGTCCCTCGCGCACCGCATGCACGATGGTGGCGAAGTTGTCGTCGAGCAGCACCATGTGCGCCGCCTCGCGCGCCACGTCGGTGCCGCCGCGGCCCATGGCGATGCCGATGTCGGCACGCTGGAGCGCCGGCGCGTCGTTCACCCCGTCGCCGGTCATGGCGACGAATTCGCCGTCCGTCTGCAAGGCCTCGACGATGCGTATCTTCTGCGCCGGGTCCATGCGCGCAAACACCCGCACATCCTTCACGCAGGCTGCAAATTCAGCATCGGAGAGCGCCGCCAGTTGCGCGCCGCTCATGACCGCGCCGCCGGCTTCGACGATCCCCAGGCGCAGCGCTATGGCGCGGGCGGTGGCCGGGTGATCGCCGGTAATCATGACCGGCACGATGCCGGCGCTCTTGCATTCCGCCACGGCCCGCATGGCTTCCGCGCGGGGCGGATCCATCAGTCCCACCAGGCCGAGGAACAGCATGTCCTGCTCAAGACCCGACAATTCCTCCGGCAACGCATCGACGCGCCGGCAAGCCACCGCCAGGACGCGCAAACCCGCCGCCGCCATCTCTTCGGCGGCCGCCAGGGCGTCCTCGGCGGCAAACAGTTCCGACCCGTTCTCGCCCTGTTGCAGGCTGCACAAGGGCAACACCGCCTCGGGCGCACCCTTGAGATAGGCGACATGGCCATCGCCGACGCGGTGCGCGGTGAGCAGGCGCCGGCGCTCGGCATCGAAGGAAATCTCCGCCACGCGGGCGTGCTCCATGCCCAGCCTGGCCTTTGAAAAACCCACCGATGCCGCCGCCTCCAGCAACGCAATCTCGGTCGGATCGCCGTTGTGCGCGCCCGAGATCGCCAGCTCGGCGTCATTGTTGAGGACCAGGGCCAGGGCCAGGAGCCGCGCCGGCTCATCGTCGGTTAGCCGCGGCTGCACCCTGCCAGCGACAAAGAACGATTCGGCACGCATGCGGTTCTCGGTCAGGGTGCCGGTCTTGTCCGAGCAGATCACCGTCACCGAACCCAGCGTCTCCACCGCCGACAGCCTGCGCACCAAGGCGTTCTGGCGCACCATGCGGCGCGCGCCCAGGGCCAGCGAGATGGTGACGACGGCCGGCAACGCCTCGGGAATCGCCGCCACGGCCAGGCTGACCGCGGTGAGAAACATCAGCACCGGCGCCTCTCCGCGCAACAGGCCCGCGACCAGCATCACCAGGCAGATCGCCAGCACCGCCCAGGCCAGCCGGTTGCCGAAACGCGCCAGGCGGCGCTGCAACGGCGTCGTGGTGTCGCCCTCGTGGGCGAGGAGCTGGGCGATCTTTCCCAGTTCGCTGTTCAAGCCGGTGGCGACGGCCAGACCGCAACCGCGGCCGCGCGTCACCAGCGTGCCCTTGTAGGCGAGATTGAGGCGATCGCCCAAAGCCGCCGCGCCTTCTGGCAGGGCGGCGACGATCTTGTCCACCGCCTGGGATTCGCCGGTCAGCACAGCTTCCGCCAACTGTAGTTGGGCGACTTCGATCAAGCGCAGATCGCAGGGAACGATGGCGCCCGCCTCCAGCAGCACCACGTCGCCCGGTACCAGCAACTCGGCGGCAATCACCTGTTGCAAGCCGTCACGGCGGATGCGGGCGGTGGGCGCCGCCATCTTCCGGAGTGCATTCATGGCCTGCTCGGCGCGGTACTCCTGGACGAAGCCGATCACCGCGTTGAGCAGCACGATGACCACGATGGCGATGGTATCGCCGGGTTCGCCGATCACTCCGGAGATCACCGCGGCGGCGATCAACACCATGATCATGAAATCGTTGAATTGGTCGACCAGCATGCGGGCCAGGCCGCGCCGCGCCGCCTCGGGCAGGCGGTTGGCGCCATGCTGACCCAGCCGCCGCGCCGCCTCGTCCGCCGACAATCCGCGCGCCGGATCGACCCGCAAATTCTCGGCCACCGCTACCGGCGTCGCGGCGTGCCAGGCAAGCGGCAAATTCTCGGCCGGAACATCCATGGCGCGTATTACTTGCGCTTCGTCATCTCTCGCTGAACGAGGTCGGGACGGTCGGAAATGATGCCATCCACACCCATGTCGAGCAGCTTGTTCATCATGGCCGGATCGTTGACCGTCCAGGGGATGACGACGAGGCCCAGGGCGCGCGCTTCGGCCAGCATCGCGGGGGTCAGGAAGGTCTGGTTGGGCGCCCAGATCCTGCCGCCGGCCGCGTGGACCGCCTTGGGGACGCTACCTCCATGGCGCTCGGGATCGAAACCGGCGAGCCACGGCGAAGGCGCGCCATCCTTGCCCGGCGCCAGGGTCCTGGGCGACGAGAGATACATGGTGCGGATCTCCGGCGCCTCCTTCTGCACCACCTGCAATGTGCGCCAGTCGAAGGACTGGATCATCAGCCGATGCTGCATGCCTCCCTCGCGTATCTCGGCGATCACCCGCCGGGCGAACTCCTCGGGCGGCAAGGTGGCATCGGGGTCGAGGGGCGAGACCTTGGTTTCGCAATCGAAACCGATCCGGGTGTTGCCGGATTTCCTGACCAGATCGAAAAGCTCGGCCAGCCTGGGGATACGCGTGCCGTCCGCAGGCACCTGGTCTGGAAAAGGCTTCGCGTAATCGGAGCCGGGTCTGAGGCGACCGACGTCGTATTGCTGAAGTTCGGCATAGGTCAGGTGGTGAATCGCCGGCGTGCCTTTCTCCAGCCATTTTCCGTCCGGCCCGCGGGTGGTATCCGGGTTGAGCCACAGGTCGTGGTGGATCACCACCACGCCGTCCTTGGTGATGGCCATGTCGCACTCGATGGTGGTTACATTGAGTTCGAGCGCCTTGCGGAATGCCGGCAGGGTGTTCTCCGGTGCCAAGCCACGGGCGCCGCGGTGACCTTGCAAATCGAAGGGACGGGCCGGCGGTGTCTTGCCGGCGTCCGCGACTGCCGTTCCCGACACGGCTATACAGCAGGCCGCAACGGCCAGATAGCGAAGTGCTTTCATGTCATATGTCCGTTCGTCATCTCTTGATTGGTACTTCAGACATCAAACCGGCACCGGCCGGGCATGCCAGATCTGCTCGGCATACTGCTGGATAGTGCGGTCGCTGGAAAATTCTCCCATGTTGGCGACGTTCAGGATGGCCTTCCTGACCCATTCGTCGCGGTCGCAGTAAGCCGTCTTGACTCGCTTCTGACAGGCGATGTAGGACGCATAGTCGGCCAGCAGCAGGTAATGATCGCCATTCGCCAACAGGTTGTCGACGATCGGCTTGAACCTGTCCGGTTCCTCCTGGGAAAAATAGCCCGAAGCAATCATGTCGAGCACTTCGCGTAGTTCGGCGTCGGCGTGATAGTAGTCCAGCGACCGGTAACCGCCGCCGCGAAGCTTGACGACCTCATCGGTGGTCAGTCCGAAAATGAAGATATTCTCCTCGCCGACCTCATTGGCGATCTCGACGTTGGCGCCGTCCAGCGTGCCTATGGTGAGCGCGCCGTTGAGGGCCAGCTTCATGTTGCCGGTGCCCGAGGCTTCCGTCCCCGCGGTGGATATCTGCTCGGACAGGTCCGCCGCCGGGATCATGTCTTCCGCCAGGGTCACCCCGTAGTTGGGCAGGAACACCACCTTCAACAAGCCGTGCACACGGATGTCGTTGTTGACGATGTCCGCGACGTCGTTGATCAACTTGATGATCAACTTGGCCATCGCATAGCCGGGCGCGGCCTTGCCGGCAAAGATCACCGTGCGCGGCACATTGTCCTCGGCCCGATTGTTGCAGATGCGATTGTAGAGGGTGACCACGTGCAACAGGTTGAGCAGTTGCCGCTTGTATTCGTGGATGCGCTTGATGTGCACGTCGAACAGCGAGTCCACGTCGATCTCGATGCACAGCCTGTGCTTCAGTGATGCCGCGAAATGCTCCTTGTTGGCGCGTTTGACGGCGGCGAACTCGCCGCGAAACGTCGCATCCTCGGCCAGCGGGATCAGGCGCTTCAACTGCCCGAGATCCTTGACCCAGCCGTTGCCGATGCGCGCCGTGATCAGCGCCGACAGCAGCGGATTGGCCTGGTTGAGCCAACGCCGCGGGGTGATGCCATTGGTCATGTTGATGATCTTGTCGGGGGCATAGCGATGAAAGTCGGCGAAGATGGTTTGCTTCATCAGTTCGCTGTGGAGGCGCGCGACGCCATTCACCTTGTGGCTGCCGACGATGGCCAGATGCGCCATGCGTATCTTCCTGCCGCCTCTTTCGTCGATGAGCGACATGCGCTGGAGCATCGCACTGTCGCCGGGAAACCGGTGCATCACGTCCTTCATGAAGCGGTGGTTGATTTCATAGATGATCTGCAAATGCCTCGGCAACAGGGATTCGAACTGGGCCACCGGCCAGGTCTCCAGGGCTTCCGACATCAGGGTGTGATTGGTGTAGCTGAAGGTGCGGGTGGTAATGTCCCAGGCCTTGTCCCAATCCAGGTGGTGCAGGTCGACCAGAATACGCATCAGTTCCGGAACGGCGATGGACGGATGCGTATCGTTCAACTGGATTGCCACCTTGTCCGGTAGCGCGTCAAAGCCTTCGTGCGACTTGCAGAAGCGGTAGAGAATGTCCTGTAGCGAGGCGCAGACGAAGAAATACTGCTGGCGCAGGCGCAACTCCCGGCCCATCGCCGTCGAGTCATCCGGATACAGCACCTTGGAGAGGTTCTCGGACTCGTTCTTGTCCTCTACCGCCTTGATGTAGTTGCCTTCGTTGAAATACTTCAGCTCGAAATCGCGCGAGGCCTTGGCCGCCCACAGGCGCATGTTGTTGACGGTATTGGTGGCATAGCCGGGGATGGGCGTGTCGTAGGCCATCGCCATTACGTCTTCGGTGTCCACCCAATGATGGCGCAACACGCCCTTCTCATCGGAGAACTGCACCACCCGGCCGTTGAACTTGACCTGGTAGAGCACCTCGGGGCGCGGGAACTCCCACGGGTTGCCGTAGCGCAGCCAGTTGTCGGGATGCTCGACCTGCCGGCCGTCCTCGATATGCTGCGAAAACATCCCATATTCATAGCGGATGCCGTAACCGTAGCCGGGCAGACTGAGTGTGGCCATGGAATCGAGGAAGCAAGCCGCCAACCGGCCCAGGCCGCCATTGCCCAATGCGGCGTCGTGCTCGATCTCGCGCATCTTGTGCAGGTCGATGCCGAGCGATTTCAATGCCTGCTGGCATTCCGGCTCAAAGCCCAGGTTGTGCAGGCTGTTCATCAGGGTCCGCCCCATCAGGAATTCCATCGACAGGTAATACACCCGCTTGGCGTCGCGGTTGTAGTAGCTGCGCATGGTATCCATCCAGCGCTCGATCAAGCGGTCGCGGGTCATGAAGGCGGTGGCATAGAACCAGTCGCGTTCGGTCGCCGTAACGGCGTCCTTGCCCACCGTAAACGTCAGGTGGTTGGTCAGGGATTTATTGAGCGAGGCGACATCCAGACCGACATGGGTGCCGTTGGCGGCGATCTGTCTTGCTTGCTTGGTCATGGTGGCTTCCCTAACAGTGCGTTTGGCTACGCCGCGGGTGTTCAGGCGAACGATTCCCGCGCCTCCGTTAAGGTGATTCTAGCCAAAGTGGTCACCGATTGATATCCGCGAGCCGGTGAGGTTATGGCCATGGCGAATCGCGCTACAATTCGCGCACCGATTCAACGAAAGGAATATTCCATGTCGCGCATGGTGAACTGCATCAAATTGGGACGCGAGGCTGAGGGACTGGATTTCCCGCCAGTGCCGGGCGAGCTCGGCAGACGCCTCTACGAGAACGTCTCCAAGGAAGCCTGGCAACAGTGGGTCAAGTTACAGACCATGCTGATCAACGAGAACCGCCTGAGCCTGGCCGATGCCAAGGCCCGCGCTTACCTCGCCGAACAGATGCAGAAGCATTTCTTCGGCGAAGGCGCCGACAACGTTTCGGGATTCGTGCCCCAGCCGTAATTGCACGTCGGACCGGGGCAAGTGGCGGCCCCGGCAACCGTCTCCCTACCCCGCCACTTCCTTCTCGATCTCTTCCAGGCCGATGTGGCGCACATCGCGGCCCTTGGCCATATAGACGACGTACTCGGAAATGTTCTTGGCGTGGTCGCCGATGCGCTCGATCGACTTGGCGATGAACAGCAGGTCGAGGCAGCGTGTGATGGTGCGCGGGTCTTCCATCATGAAGGTAATCAGCTGGCGCATGATGCTCTTGAACTCGCGGTCGACTTCCTGGTCCTGACGCACTACCTGGGCGGCGGCAGTCAAGTCCATGCGCGCGAAGGCGTCCAGCGCCTTGCGCAGCATGTCGACGGCCAGGCCGGCAACGTGGCGCAACTCGATGCGCGGCACGAAATGCGTATCGGCGCTGTGGATGGCCCGCGCCTTCTTGGCGATCTTCTTGGCTTCGTCGCCGATGCGTTCGAGATCGGTGATGGTTTTCACCACCATCATCACCATCCGCAGGTCGACCGCGGTCGGCTGGCGCCGGGCGATGATGTGGGTGCAGGCCTCGTCGAGTTCCACTTCGTGGCGGTTGACCAAGTCGTCGTTGGCGATGGTCTGCTCGATCAGGACCAATTCACCTTCCGCCAGACATTCCATGGCCTTGACGATCTGCTGCTCGACCAGGCCGCCCATCTGTAGCACCCGGCTGCGGATGTTCTCGAGGTCAGTGTCGAACTGCTTGACGATATGCTCGTTCATGCTTGCGCTCCTTGCCTGGCAATTGCGGTTTGACCTTCGATTCTAACAGCGCCAGATGACAGATTTGTTGCAAAGATTCAGGCCGCCGGGCGGGTGAAGGTTTTGACGCCGGCGGGATCTGCCAACAGCAGCAGATCGGCGCCACGCCGGGCGAACAGCCCGTTGGTGACGATCCCGACCACATGGTCGAGCTCGCTCTCCAAGGCGGCCGGATCGGAGATCGCCAGCCCATGCACGTCCAGGATCAGGTTGCCGTTATCCGTCACGAATCCCTCTCTCAGGCGCGGCTCGCCGCCGAAGCGGGCGAGTTCGCGGGCGACCCGGGCGCGCGCCATGGGGATCACCTCGACCGGCAGGGGGAAGCGCCCCATCGTCTGCACCCGTTTGCTCTGGTCGCAGATGCAGACGAAGACATCCGCCGTGGCAGCCACGATCTTCTCGCGCGTCAGCGCCCCGCCGCCGCCCTTGATCATGGCCAGGCCGTGGTCGATCTCGTCGGCGCCGTCGACATACACCGGCAGGCGATCGACGTCGTTCAGGTCGAGCACGCGGATGCCGTGGCCTTCGAGACGCTTCTGGGTGGCCGCGGAACTCGCCACCGCGCCGCCCAGGCGATGCTTGATCGCCGCCAGCTCGTCGATAAAGAAATTCGCCGTCGATCCGGTGCCGACGCCGACGATGGCGCCCACGGGTACATTGGCAACCACGTAGTCGAGCGCAGCGCGGGCTACGGCTTGTTTGAGTTCATCCTGAGTCATGCCGATCCTTTGGGTGGAGTATGGCGATTTTACCCTGCGCGGTCTGCCGATGGGTCTGTCGGCAGCCTTGCACAACGCCTTGGCTAACTTGGCCAAGCAGGCTAGAATTGCCGCGACCAGATCACGGAGCGACATTCCATGTTAGTCAATATGCTCGAAGCCAAGAGCCAGCTTTCAAAACTGGTTCAAGCAGCCCAGGACGGCGAGGATGTCGTTATCGCCAAGAACGGCGTGCCCGTTGCGCACCTGGTGCCATTTCGTAAGCCCGTCGGGTTGAAAGGCTGGGGGCGTTTGAAGGCAAGCGCCGGTGACGTCGATTCAGCCTTTACGCCGGAAGCCGACGCCGACGTCGCCCGAATGATGGCCGGCGAGACATGAGTCTGCTGCTCGATACGCATGTTGCACTATGGTGGCTCGCCGGCAATGCGCGCCTGAAACGCAAGCTGCGCGAACGGATCGCCTCGTCCGATTGCATGATTTCCGTCGCCAGCGTCTGGGAGGTCGCGATCAAGTATCGGCTCGGGAAGTTGTCGGTGTCTCCGCAGATTTTTCGCGACGAGATGCGCGATGCTGGCGCATCGATTATTTCCATCTCGGATGCCCATGCGGTGGCGTTTGCCAGCCTTCCGGCAGGCCACGACGATCCCTTCGACTTGCTACTCCTGGCGACTGCGCAAGCTGAGCGGAGGTGCCTAGTTACGGCCGACATCAAGTTGCTGGGCTACGCTCGCGGTATCGGCGGCGTAAAAGTCGAATCCACGTGACTATTCGGGTGCGGCCCGCCGAAGCGTTGCCAACAGTGAAGTAGTTAAGCCCGACTGGCCGAACCACTCTTTCGATAACGCTTCGGATGCTGGTTATTTCGGCTATCCGGATGGCGCGATTGATTTCTTGGTGTGCGGTGCAATAACGGGCGCGGCAATCCTGGTTTGCTTTAACGACCGGCTCCAATGTGCCCTTAGCGGTCGTCGGACGATTGCGAATGCAGCCATTCAGTGTTTAAGTTGGGCGGCTAGCGAAGGGCCAAGCTCGCAGCGAACTGACACGGGCGGATTTGCCGGATTCATTCATCGGCAACCTGCCGTAACGTACCAATGCGAGGCTGTTCCTTCGTCTATCAATACGCCGTCGCTCAGATAGTAGACATGGCTATCGTCCGAGGATATTCCGAGGTACTTGTCGGTCGCCGAGTAATAGCGATAGTAGTAAGGCCTGGCGACTTGCGACGCCGCGGCGGGAGAAAATAGCGACGGGTAAGCCTTCTCCGCCCAATCGAAGAGACAATCGGCAATCTTGGCGAAGGGGATGCCGAGGTTCAGGCCTGGCACTTGCACTGGAGTCAAGAAGGAAGTGCCGTTGCCCAGTTGCCCAAAATAGTACGATCCCCATGTCCACAAACTGCCGTCATCTCTTACGGCTACCGTATGCTTCCGGCCCGCCGCCATTGCGCGGTAGCCGCTGCCTATCCACACGGGCGCGGTGCGTATCGTGTTGGTCGAGCCGTCACCGATTTCACCGTAGTCGTTCGATCCCCAAGCCCATAAGCTGCCATCGGCCTTTAGGGCCAGTGAATGATCGTACCCGGCCGCTGCGCTGTAACCGCTGCCGATGTACACCGGCGTAGCTCGACCCGTCGTGGTACCGTCGCCCAACTCGCCCTGAGAATTCCACCCCCAAGCCCACAGGCTGCCGTCCGCCTTCAACGCGAGCGCATAAGCGTTTCCCGCCGCTACGGCGCTGTAGCCGCTGCCAATCTGCATGGGCACGGTGTTAATCTTGGCGGAAGAACCATAAGCAAAATCGCCATAGGTGAGTCCCCACGCCCACAAGCTGCCGTCGACCTTCAGGGCAACTGACAGACTTTCCCGGGCCGCCACGGCACTGTAGCCGCTGCCGAGTTGTATGGGGGTAGTGCGACTCGTGGTGGTACCGTCTCCCAGTTGGCCGAGAGAGTTGTCGCCCCATCCCCACAAGCTGCCGTCGGCCTTCAGGGCGAGCGTATAACGGCTACCCGCTGCAACCGCGTTGTAGCCGCTGCCTACCTGCACAGGAATCAAGGAACAGGGGTACGTTTGGAGGCACATATCGGGAGCCGGGAAGCCCAGTTGGCCGACATCGTTCCGCCCCCAAGCCCACAAGCTGCCGTCCGCCTTCAGGGCGACTGTATGATCCCCTCCTGCTGTCACCGCGCTGTAACCACTGCCGACGTACACCGGCGTCGCTCGATCCGTCGTGGTACCGTCGCCCAATACGCTCCACTGGTTCCAGCCCCATGCCCACAGACTGCCATCGGCCTTCAATGCGAGCGAATGCTCGCTCCCGGCCGCCACGGCACTGTAGCCGCCGCCAACTTGCTCAGGCACGAGACGATTGCCAGCCAGGTTCCCCAATTGCCCATAGGTATTGTTCCTCCACGCCCAAACGGATCCGTCGGGCTTCAGCGCCACGGCATGATACGACCCAGCCGCCACTGCGCTGTAGCCGCTGTCGACCAACGTCAGAGGCACAGTATGAGTGAACTGAATTTCCGTTTCCCACAGGCCGCCGTCTGTTTTCAACCCTAGCGTGAAGTAGTTGCCCGCCGCGACCGCGCGGTAGTCGCTGCCGATCTGCATTGGCGTTGTCTGAACGATACCTCCTACCCCATAAATACCATAAGCAAGGACCCCCCACGTCCATAGGCTGCCGTCGCTCTTCAAGGCAACGGTGTGGGCGAATCCCGCCGCCACGGCGCTGTAGCCACCGCCGATATACACGGGCGTAGCGCGATCCGTCGTGGTACCGTCACCCAACGGTCCGCCATTGTTTGCCCCCCATGCCCACAGGCCGCCGTCTGTCTTCAACCCTAGCGTGAAGTAGCTGCCCGCCGCCATTGCGCTATAGCCGCTGCCGATCAGCACGGGGGCGGCACGGTAGGTGGTGGTGCCATCGCCGAGCTGACCACGGTCGTTGTTGCCCCATGCCCACAAGCTGCCGTCGGCCTTCAGGGCCACGGAGTGGTTTTTCCCCGCTGCCACGGTGCTGTAGCCGCTGCCGATCTGCACCGGAACCAGGAAACAGGGAGGAATCGGGTAATACCAAGCATAAACCGACGGATCATCTTTACAGGTATCAGGAGTCGCATAGCCCAGTTGGCCCGCATCGTTTGCTCCCCAAGCCCACAGGCTGCCGTCGGACTTCACCGCCACCGTGTGCGTCTGTCCCGCCGCCACGGACCTAAATCCGGTGCCGATCAGCACGGGCGTGGCTCGATTGGTGGTGGTCCCGTTGCCCAATTGGCCGGCGTAGTTCAACCCCCATCCCCACAAGTTGCCATCGGACGCCAGGGCCATGGTGTGGGCGCCCCCCGCCGAAATGACACTGGCCTGGAAGGCACTGGCGGCAGCGGGTAGAAGTAGGGACAAGAACAACAGGAGCGTTAGCCCGCGAATGGCGCTCTCGGTAATTCTTTGGCTCAGGTGTGTTTTCAACATATGTATCTCTTCGTGACTGCCCTGAAAAAGTTGGAATCAATTTTGTTCTCCGGCGGACACCCGCCCGGCACCGTTAGGATCGCGAATCCCATCTGAATAACCGGATCCGATAAAGTCACTAGGTACCGAGTCGCCATATCGCCATCAAATCAGTAGCGGATGATAAGACGCGTAATGGCAAATAGATATACCTATAAACCGATAGTCGAGAAGGCGCGAATTGCCGAAAGTTCGCTGCCCTTCTACATCCGTTCTGGCTGTGAAATGAACGGATCGATAGAAATGAAGGCGCAAGAACGGCCGCTTTGAGGAAGATTCGTTAATGTCCGGAGTTGGCCGGTTCCCGCAATTGGCGGTCGCCCCAGAAATTGCTCACTGGTCCCTAAACTGCCGCTGGCTCTATTCGTATTGGTAGCGACAGGCAATAATCACCAGGTCGCCCTCGGAAACCACGTAAACGAGCCGGTGGGTGTCATCGATGCGCCTTGACCAGAAACCGGAAAGGTTCTCGCGCAAGGGCTCGGGCTTACCAATACCCTCAAACGGCTGACGTAATGTATCCCCGATCAACAGGTTAACGCGCTTCAGGGTTTTGCGATCCTGCCCCTGCCACCACAGGTAATCCTCCCAGGCGGCAACGGTCCAGAGCAATCGCTCAAGCTTCAACGAGGCCTCGCGTCTTCACCTTGCCCTTGCGAAACTGATCAATGGACCGAGCCAGATGCGCCGCATTGGCCGGAACCTTCAGCAGATGCACCGTCTCCATCATGCTGTTATATGTATCGAGCGACATCACGACTGCATCCGGTGCGTCCCGTCGGGCAATTACCGCCACATCGGCGTCTGACACGACCTGATCAATCACTCGCTTCAAGTTATTGCGGGCCTCCGAGAAATTAACAACTCGCATTTTGACTCTCCACATGTTCAATATATGGGACATATATAGCCGTCGATATCGATGCACGCAAGCGAGTTTTCATTGCCCACAGGCACCGTTTGCCGGCGCCCAACTCACTCCAATCCATGCAAATTGGCAGCCTTGGTCGAGCGGCAGAACTAGCCGATTGCCACCGACAAAATCATCTTGCCGAACCACCGCGGACTCCCTTGTTTTCGAGTTGCACCGTGCCACTTGTGTGTCAATCAAGAACCCGGATAGCCGCTATTTCCTTCTCAGCGGCGGCAAATCGGTACACATCCCGTGCGCCACTTCCGCCGCCATGCCGATGCTCTCGCCCAGGGTCGGGTGCGGGTGGATGGTCTTGCCGATATCCACCGCATCGCAGCCCATTTCGATGGCCAGGGCGATTTCGCCGATCATGTCGCCGGCATTGGGGCCGACCATGCTGCCGCCGACCAGGCGCTGCGTCTCCTCGTCGAACACCAGCTTGGTGAAGCCGTACTCGGCGCCGTTGGCGATGGCGCGGCCGGAGGCGGCCCAGGGGAACTTTGCCGCGCTGACCTTGCGTCCGGTCTTCTTCGCCTCATCCTCACCGAGTCCCACCCAGGCGACTTCGGGGTGGGTGTAGGCGACGCCGGGAATCACCGTGGCGTCGAAATGACTCTTCTGGCCGGCCGCAGCCTCGGCAGCGACGTGGGCTTCATGCACGGCCTTGTGCGCCAGCATCGGCTGGCCGACGATGTCGCCGATGGCATGGATGTGCGGCACGTTGGTCCGCATCTGCGAGTCGACGGGAATGAAACCGCGCTCGTTGACCGCCACGCCGGCCAGCTCGGCGCCGATCTTCTTGCCGTTGGGGTTGCGCCCGGCAGACTGGAGAATCATGTCGTAGCGCTGCACCTCGGCGGGTGCCTGCTCGCCCTCGAACTCGACCCACAGGCCATCCTTTTTGGCCTCGACGGAAACGGTCTTGGTCTTCAGCATGAGCTTGTCGAAGCGTTGAACGTTGTGCTTTTCCCAGACCTTGACGAGATCGCGGTCCGGCCCCTGCATCAGGCCGTCGAGCATTTCGACGACTTCGACGCGGCTGCCGAGCGTCGAATACACCGTAGCCATTTCCAGGCCGATGATGCCGCCACCGATGACCAGCATGCGTTTCGGAATGCCGCGCAGTTCCAGCGCGCCGGTCGAATCGACGATGCGCGGATCCTTGGGGATGAAGGGCAGGTGCATAGCCGCGCTGCCGGCGGCGATGATGCATTTCCGGAAGCGGATCACCTGCTTGGCGCCAGTCTTGTCCTGCGCCGTGCCCGTCGTGGCTTCGACTTCCAGGTGATGCGGGTCGAGGAAATGGCCGTAGCCACGCACCACCTCCACCTTGCGTGCCTTGGCCATGCCGGTGAGGCCGCCGGTGAGCTTGCCGACGACTTTCGCCTTGTGGGCGCGCAGCTTGTCGATGTCCAGCTTGGGCGTGGCGAAGGACACGCCGAGATCGGCCATGTGCTGCGCCTCTTCCATGACGCTGGCCACGTGCAGCAGGGCTTTCGAGGGTATGCAGCCGACGTTCAGGCAGACGCCGCCGAGGGTCGCATAACGTTCGACCAGCACGGTCTTCATGCCCAGGTCGGCGCTACGGAACGCCGCCGAGTAACCCCCCGGACCGGCGCCGAGGACGAGCATTTCGCATTCGATGTCGGCTTTCGGCCCCTCACTATCGGCTTTCGCCCCCTCACCCCGGCCCTCTGATGATTCTTCCAAGCATTGACTAGGCGGCATGATTCCGCCGCGAGTCACTGCTTGTCCCGCGAGGGGAGAGGGAGAGTGCTGAGGAACGCTCGCCGCTTCCTTTTCGGGCGCCGGGGCTGGGGAGGAAGCGGCGGCCCCTGTCTCCAGCAACAGCACCAGCGTGCCCTTGGACACCTTGTCGCCGACCTTGACCCTCACTTCCTTGACGAGCCCGGCCGCCGGCGACGGCACTTCCATCGTCGCCTTGTCAGATTCCAGAGTCAAGAGGGCGGTCTCCGCCTCGATGACATCGCCCGGCTTGACCAGCACTTCGATCACCGGCACATCGTGGAAATCGCCGATGTCCGGCACGCTCACTTCGATCACGTTGCTCATAACATGGACCTTCGCATGTCGGCCAGCAGTTGGCCGAGGAAGCTGGTGAAGCGCGCGGCGGTGGCGCCGTCGATGACGCGGTGGTCATAGGACAGCGACAGTGGCAATTTCAGGCGCGGCACGAACTGCTTGCCGTCCCACTGGGGCTTGAGCTCGCTCTTCGACACGCCGAGGATGGCCACTTCCGGCGCGTTGATGATGGGCGTGAAGGCCGTGCCACCGATGCCGCCGAGGCTGGAAATGGAGAAGCAGCCGCCCTGCATTTCGGCCGGGCCGAGCTTGCCGTCGCGCGCCCTCCTGGAGAGTTCCGCCATGTCGCGGGCGATGTCGTTGATGCCCTTGCGGTCGGCGTCGCGAATCACCGGCACCACCAGGCCATTGGGCGTGTCGGCGGCGAAGCCGATGTGGAAATATTGCTTGAGGATCAGGTTGTCGCCGTCGAGCGAAGCGTTGAATTCGGGAAACTTCTTCAGCGCGACGACGCTGGCCTTGATCAGGAAGGCCAGCATGGTGAGTTTCACGCCGGTCTTGTCGCTGTCCTTATTCATCGCCACGCGGAAAGCCTCGAGATCGGTGATGTCGGCCTCGTCGAACTGGGTGACGTGAGGAATCATCACCCAGTTGCGCCACAGGTTGGCGCCGGAAATCTTCTTGATGCGCGCCAGCGGCTTGGCTTCGACCGGCCCGAATTTGGCGAAGTCCACTTTCGGCCAGGGCAATAGATCGAGCCCTGCGCCGCCGCCCGTTGATGGCGCGGGAGCCGTCGCGGCGCCGCCGATGATGCCTTTGACATAGGCCTGGACGTCCTGCTGGGTAATCCGACCTTTCGGTCCGCTGCCCGGCACACGGGCAATGTCGACGCCCAGTTCACGGGCGAAGCGGCGTACCGACGGACTGGCGTGGGCCAACAGGCCGCTCGGCGCCGTCGGCGCAGGCGCGCTGGCGGGTGCCGGGGTAGGCAAAGGCGCAGGCTCGGCGGCCGGGGCGGCGGCTGGCGCCGAAACAGGACTGGCCGTCGCCGCCGGGGCGGCAGTGGCTGGCGCCGCCGCCGCGGCATCGCCCGCCTCCAGCAACAACACCAGCGTCCCTTCGGCAACTTTGTCGCCGACCTTGACCTTCACTTCCCTGACCACGCCGGCGAGGGGCGACGGTACTTCCATGGTCGCCTTGTCGGACTCCAGGGTCAGCAGAGCGGTTTCAGCCTGGATGGTATCGCCCGGCTTGACCAGCACTTCGATCACCGGCACGTCCTTGAAATCGCCGATGTCGGGAACCTTGACCTCGACGAGTTTGGATACGGATTGCGCCATGATTACACCTTCAGCGGATTGGGTTTGTTCGGATCGAGGCTGTATTTGACGATGGCCTCGGCGGCCTTCTGTGCGTCGATCTGCCCTTCGTCGGCCAGGGCGCGCAACGCGCTGAGCGTGATCCAGTGGCGGTCGACTTCGAAGAAATGGCGCAGTTGTTCGCGCGTGTCGGAGCGGCCGAAACCGTCCGTTCCCAGCACCGTGAACCGCCGCGGCACATACGGGTGGATCTGCTCGGCGAACACGCGGATGTAATCGCTGGAGGCGATCACCGGACCACGAGTGTCCTTGAGACAGTTTTCGACGTGGCTGACGCGCGGCTTCTCGTCCGGATGGAGCAGGTTCCAGCGCGCGCAGTCCTGGCCGTCGCGGGCCAGTTCGGTGAAGCTGGGGCAGGACCACAGATCCGCTTCGACGCCCCAGTCCGATCGTAGCAGCTCGGCGGCGGCGACGGCCTCGCGAAAAATGGTCCCCGAGCCGAGCAGTTGCACGCGCGGCGCATTGCTGGCTGCGCCCTTGCGGAACAGATACATGCCCTTGAGGATGTCCTGCTCCACTCCCGCCGGCATGGCCGGGTGCTCGTAGTTCTCGTTCATCACCGTCAGGTAATAGAACACGTCCTGTTGCTCGGCCACCATGCGCCGCAGACCGTCCTGGACGATCACCGCCAGTTCGTAGCCGAAGCTCGGGTCATAGGAAACGCAGTTGGGCACCGTGGATGCAAGCACATGCGAATGGCCGTCCTCGTGCTGCAAGCCTTCGCCGTTGAGGGTGGTGCGCCCGGCCGTGCCGCCGACCAGGAAGCCGCGCGCGCGCTGGTCGCCGGCAGCCCAGACGAGGTCCATGGTGCGCTGCATGCCGAACATCGAGTAGCAGATATACACCGGGATCATCTGCACGCCGTGGGTCGAATAGGCGGTGGCTGCCGCGATCCAGTCGGCCATGGCGCCGGCCTCGTTGATGCCTTCCTGCAAAATCTGGCCGGTCTTGGTCTCCTTGTAGAACATCAACTGGTCGGCGTCCTGCGGGGTATACAACTGGCCGAGCTGGTTCCAGATGCCGAGCTGGCGGAACATCCCCTCCATGCCGAAGGTGCGCGATTCGTCGGGCACGATGGGCACAATGCGCTTGCCCAGTTCCTTGTCCTTGACCAGGATGTTGAGGATGCGCACGAAGGCCATGGTGGTGGAGAACTCGCGACCCTCGCCGGAAGCCTTCAAGAGGGCATCGAAAGCCGACAGTGCGGGCACCGGCAATGGGGAGACGCGCTGCCTCCGGCTCGGCAGGTAACCGCCCAGCGCCTGGCGGCAGTTGTTCATGTAGGCCAGTTCAGGCGACCCCTCGGCGAATTTCAGGTAAGGCAGTTGCTCCAGCTCCTCGTCCGTGATCGGCAGCTTGAAGCGGTCGCGGAAGGCCTTGATCGACACGGTACCCATCTTCTTCTGCTGGTGAGTGATGTTCTGCGCCTGGCCGGAATCGCCCATGCCGTAACCCTTGATGGTCTTGGCCAGGATCACCGTCGGTTGTCCCGGATGATTCACGGCGGCGTGGTAAGCCGCGTACATCTTGTGTGGATCGTGGCCGCCGCGATTGAGCGCCCAGATGTCGTCGTCCGACCAGTTGGCGACCATCGCCTTAAGTTCCGGGGTGTTGAAGAAATACTCGCGCACATAGGCGCCGTCCTTGGACTTGAAGGTCTGATAATCGCCGTCGACGCATTCCGCCATCCGTTTGCGCAACAACCCGTGCTTGTCCTTGGCCAGCAGACTGTCCCAGTAGCCGCCCCAGATCACCTTGATGACATTCCAGCCGGCGCCGCGGAAATCCGATTCGAGCTCCTGGATGATTTTGCCGTTGCCGCGCACCGGGCCGTCGAGACGCTGCAGGTTGCAGTTGACCACGAACACCAGGTTGTCGAGCTTCTCGCGCCCGGCCATGCCGATGGCGCCCATCGATTCCGGCTCGTCCATCTCGCCGTCGCCCATGAAGGCCCACACCTTGCGGCCCTCGGCCTTGATATGGCCGCGATCCTGCATGTACTTCATGAAGCGCGCCTGGTAGATCGCCTGCAAGGGGCCGAGCCCCATCGACACGGTAGGGAATTGCCAGAAGTCCGGCATCAGCCAGGGGTGAGGATAGGAGGTCAATCCCTTGCCATCCACGTCGCGGCGGAAACCATCGAGCTGTGCCTCGCTGAGGCGCCCAAGCATGAAGGCGCGCGCATACACCCCTGGGGCCGAATGCCCCTGCATGAAAATCAGGTCGCCGCCGTGCTGTTCGCTCGGCGCGTGCCAAAAATGGTTGAAGGCGACATCGAACAGCGTCGCGGCCGAAGCGAAGCTGGCGATATGGCCGCCCAGTCCCGAGTCGTCGCGGTTGGCGCGCAGCACCATGGCCAGTGCATTCCAGCGCACATAGGCGCGGATCTTGTTTTCTATGGCGTAATCGCCGGGCGCGGCGATCTGCTGATCGACCGGGATGGTATTGATGTAATCGGTA
>Ga0172379_10003430_pt1 | contig 25291 bp, 23 predicted proteins | sample GrowelOW334metaG_FD_119756 | JGI IMG/M metagenome (GOLD analysis project Ga0172379, IMG submission 119756) | Groundwater microbial communities from an aquifer near a municipal landfill in Southern Ontario, Canada - Groundwater well OW334 metaG | ecosystem: Environmental > Aquatic > Deep...
CTGGTGTTCACGCCATTTTTGCCCGGTGATTCGCTCTTATTTGCCGCAGGCGCTTTTGCGGCTATTGGCTCGTTTAACATAACCGTTTTACTGGTTGTTTTGTGGCTGGCCGCCTTTTTAGGCGATACCGCAAACTACTGGATAGGCCATTTTTTTGGCCAAAGGCTGGTAGACAACCCCCGCATCCCTATTAATCAGGATCATATAGACAAAACCCAAAGGTTTTACGCTAAGCACGGCGGGAAAGCTATTTTTTTGGCGCGATTTATCCCGATACTCAGGACCACTGCACCGTTTATAGCCGGTATAGGCAGAATGGACTACAAAAAGTTTGTGTACTACAATGCCACCGGTGGCTTTGTATGGGTAACCGGGTTTACGCTTACGGGCTACTTTTTTGGTAATATCCCGGCTGTAAAGGAACATTTCTCGCTGGTTGTTCTGGCTATCATAGTACTGTCTATTTTTCCTATTATTGTAGAGTTTAGTAAAGCTCGCCTAAAGAAACAGGCGCTTTAGCCATGGACCTTACTGCCCTCTATCAAAACTATACCAAAAAGCAGGTTGACGAGGCCGTTGCCTATTTAAGCTATCACGATGTTAAACCTTTGCCCAAAGACGAAAATCCCAGTTATCCCATCTTGTACGTTTTTAGACACGGCCAAACCACCGACAATGCAGACTTTTTATTTAGCGGCTGGCGCGATCCCGAGTTAACAGAACTTGGGGTACACCAAGCAACCATATTGGCAGAAAAGCTTAAAGCCAAAAAACTGCACATGTTGGTGGCTAGCGACCAGAGACGCGCTATTAAAACCATGGAGCTTGCAGTGGCACTAAACGCTGCGGCCAAAGCCCTGGAAATTCACACCGATGCCAGACTCAAAGAGCGCAGTTACGGGGACCTCCAAGGAACCAGTAAATTGGAGATGCAGCTTACTAACCCCGCGCACCTGGCGGAAGAACGGAGATCGTACGACTTTATCCCACCAAACGGTGAGAGCACAGCCATGGTAGTGCAAAGAGTCAAAAGGTTTATTGAGGAAATTGTCCCGCTTATGCAGATGTACCACATGAATGTAGCCGTCTCCTGCCACGGCAACTCTATTAGAGGCTTTAGGCAGGTTTTTGAGGGGTTAACTAACGACCAAACCGCTTTGGTGGAATCACCGCTAGGCCAGGACTACGCGGCTTACTCCATAAAGTAGTAGATGTGGATTTATGATAGAATCCCCGCATGAATACTGAAGCGATACTTATTCACGGATGGGATCCTAAGTATTACAACTCTAAGCTTTCAGAAACACCTGATGAGGGTTTGGCGTGGTCGCATAGACCAGAACTTGTGCATTTATTGTCAGAAAGATTTGATTTGCGCTATTACAACCTACCAGGATTTGTAGGGAACTCGGAATCAGAAGCGAAACTTTTTGATGTAGAAGATTTTGCCAAAAGTTTTAAGGCGTGGAATGATACCGAATGTCCCAACCCTGCTCTAGTTATAGGCTATTCTTTTGGCGGTGCCGTTGCATTAGTTCATAAGGTGCTAACACAAGACCCCACTCCCACAGTTCTAATATCCCCAGCACTATTTAGAGGTGAGGGTCTACGCTCTGAAGTTGCACACAAGATAAAAGGCGCGATCCCAGAAATGTGGACAAGTCATTTTAGACACTTGTACCAAACTATCGCCAGCAGATACTACAGAGAGGGAACACCTTTCCTAAGGCAAAGTTACAATACCATAGTTAGAAGAGACCTAAGACCGCTACTAAACCAGGTAGATCCTGGAGGACTATTATTAATGTACGGAGAGCACGACAGTGATACGCCATGGGAATTAGTTAGAGACGAGGTTATTAGGTTGGGACTTTCACATCACGTGGTAGCAGACGGAGCTCATACTATTGGACAAACATCCCCCTTAGAAATAGTAGAGCGTATCGATAGCTTTCTACACCACAGATGGGGCTAGCGATCTATTTCCTCGATACTCGCGCCTAACCGCCTATACAAGGCAAAGATATCTGCATACCTACGCTTTAAGATTTCCACACCATCAATGGTTGTAGTAACGTCGTCGCACAGACTTGCCAAAAACACCGCCTTGGCACCTTCAATAATTCCGGGAACAGTTATGTTGCCACCTTTAAAATGCGTTGGTCCGCTTACAATAATTCGTTGAGGATCGCTCATAAAAATACGGGCACCCATGGCGGAAAGTTCCCTGGTGTAATCAAGCCCGGTTTCATACATCCAGTTTTGCACCAAGAGCCGGCCTTTAGTTTTACAGGCCAGCACGACTATGGCCGGCAGCGCGTCTATGGGAAAACCTGGCCACGGTTTAGGCACAAATTTTGGCAGGTCATCACCCGCCAACGGAAAGCTTGCTTCCTTTAGGTCGATACTTAGTTCGCCGGAACCATCTACCACCAGATCGTCTCCGGCTTCGGTAATGTTAACCCCAAACTTGCTGATGGTGTCTACAATACCGCCAGCAATATGCCCTATATTTGCGCCTGTAAGCGTGATGTTCCCACCCGTGATGGCAGAGGCCACACACAGTCCTGCGATGTCCACAAAATCGGGGCCCGGCGTAAAGTGCGCCCCGCTTAAGCTAGCTATCCCGTTAACCACTACTCTGTTTGACCCAGCGCCGGCTATGGTTGCCCCCATACTCACTAAAAGCTTTTCCAGCTCATAAACGTGGGGTTCGCATGCGCAGCTCACAATTTCTATCTGCGACTGCACGCCCGCGCAGTACATAAGCAAGTTTTCGGTACCGGTAACACTGGCCTCGAATTGCCATACAAAGTACGTGGGTGCGACTTTTTTAGGGGCGGTAAACCGCACGTAGTCGTCCGACATAAACTCCGGGGTAACACCTACTTTGGCAAACGAGTCAACATGCGCGCTAATGGATCTTCGGCCTAATACGCACCCGCCGGGAACCGGAACTTCGCACACACCAAACCGCGCCAACAGCGGGCCTGCAAACATTATGGAGGCGCGAATTAAACTCCCAAGTTCTTTATCTACTCTGTATGTGTGTAAACCGGCGCAATTTATTTTGATGTTTGTAAAATCGGAATCGTCAATCACTGCGCCTAAGAGTCTGAGCATCTCCTGCATCTTTAGTACATCGGCGGACTTAGGGACGTTGTGATAATAAACATCCTCGTTGGTTAAAATGCACGCGGGGAGACATGCCAATATGGAATTTTTATTTGGCACCGGAACAACCTCCCCTACAAGGGGCCTGCCTCCGGTTACCTTGATAGTCTGACTCATACTAAAAACCTACACACACCACTTCCGGCTGTAATTTTACACCAAAACTAGCAAAGACACTTGTTTTAATAAGTTCTGACAACGCAAGCACATCACTTGCCTGGGCGTCACCTCTGTTGATAATTGCCAAGGCGTGTTTTTGGGAAAGTCCAACTTTACCAGTTTGGTAAATAAAGCCCTTTGGCAAACCAGCCTTTTCTATTAACCAACCCGCGGACAATTTGGTCATCCCGCCCGGCTGTGGCCAATGTGGTACATCAGGGTATGTTTGTTTAATGGTGTCAAAAATAGTGTTCGGTACAAAGGGATTCATAAAGAAACTGCCCGCACTTACAGAGTTTGGGTCGGTACTATCCACCACCATGCCTTTAGCTTTCCTTAATGCCAAAACTGCTTGCCTGACTTGTGCCGGAGTGGGCTTCCCGCTGCCAAATTTAGCCGCCAACTCTTGATAGCTAACAACGGACTCCGTAGCTACCCTTAATCTAAACCGCGCTGAGACAACAATCTTACTGGCATCAGTTTTAAAACTACTTTGCCGGTAACCAAAGTGACACGCTGTGGTTGGGTAGTCACTAAACTCCCCACGGTCAGTGTCGTAACATGTCACTTGTTCTACTATCTCGCAGACTTCTTGCCCGTACGCCCCAATATTTTGCACCACAGACCCACCCACTTTACCGGGAATCCCGCTTAAACACTCCATGCCCACATAGCCCTTAGTTACCGCCTCACAAACAAAGTCGTCCCAACTTTCCCCCGCTTTAATATCCGCAAGTACCTGACCTTGGTGGGTACTCGGGGTATAAGCTCTCCCCTTAATGGCCATTAACATAACCAGCCCATCGTAGCCGCTGTCTGAAATTAAAACATTACTACCCCCACCCAAGGTAAAGAGCTCAAGCGACTCCTGCTTGCACCAGTTACAGGCTTGCGCAAGTTCGGCCTCAGTTGTAACCACCGTAAAGTACCTGGCTAAACCGCCAATGTGTAGAGTTGTATAGGGCGCAAGAGGCACATTAGTTTGAACCTCCATAGGCATAAAATACTGTGATTATAAACTATCGGCACTAATTTCCAACAGCCGATTGAATTTGCTGGTGCGTTCACCGCGGTCAATAGCGCCAAACTTAACACAATCCGCGCCCACGGCATATGCAAGGTCGGCAATAAACGGGTCTTCAGTATCACCGCTTCTATGTGACACCACCACCAACCACCCCGCCGCCCGCGCCGCAGCTACAAACTGCAAAGTCTCCCACACCGTGCCCACCTGATTAGGTTTAACTATAACAGTATTGGCCAGTTTGCCAGCTACAGCCTGCGCCAAGATACCAGGATTAGTTACCACCAAGTCGTCGGCAGACACCATAACCTTACTACCAAACCCCCGGGTGATCTCCTGCCACTGCGTCTGGGCGCCCTCCGGAAACGGGTCCTCAAGGTAGATAAGCTCAAAGTCCCGGAGCAAACCTGTTAAGTAGTCCCTGTAGGCTGCCTCGTCCAACTCCAGCTTCTCCTCAGGCAACACGTACCTACCGTGAGCATAAAACGAGTCCGCTGCTACGTCCATGCCTAAAAACACCTCCTCGCCTACTTTATACCGCTCGCTGGCGCAATCTCTTATATACTCCAAGGCCTTTCTTACAGTAAAACCTTCTGGCGCAAAGCCACCCTCGTCACCCACCCCGGTGGCAAACCCTTCCTGACGTAATCGTTTTTTGAGCGAAGCATAGACTGTGCGCCCAATCTCCAGCGAGTCGTACAAGGAGTATTTTTTAGCCGGAATTATCATAAACTCTTGAAATGCCAGATTGTTTTGCGCGTGCTTGCCCCCGTTTAAGATATTAAACAGCGGCGTGATAGTACCTTGACCGCCAATGGCGCCAGCCTCGGAGCGTAAATACTGCCAAACTGCCTGGGTGCGACTTTGTGCAACCGCGCGGGCAAAGGCCATAGATAGTGACAATATAGTATTACCGCCCAGCTTACTTTTTATTTTTGTCCCGTCTAAAGCAATCAAAAAAGAGTCAAAAGCTTGTTGTGACTCCCACTCACGCCCTACCACTGCGGGGGTTATAACGGTCTCTAGTAGTTCAAGCGCTTTAGGCACTGCCAAGCATACCGCCTCACGCTCGCCTTTAGAGGCACCCTCCGGTACAATCGCCCAACCCAAACTACCGTTGGCTAACATCACGGACGTTTTAAGCGTCCAATCTCCCCGGGAATTTAGAACTTGTAGTGATTTAACCGAACTTATGGTGGGCATATGGCTATCTGCAACTGCAACCACTATAACAGCCTTCAAACAAATTAGAAATATCAACCGCCCCCACATGCCCGTAATTGATTAACGCAGTACCACACCCTATGGCTATAAAGCACCCAACTACAGTAAGTAAGTAGGTGCTTTTTAGGTGTGTACTCACGTAGCTACCAGCAAGCAGGCTTAATGCCGGGTAAGCCGGTAAAATGTACCGCAGAGCAAAACCACCCCCTAGCACCCCGTATACTGTTAGTGCGGCAACATAGCTACCAGACCACGCCGCCAAAACCACAGTAGCTCTAGCGATCTTTTTACCCACAGCCAAAAAAGCCAGCAGGTACACCGGACAGACAAGTAAGGTTTGCACTCCAAAAAAATACCAGGGCCTGGCAAAAACCATTTTTGAACAGGGAAACTGTTCCAGCATGGCAGCCGTAGGCGCGGGCACAACAACCAGGGCTCCGGTCCGGGTGTAAAAAAAGTACACCCAACCTAGCACTAGTACTGCAGGCATTGCACATATAACTAACCTGGCCAGCTTGGCAGTAACTAAGTCCCTGTGATATACAACCGCCAAAACCACTATGGGTACTACCGTTAGTATCGCTGTGTACTTGGTAAGCACCCCCAATGCTAGCATCACCCCCGCTAAGAAAGTATATCTTAGCCCCCGGTGTATCCCGGCAGCATACAAATACACTGACCAACAACAAAAAAACACCAGTAGGGCATCCAACCAAATACGCTGAGCTACAAAAAGCTGAAGCGGATTAAGCACCCACAGTGCTGCTGCTACCAAACCCGCCCGTTCTCCGTACATAAGCTTGCCGAGTAAAAACGTAGCCAGTGTAGTACCGAGTGCTGCCGCCACAGACACCACCACAAACCCATTTTCTCCCACAAGGGCAGCTAACGCCTTGCCTAACAGAATATACACCGGCGGATGGAAAAATAGTGGCGTATCGTAAATAGCTGGCAGGCTTGCAAAGATCGAAGTGCCCCTGAGCGTGTAGCCTTGTAACACAAAGGTTGTTTGAGCAGCCAGCGCCTTGTAAATTACCTCATCGTTTTCTATATGGGGTACAAAAAATGCCGGACTTAGTAAAAACGCTTGCACAACAAGTAATAGTAAAAGTGACCTGTTCATAGCTGACTGCGCACTCTATACTTATACTAGATGGTCAACCTAGATAAAGCAAAGCACTGCGCACTCCTACTTACAGTGAGTCTCTTTGCCACCCTGTTCTTTGTGCAGAAAACCAACTTTATGGCATCAGATCTGGGGAGACACTTAACAAACGGCAAAGTTGTACTGGCAACCAAGCAACCAATATCCACCAATTTGTACTCATATACCCACCCGGAACAGCCTTTTATTGCACATCATTGGGGCTTTGGGGTGCTAGCTTTGGGTGTGTACAAACTGGCGGGGTTTGCTGGATTAACCATTGTTAATGCTGCACTATTCTTCGTAGCGATTACGTTACTACTTAGCTATGTTTCCGCTCGGTTAGGGTGGCCATACACCTTGCTGGGCTATGCAGTAACCCTACCGCTGCTTACCTACAGAACTGAGATCCGGCCGGAAACCCTTAGTATGTTGTTTTGTGTACTCGCACTCTACAGCCTAACTAGCCGGATGCGGCTGCCATACAAAGTCCTACTCAGTGTAGTGCTGCAGGCGGTGTGGGTAAACGTGCACGTATTTTTTGTGTTTGGGCCTATACTTTCCGTGGTGTATCTTGTCAGCCGCATCCGACTAGGCCTGTACCGCGAGGTGTACATCACCCTAGTTGTACTCGTAGGCCAACTCTTAGCTACACTAGTAAATCCCTATGGCTTACGAGGTGCTGTGTACCCGTTACACATTTTAACCGACTATGGCTATAGAGTAGCTGAAAATCAGACGCCCTTTTTACTGCTGCGGGTGGCTCCAGGTCCCGTTTACTATCAGCTACTCGCGGCTGGTGCGCTAGTGGTGGTGCTACTCGCTCTAACGTATACAACCGCCTTTAAGCAGCGGCTGTTCTTTACGCTCGCCACGATAATGTTCCTGGCGGGTTCACTCAAAATGGTTAGAATAATGCCCTATTTTGGCCTATTTGCTTTGGTTTCCGTAGCATACGCCGGGCACGCTCTAACCTTAGCCTACGGCCAGCGTCTCAGGCAGTTGCTTACTAAACCCTTGGTGCTTACTGCATTGGGCGGGGCGGGGTGTGTGGTCTCCCTTGTGCTTGGCGCCAGCAACCTGTACAACCCATTTAATAACTTTGGTGTAGGGCTAATGCCCAACGTTGCAAACTCGGCAAAGTTTTTTACAGATACCAAGTTGCAGGGGCCTATTTTTAATAACTACGATGCAGGTGGCTATTTGATCTTTTATCTCTATCCACACCACAAAGTTTTTGTAGACAATCGGCCGGAGGCCTATCCATCTAGCTTTTTTAGCACAGAGTACGTCCCTATGCAGGAACAAGACGAAGTTTGGGCAAAGGTAAGCTCTACCTACAACTTTAACGTGATCTACTTTTACAGAAGAGATTACACCCCATGGGCACAACCATTTTTAATAGCCCGACTTAAAGATCCCGCGTGGGCCCCAGTTTACGTAGACGACTACGCGTTAATTTTGGTTAAGAGACATCCTAGCAACGCAACCGTAATTCAGGAGCACGAACTCCCGCAAGCTCTATTTAGTTACTAGCTGGTGTTCGGCGGTGTAGACAATCCCGCGGGTTTTTTCTACTACATCCGGACTTACCGAAACCGAACTAACTCCCCATTTTACTAGCTTTTCTACCAACTGCGGGTACTCAGAAGGCGCTTGACCACACACCGAGCAGGTAATCTTGCGTTTTTTGCAGGTAGTAACAATCTTTTCTAACGCCCACAGAACTGCCGGATCCAGCTCGCTGTAAACGTTTGCTACCTTAGCGTTATCACGATCCACACCCAAAATCAGCATGGTCAAATCATTAGTTCCAATTGAAACCCCATCGATACCCTCGTCTATAAAAGCGTCCAACAGAATAACGTTAGAGGGAATTTCCACCATCATCCACAGTTTAAACATCCCACTTCTGCGCAAACCGCTCGTTGAAATGAGCTTTTTTACCTCGCGGAGCTGTTCAACCGTACGCACAAAAGGAATCATCACATGCAGATTTTTACAACCCCTCTTGTTTCTGACTAGTTTAACGGCCTCAACCTCTAAATTAAAAACGTGCGGGTCTTCGATGTACCTGCCGGCCCCCCTAAACCCAATTAACGGATTAGGCTCCTCGCCCTCAAACTCGGCACCCCCGGCCAGCGACCTGTACTCGTTGGTTTTAAAATCGGTAAATCTATACACCACCGGCCGATCTTCAAAGGCTCTAGCAAATTTCTCCAAGTCATCGGCCAACAACTTTACAAACTCATGTGACCGTTTTTCCTTAATAAACTTCTTTGGGTGTGTGCCAATGTTGGCAATAATAAACTCTGCCCGCAGCAAGCCAACCCCATCCACATTCCTTGCAGCCATATCCTGCGCTAATTGCGGTTCGGCTAAATTTACGTATACCTTTGTAGCAGTTTTTAGCTGCGACAGTGACTTAGAGAGCCCAGCTACTTTTGTATTAATAACTACGTTGCCTGCGTAGATGTTGCCGTTGGTACCGTCCACCGTGATAACCATACCATCTTTTAGTACCGTAGTGGCCTTACCGCTGCCCACTACCGCCGGAACTCCCAACTCGCGACTTACAATAGCGGCATGCGATGTCTTGCCCCCACTATCCGTAACAATGGCGCAGGCTTTACGCATGGCAGGTACATAATCCGGGTTGGTCATTTCGGCCACCAAAACGTCACCTTGCTCAACTATACCTATCTCCTTAGGCGACTTTACAATCCGAACTTTTCCGCTAGTAATGCCGGGACTGGCCGACAGACCCGTTAGCAGCGTGGTTAGGCTTTTACTGGTATCAATCGCCTGGGCCTCCTCAGAAACGTTGGTCTGTTTTAAGGTAGTCACGGGACGTGATTGCACAATGTACAGCTTTTTGGCTTCCATGCCCCACTCGATATCCTGAGGTTTACCGTAATGACTCTCTATGTGCGCGCCTAGTTTAGCTAATTCCTTTACTTTTGCATCCGACAGCTTTTGAGCCTCTTGATAGTCGCGTGATACGGCAATATTGCCCGCCAAGGTCATTTGCCACGTCTGTTTGGTTATGTGTTTATAGCTAATCTTTGCTGTTTTTTTATCCACCAGGTATTGATCCGGCGTTATTTCCCCGGAAACCACCGGCTGACCTAACCCCCATGCCGCCTCAATGGAAATCTCGCCGCGATTGTTAGTCATGGGATTTACAGTAAACATAATGCCGGATACGTCGCTTTGCACCATTAACTGGACCGGAACGGCAATACCTATTTTAAAATGGGAAAACCCGCGATCGCTTCTATAAAAAATAGCGCGGGACTCAAAGAGTGACGCCCAGCACTTTTGCACGCTTGTTACCACCGCTTGCCAGCCGGCAATGTTTAAATACGTCTCCTGTTGACCGGCAAAGGACGCATCCGGCAAATCTTCCGCGGTAGCTGAGCTCCTAACCGCCACCAGGCGGTCATGCTCACCACACAGTGTGTGGTAGTAGTCTTTAATCTGCATCGCCAGGTCGCTCGGCAGATCCGCTGCCAGCACGGCAGTTTTGATACGCTTAGACGCCTCATTTAGCTTGGCGGAATCGTTGTGATCTAACCCGCTAAGCTCTGTTAAGATCTTATGTTTAAGCGAGGTTTTGGCCAAAAAATCGTAGTACGCGGTTGCCGTAACCACAAAGCCGTTAGGTACCGGAATGCCCGCGGTAGTCATTTCTCCCAGATTAGCGCCTTTCCCACCTGCAATGGCAATGTCGGTTTTAGAAATTTGGTTAAACCAGAGGACGTGGGCAGTATGTTTGTTCATGGCTTTAAGTTACCACACACAACGAGCCTTGTCATTAGATTCTAACGCCACCAATTTCCTGTTCAAGCTCGACCAAGTGGTCTATCACACTTTGGCGATCGGTACCCGATATGTTTAACCTAATAATCGGCTCGGTCCGTGAGGCTCGTACATTAAATCGCCAAGTAGGGTAGTCAACGGAGATCCCGTCTATTAGGTTAACTTTGCCATCCTTGTATTTACTAGCCAGAGTTGCCTGTAACTTCTCCTCGCTAACATCCGTGGTGTAATTTAGTTCCTCCGGAATATAGTATTTTTGATTAAAAGCGGTAAGCAGCTCCTTTAGACTGCTCTCGCAGTCTTGCAAACCAGCCAAGAAACTAATCGCTGCCAGTAACCCATCGTCAATTTTATAAAAATCCCTAAAAACAAAATGGCCTGAAACCTCAAAGCCAAAGCCGATACCGGGATCTTGCTCCATCTCCTCTTTAATGGGCACATGCCAGGCCTTGATGCGTTTAACACCTACACCACTTTTTGCGCACTCTAGCTCCACAGCAGAAGAAGCTCTTACATCCGCAGTTATGGTCTTGCACCCACCAGCGCGGTTTAAATAACCCGCCACAACTATAGCCACAAATTCCGGACTAATAAGCTCGCCCGTAGCGTCCACAAATAGACACCGATCACAATCGCCGTCCCAAATAATCCCAAGATCCGCCTTGTGCTCCCTAACAGCGGCCTCTAACTGAGCCCTGTTCTGTTTGATCTTTGGGTTTGACGGGTGACTAAAGTTACTTGCCCTAAGCTCGGTATTAATAGCCGAATAAGTAATACCTAACCGACTAAAAACTTCTCCCAGTAGTGTAGTCACAGGACCATTGCCGGCGTCGACTACAACCTTATATCTTGCTAGCTGCTTGCCAACTAGCTTTACTAGCTCTGAGGTGTACGCCGAAGTGACCGAACTAAAGTCGAGTCTGGCGGCACTAACGATGGTCGGGCGTTCCTTACCGGTAGAGGCCTCAAATTCGGTGCGCATGTGCACTAACACCTCCTCTGGTAAAGGAATCCCAAACTTTAGCGGCTTAATGCCGGTGTAGCCTTCACCAAGATGGGACGCGGTAAACATTAGGGCGTGATCAAACTTTAGGTGAGAACAGGCGTAATACAAAACCGGCGTTGGCACCATGCTTACAGAAACAACTCGTTTACACCCTAACCGGGCAAGTTCCAAACCAAAGGCAGTACAGACAGACTCCGATCCCTGCACATTATCGTGACCTATCACCACCCTGTCGGGCTTAACCAAGTCAAAATAAATGCCGGCTATAATCCGTGCTGTCTCCTCGTTTAGCTCATCCGGGTACTTACCTCTAATGTCATACCGTTTAAAAATTGAACTGTAGTCCATAGCGAGCTACTGTACCGGCAAGGTAAAAATAAATACAGACCCTTTAGGTACATTATCCTCCACCCATATTTTACCACCATGTGCCTCTACAATACCCTTAGCAATCACCAAACCCAACCCGGTACCGCTTTCATTAGAAATACTGGATTCCCGTGCCTGTACAAATTTATTAAACAGCTGTTTTTTGACCTCGTTGGGAATCCCGGACCCATTGTCGGCTACAAAAACCTGCGCAAAGCCACCTTGCAGCCTTGAGCCCACCTTAATAAACCCTCGCTCGGCCATGTGAGTAATTTCGCCTTTATAGGTAAACTTGACCGCATTGGACAGTAGGTTGTTAAGTACCTGTACAATTTTTTCCTTGTCCATGTCTACCTGCACAACGGCATCGCTTACATCCAACACTAAGTCGATATTTTTAGATTCGGTAAAGACCTTGTAACTTGCCACTTCGTCAGTTAGGACTTTATTTAGCAAACACGACGCCTTGGTAACAGTAAACTTGCCCGACTCGATCTTAGCCGTATCCAGAAGGTCGCTTACCAGCTTTAACAACCCCCACGCCGAATCTTTGATCTGATTAAGAAACAGCTCAACATCCTGTTGACTAAACCGCTCCCGATTCTTTAACACCATATCTGCAGAGCCCCTTATTACTGTTAACGGGGCCCTAAGTTCGTGTACCATCATAGCAGTAAAATCTTCACGTAGGTTGCGGAGTTGCTCCTCCTCCGAGTCGTTGCGGATAACAATGCCTACCCCGATTATTTCCCGTTCAAACCTAACCGGTAAAAACGTAAATGTTAAATAGCGATTGTTAACAAAAATTCTTTTCTTAACTTTTGTTTCCCCGCTGTCCATAACATTGGACACGGTTTCCTGAACAGGCAGCGCACCCTTGAGTAAAACTGTAATGTCACTTATGGTTACGGGTTTCTGATTTTCGCACTGTAAAAAAAGCGCCGCTTTTTCATTAATAACTGAGACTCTGTAGTCTGCATCCACCAACAAAACGCCCTCGTCCATACTTTGAAGCACCGACTCCACCTTGCCGCGTTCTTTAGCAAGTACCGCCTTAAAATCAACCAACAACGCTCCGCACGTGTCCAAAATCTTTGTTATAAAAACGCCGTTCCTACCGCTATCCAGCGTGGCTGAACTGCCAAATACGCAAACCACGCCTGCAGTGGTCTCACCCACACGCAGAGGTACACACAGGTGTTTTAAAAAATCGCTTACGCCGTTAGTTTCCACCACCTGACCGCCATAAACCGTGTCGTCAGATACAACAGGGCTATCTTCTTTATGCACAGCCTCGGTATATGCCTTACTGGCGTAGTCCTTGGTTTTTAGTAAATAAGCTTGTGTAATATCCCCGGTAGTTGTAGCTTTGAAAGTAAAACCCTGCTGGGTTTTGAGCAAGTACGCCACCGAGGATGCATCTAGCATAGTGAGTAGGTAGCTAGCAACGGTATGGAGCGACTGATCAAGATCGCCCACTAAAACCGCTTTTTTTAACAGCTCGGGTAGGGTCTGCCAGTGCGCCTCACTAGCCTTAACCTCCTCAAGCTCGGCAAGGCTTCCAGCTAAGGCTCGTTTGATTTTGCGATAGGTCCAACCAAAGCGTACAACACCAAAAACTGCAAACAAGATGATTAGTAGCACAATGCCAAACTGTAAGTAGGACCCAAGGCCGGAAGATTCAGTCATGCTAAGTTACGCACTAGCGCCTAAATTAGGTAGCAATCTTAATGTCCGATTCACTGGAAACGCCAAGTACAGCGTTTATCTTGTCACCAAGCTCCGAAGGTAAGATCTTATACTTAAGAATGTAGTCGGCTGCTCCGCTTTCTAAGGCCTTCTTAACATTATCCTCGCTACCGTAGTTAGTGAGCATGATAACAGGAATTTCTGCAGTTTGGGGATCAGATTTTAGTTCGATTAAAATATTAAGTCCGTTCATACCGGGTAACATGATGTCCAGCAAAACTATATGTGGTTGATACTCTTTAGCTTTAGGTAGAGCCTGCAACCCATCACTTACACTTAACACATCGTACCCTTTAAGTTTGAGCTCCACTGAGTACATGTTAAACAACGCCATGTCATCTTCAACTATCAGGACCTTTTTATTCATGGCCTTAATATAGGATAGTTTGCTGCAAAAGACAATAGGGCAACAAGTGAGACTTAGTGGAGCGCGACGTACTCGTAACACTCAACGCGAAGCGATTTGCCCAGTCTGGTTACGCACACAACATCTAGCCGCCAAGGCTTGGTACTATAGTTGCTAGCTAGAAACATGTTAATAGTTCTTTGGAGACTCTTCTTCTTATAGTAGCCTACTGCCTCTGAAGGATGCCCGTTAGTAAGGCCTGCTCGGTATTTAACTTCCACAAAAACAAGGTCGGCACCTTTTTCTACCACCAAGTCGAGCTCGCCCCATCTACACGTCCAGTTCCTATGCACAATGGTGTAACCGCGGTCAGTAAAGTACTTGGCCGCAATCAGTTCACCCAGTTGTCCAACAAGCCGTTTGTTGACCATATAGCAGTTTGACACACGGGGCAAAGACCCTGCGACTTTGCCCCGCCCCCTGCAAAACTAACGCTATTATCGTAAGAATTGGCACCAACACAAGCCGCTTGACTCTATCGTGGCTAGAATGTGTGTGGCTAGAGCCGTAGGTTCACTTGTCGGGCGGAAGTGAGTAGTACTTAGCAAGCTCACCAGCTGTCTCCATCCACAACGGAACGGCAGTTTCCGCAGCGTACGGGCTGGTTTGGGGTTCGCGCAATTTAACAAGCATGGAAAATTTTTTAGACTCCGACAAGAACCCAACAAACGTGGCGTTGGTTTTGGTAGGATCATAACCTCCGGCAACTGCTATCTGAGCCGTTCCAGTCTTACCGGCCACTTTATAATTTTTGATGTTAAAGTACTTGGACTCGCCACCGTCAACTGCCGCAATCAGCATAGCTACCATGGTGTCGGCCGTCTCTTTTTTGATTACCCTACCCACTTCTTTTGGCTCAACTTTAATAAAGCTGCCGTCACTACTTACTATTTTTGCCGCAATTTGCGGTTTGTACAACACGCCTCCGTTGGCAATAGCGTTAAAAGCAAAAAGCATCTGAAGCGGCGAAACTAGAATACCTTGCCCAAACGACATGGTTGCCAAATCAATTGCCGTAGCCTCCCCGCTGTCCCGCAAAGTTCCGGTTTCCTCGCCCTCCAAATCTACCCCGGAAAGGCCGCCAATACCATACTTTCTAAAATAACCAGAAAGTGCCTCAGCACCAACCAGATGGCCTACCCACGCCGCCCCAATATTGTTGGATTTTTGCAGCAGCGTCACCAAATTCATCTGCCCCAGATGCTTACCGTCCCAATTGTCTATGGTGTAACCAGAGTAGTTTACCGGCCCACTGTCAAAGTAACCGGTTTCCGGAGTTGCCTTGCCTAAATCTATAGCGGCGGATACGGTTAACGGTTTTATAACCGACCCCGGCTCGTACAAGGAGGAAATGGCCAAATTCACCTGCTCGGTTAGCTTTCTGCCGGATTTTGCACTTACTACCTGATTTTTAATGTTTCTATTGCCAGGGTCGTAAGTGGGATACACCGCCATACCAAGAATAGCGCCATCTGCCGGATTGGCCACTATAATAACTCCGTCTGCAGCGTCGTATTTTTCTACGCCCTCCTTGAGTTTCTTTTCAAGAATATGCTGGACTGCCCTGTCAATCGTCAACTGGACACTTTTGCCATCCAACGGCTCAACTTTAGTGTACCCACCTGTTAGCGTAGACAACCCTAGTGCATCGCGTTCTTCAGCAACTTTCCCGGGCCGACCCTCCAGATCCCCATTAAAGGCGGCCTCTATCCCGTAGTACCCGCCTTTTGTGCCGTCGTCTTTTTCTGCTACATAGCCCAAAACGTGCGCCAACATCACACCTTCTGGATAAAACCTTACCGGCTCTTCTTCAAAGCCCACGGCGGAAAGCTGCATCCGATCAAGTTGCGCTTTTTGTGCTGGGGTTAAATTGTGTTCCAGCGCTACCCAAAACAGATCCAACTCCAGGAGATCGGTAAGCCGGGCGCGCTCGGTTTGGGCAAGCGGCGGGGGGAAAATGGAAACTATCTTAGTTACTAAGGCGTGTTTATCTGGTACCTTTTTAGGCTGAGCGTACAGCAAGTATGACACCTGATTGGATGCTAATGGGTACCCATCCGCCGCTAAAATCTCACCTCGTCTGGGGTTAATAGTTATGTAGTTAGAGTACTGCTCGTAGGCACGCGCGCTGTAGGTTGCGTGCGCCAAAATTTGAATAGCAAACAGCTTGACTATCGCAATAAACGACAACACCATTACTGCCGTTTTAAGCCAAAAAAATCTGGTGTCACACGACTTTTTTAGCCCAAGTGCTGACATGTTAAAAAGCTCTGGCGATAGTTGGGTTTGTTACACTGTTGACCGGCTTGTCCATGGGTAAAAAGCCTAGCGTATGTGCGCGAGCCTCCATACCTGAAATAGCCGAACTCAGGTAGATCTGTTGATTAATCTCTGAAATCTGGCTTTGCACCAAAGCGATCTCCTGATCAAGTGCATGGAGCTCCTGTGTCTTTAAGGCCGTAGTATTGCAAACCACTAACTGAACTAAAACGGCAGCTATAAATAGTCCTATCGACAGTCTTAACATAAGTATGTAGTCAACTTTCCACCGGCAAGCGTGCAAACACACGCAACTTAGCACTTCTGGCACTGGCATTACGCGCAACTTCTTCCACGGTTGGCACCACAGGCTTTTTGGTGAGCTGGGGGATGTGGGCAAATTCTTTAACTAACTTATCCTCAAGCGAATGGAAACTTATAACGACCATCCGCCCACCAGGCAGTAACAATCCCCCAGCTCGGGGCAGTGCACTTTTTAAACTCTCCAGCTCATTATTGACTGCTATCCTCAGAGCCATAAAAATCCTAGTGGCAGGGTGCAACCTGCCGTTCTCATAGCCTGGAAAAGCTCTCCGTGCAATGTCAGCCAGCTGCTTGCTACTGGAAATCCTTTCCAACTTACGAGCTGTTACAATCTCCTTGGCAAACTTTTTGGCAAGGCGTTCTTCACCGTACTCCCAAAATATGTCAGCCAACTCCTGTTCATACAGACCATTTACTAAGTCCAGTGCCTTAACCCCCAAGGCGTCATCCAGTCTCATGTCCGGTTCGTAGTCCGACCCAAACCCTAACCCCAATCGGTCATCCTTAAGCTGCGACGTACTTACGCCCAAGTCAAATAAAATGCCGTTAACCTGCTCAAACCCTTTAGTTTTGGCAAGCTGATCGATGTCTTTAAAATTACCCTTTACCCATCCAAAGTCCGCTCCCAACCCAGCTGCTTCAATTCTAGCCTTAGCCCGATCGAGCGAACCCTGATTAACATCTATGCCTAACACCTTGGCGCCAAGTTGGAGCAGAGCAACCGTGTGCCCGCCATCTCCTAACGTAGCATCAATGTACTTGCCCCCCGCCTGGACTTGCAAAAACTTAAGCGACTCTGCCAGCAGTACCGGTTGATGGTAGTCCATTACAACCCCAGTTTGCCGCCAACTAAACTCTGACTGATGGCTTTGAGGTGCTCGGCCCACAACACGCTATCCCAAAGCTCTACGTGATCTCCCGCGCCAATAACTACAATGGCTTTGTCCAGCCCCGCGTAGTTTTTGAGCGACTGCGGCAGTACAAACCTACCCTGGTCATCTACCACGGCGTCCACCGCTCCGGAAAACACATAGCGCTTTAGCTCTCTGGTCTTCGCATCTGTTATTGGATTGTCAACCTGCTTTTGCCATTCCTGTGCCCAATCTTCCCGGTCGTACACAAAAACGCACTGTTCAAACCCCTTAGCGAGAATTAGATCCTCGCCCACAATTTGCTCTCTAAGTTTCTTGGGCAGGGCAATGCGGTTTCCTTCGGTAATATTTGGTTGATACTCCCCAAGAAACATTTTCATAGAACCTTTCACCACTTATCACCAGTACTCACCAATATCTACCATTATGGCCGGGATGTCAACACAAATAAAAGGCGAAGTGGTCGTAGACTACTAGACGAACTTGTAAAATTCATTAGACGCAGTAAAATACCCCTAACCGCACATCGCGCGGGGTCTGGGGCAAGGGCCCCATATACGCAAACTGTCGGAGGTACAAGATGCCTAAGTGTTGTTGTTCGGACTGCGGTGGTAAGAATGCTGTCAAGAGATGCACCAGTTGCGGGGTCAGGCTATGCGGAGAATGCTACAGGAATAAACACTTCCCGTGCAAAAACCCGCATAAGAGAGCCAAAACGCACAAATAAGGTTCACACGGAGCGGGATGGCTAATCACCCACCATCACGCTCCCTTTGTTTACACGCTTCGTCAGCTCAACTCACATACGCTCGCGCACTTGGGCTAGGTTTACTCTGATCTGCGCTTTGGTATCCCGATCGCGCAAAGTTACGGTATCGTCCTCTAGTGTTTGGTAATCCACGGTAACACACGTGGGCGTGCCAATCTCATCTTGCGCCAAATACCGCTTACCTATGTTGCCTCTGTCATCCCAAGCTACTCTAACACCCTGCTTTAGCAGACTGCTATAAAGTTCTCTGGCCTTAGTCACTAAGTCAGGCTTATTGGCCACTAAGGGAAAAACCGCTACTTGGCGGGGAGCAATAGCCTTAGCTAACCGCAAATAAACGCGCCCATCGGCATCTTCGGTATAAGCTTCCGTTAACAGACACAGCAGCACCCGACTAATACCAAAAGTGGGTTCTACCACATGCGGTATAAACTTGGCGTTTGTTTGCGGATCCGTGTAGCGCAAATCCACGCCGGACTTGGCCATATGGTTCCGCAAATCGTAATCCGTACGGTACGCAAGCCCAAACATCTCCTTAAACCCAAAGGCAAAATCGTAATCTAGGTCCTCGGTATGCGTTGAGTAATGTGCCCGTTCCGCATCCGTATGGGTCCGCCAGCGCACATGTGACTTAGCAACCCCCAGCGAGTAAATCCATGTTTCCATCTCAACCTTCCACATGGCAAAATGCTCCTCCCAAGAAGTTGCGGGGTCAAAAAAATACTCAAACTCAGCCAAATTAAATTCTAAGGTTCTAAAGAAAAAATTCCCCAGAGTAATTTCATTCCTAAAAGCCTTGCCTGCCTGGGCAATACCAAAAGGCAGTTTTGGCCGCATAGTATCCAGTACGTTTCTAAAGTTTACAAACATCCCCTGCGCAATCTCACCCCGTAAATAAGCCAGCGAGGACGATTGAGTAATAATACCCACCGTGGTCTCAAACAGCTGATTAAACTTTCTGGCAGGCGTCCAGTTGCTTTTGCCGCATTTTGGACACTTTATCCTGTTGTCGGCCAACAGCTTATCCAGTTCTTCAAGCGGCCTACCCTCAACAGTGGCGGACTGGCCCACCGACTCAAGATAGTCTTCAATAACGTGATCGGCCCGGGTTCTGTACTTGCACTCCTTGCAGTCGATCATATCGTTGGTGAAACTTTGGGTATGGCCAGAGGCTTCCCAAACTTTAGGTGCCATAAGAATACTGGTGTCAAGCCCAAACATGTTTTCCCGACTGGTTACAAAAAACTGCCACCAACTAGCTACAATAGTTCTGAGCATTTCCACCCCCAACGGTCCAAAATCGTAGGTGTTCGCAAGTCCGCCATATATTTCTGATCCAGGAAACACAAACCCCCGTCTTTTGCATAAAGATATAAGTTTTTGTTGCTTTGACTCGATGTTGGCCATAACTACAGGCAATCCTATCAAAAAAGCCTACTGGAGTAAATGCGCTCGTCCAGCACGTCTAAAACGTAGTCTTTAATAACTGCGTCAGCTCCTTTGTGGGCGCTTTGCAGCAACTGGACATCACCAAAAGCCTTACCGCTTTTTAGCGATCTTAAGTACGCCAGCTCATGTTGGCCTAATGCCAACTGCTTGAGTAAAAAATTATCCAAGCTCATCTCGTAGCCCAAGATACGCATTAGCCTTGCCTCAAAGATATTCATGATCCTAACCGCTACAAAAGTAAAAGTGCCGTCAGGATACTTACCATAAAACTTATTTAGGCTTGCCAGCGACCTAGTCAAGAGTGCGTAAACTTCCGGAGCCGACTCATGTTCATACGTATCGTGCACAAAGAATCGGTGCACTAACTCAGCCATATACAACCCTTTGGCTATACCAGACATGGCTTGTTTTAAGTTGGTGTGCGAGTCAAGGACCTGCGCCTGATGGATAGTTCGGTGACCATGCGTAGAGGTGGAAAAGCTGATGTGAGCGCGATTTAGTGTGTCCAAACTCCCTAACCGTTTGGAACTAATCCGTCTAACGCCTTTTGCGGTCGCAGTAAACTTGCCGTACTGCGGGGAAAAAAGGGTATACAGCTTATCTGCATCTCTGTAGTTGGAGTTTTTCAACACCAAACACTCGGTAGTAAAACCTCTGTTCACCTAGTCAGTATAGCAATATACTTATATCTTGGCGCTAAACTTGTAGTCCGTATCGGTTTCTACCACACTCTGCTTGCCGTTTACGCTTAAGGTATATTTTTCCTTAGGCATACCGGCTTGCTTTTGGATGTACAGTTTATATTCGCCATTTTTTATCACCCCGTCAGGCAAAGTGTACTTAAAGGTAATTTCCTTGGTTGCACCCGGCGCCACAGTTATGTAGCCGTTAAAGGCGGTTTTGGTTAACTCATCCGCAGCGCCTTGCCCATCTTGGGTACCTTCTACACTAATAAGCGTGGACCCCTTGGGGGTGTAAATCCGCAGATAGTCCTTGTACGTGGCAGCAAAATAGCTGTACTCACCCTCCGCAGGCCCGTAAGTATACTTAACTTTAACCGTCTTGGTCCATTTACCTGCCTCGTTTGTAAGCGTGTTGGTCATCTCCCTGGTAATAAACATGTTTGACTTATCGCCGGCCAGGTTGGCGCTAATAACCGCTAAGTAATCACCCTCTGGGACATCTATCAACCGCCCTGCAAAGGCATACTTTTCAAGCAAAGCCTGAATCTCCGGGTCGGTCATGTACACCAAAATGTGTTTGCGGTTCATTAAATCTACAGCCTTGTCTATAAGCTTAGGCCACAAGTTCTTATCGGACTCAAACACATTAATTAGCATGCGCTCCATTAAGTCACCTAGAACCTTTTTCCGGTTTGACTGCTCCCTAAGGGCTAAGGATGCAATTTTTTCCAACTCCAAAACCACGTTATCTTTAGTGTAAGAAACGCCGTTAACTGTAGCCGGACCGGTAACGTCCAACAGCTCACTTACCACCTGCGTGTCCATGGCAAAGATCCCGTCCACGGGCTTTATTTCCAACGGATTTATACGCATCGCCAGAGTGTACGACTTCATAAAGGCGGCAACGGAGGTGGGAAAATCCGGCGAAAAGTTAGCATCCCTGGCAAACCATCTTTCCACCAAGAGATATTTTCTAAGCGGCAACGGAAGCCCTACCGAAAAATCGGTGTATGCATCAACTGCGTCAAGAGTGTAATCTAGGCTGTACATATCCTTTGACGAAAAGTCTGAATTAAGCAAAGCATTCTTAATCTTAAATGTAGAGTAGTTGGTCCAGAATCCGCCGGTAGGGCGCATTTCTGCGTTGTTCTGCATTATGATCATGTACCGTCTTTCTGTCACCCCCACACCCAAAAGCCTAGGTACTAGTACCAAGGCCTTTTTAAGGTCGGGTGCGTAGTCACTCAGACTCGATAGAGTAGTCTGAGCGTAAACTATGTTTGACCTAATAGGCGTACCTCTGAGTTCTTCCGGATATTTGCTGGCGTCAACCTTGGCAAGTTCAGCTCCAACCTTATCGACCTTCAGCAGAAAGGGGTCGATCTCGTTAGCTACTTTAGGCATAAGCGCAATCCAGTCAGAGAAGGCATCGGCAAAACTCTTGGGAGCCACCTCCTGGTCCGCTTTAACCTTTAGCCCAGCTGCGTCGGCAAACGGCGTTATGATCTTGGTAAATTCCCGGGCAGCATCTATGGCATACAGGCCGCTATTTAGAAAGTACTCACTATCGGTGTAGTAGTCTTTGATTCTGGGCAAGTCCTTGGCCCACGCAAATTTTTTGTCCCGATCCTCGCGCAAACCCTTAATGTCTGCTTCTGTTTGGAGTAACACCTGCTCTAGCAGAACCAAGTCACGGCCCTGAAAGGCTGCGCTCGCCTGTTGACCGTCCTGCTTAAGTTGGTCGACTCTAACTTTTAGTGCCAACGCCGGATCAATCACAAACTTGTAGGCCACAATGCCTACCACGCCTAAAAGCACTACTACCACTCCAAAACCAACGCCAAACACCTTGCCAAGTTTCTTGGGATTTTTAGCACCTACAAACGTAGGTTTCCAGAATTTTTCTTCCATTCAATAAGCTCCTTTCATACTAACCACCGCATACGGCGTTTTTAAAATTAGCAGAATGTCATACAAAATTGACTTCTGACTTGCATAGTCTGCATCAATTGCTATCCGTTTGTCAAAACTAATCAGCGACCTGCCCCCCACTTGCCACGGTCCTGTAATACCCGGTTTGACAGAAAGTACCTTTGTTATCACTTCCGTAGGCACAGAGTACTTTGCTGCCTGGTCTTTGATCTCAAAGGGATAGTATGCACGCGGACCTACAATACTCATATCGCCGCGCAAAACGTTAATAAACTGCGGAAGTTCATCTATGCTGGTTTTGCGCATAAAGTGCGTGTACGCCCCTTTAATCATCCGCGGGTCCTCTTTTGGATCTATTTTATAGTTATTTGCTTTATACTTTTCTTTCCACTCCGGGTGAGCATCCAACCACTTGTGGGCATTAGGGATCATAGACCTAAATTTTAAAAACCTAAATTCCTTGCCGCCTTTCCCCACTCTCCCTGGAATATCAGCAAGAATCGGCCCTTCCGGCGACATAACCTTAATATAAAGCGCGGTGAAAATAAGAAAGGGTGAAAACAAGATTAGTGCTACAATCGACCCGACAATATCCAAGACCCTTTTTAACACCAGATAACTCATAGGCTGTACCGCTCATCATAAACTTTTTTTACAAACTCGTCCACTGCCAACATAAAGCCGGACTTGGTAAACTTGCCGGCCTGCTGCTTACAGTCGTTAGGATTATAGCTGTGGACCTTAAACCGAACCAAGGTTTCTGCAAGACTGCTGGTTTCTTGGGCAGTAAAAAATTCTCCGGTTACGCCCTCCAGCACGGTCTCTAGTGCACCACCTGCTCTATAGGCAATTACAGGCTTGCCCAGTGCCATGGCCTCCAAGGCGGTTAACCCAAAATCCTCCTTTTGGGTCATAATCAACGCCTGGCAGTTACCAAGAACCAAACACTTGGTCTGTTCAGACACATGGCCCAAAAACTCAACCTGGCCCGCGGCGGCGCCTAACGCAACGCTCTCCAACCTCCGCCTGTCCGGACCTGCGCCGATTATTTTTAGCTTTACGCCAACCTGTTTACACGCCGCAATGGCAAGATCCACCCGTTTCCATGCCGCTAGCCTGGTGACTACTACAAAATACGGCTCTACGGCAACCGCAGGAGCGCTCACGCAGTCCTGCGCGACGCATTCAGCTGCAAACGGGTAGATAACCTTAGAACTGCGGCGGTAGTATTTGGCAATACGCGCTTGGGGCGTTAACGCATTAGCAATAAAGTAGTCCACCCGCTGCGCCGCCACATAGTCAGCAAGTCGCCTAAAAGCCAGCAGCACCCCACTTAGTGCAACTAACTTATGCCCTAAAAAACCAGCTAGCAGGCCTTCCCGGGCAAAGTAGTCCCACGGTTCCCAAAACATTCTCCCAGGTGAATTCATATAGCACACATGGACTGTGCCGGGTTTTGTGATGATGCCGTGAGCAAATCTGGCAGACAGCGAAAGTACCACATCGTACTCGTCAAAGTTAAACGACTCAAACGCCAGTGCGTGCAGACCCAGCAGTCCGTAGAATCTGTTAAGCCGTAGTTTAAACGGCAAGCTCTGCATACGGGAAGTCTTTAAGTTAATGCCCAAGAAGGCGCACCGCTGCAGCCAAGCCTCGCTGGCCACGGAGGTGTAAATTGGCGCGGTGGGGTACAACTCGTGCAGCGCCAGCAAAAGTTTTTCCGCGCCGCCAACTTGTATTAGGTCGTCAAAAACTAAAGCGACTCTCATAAACTTTGAATGGTTGCTAGTATGGTTTGGGCTGATGCTCGCCAGGAAAACCCGGCTACATGCTTGGTGGCCTTGGCAGCAAAATCCGGGTCGTGCTTAACTAAGGCTTTCTTGATAGCGTCCGCCATAGCTTGCGGATCCAAGGGATCAAAGTAGTCAGCTAATGCACCGCCGACCTCCGGCAAGGAGGTGGTATTAGAACACACTACTTTACACCCACACGCAAACGCCTCCAACACCTGAATACCAAACCCCTCGTAGATAGAGGGATTAACGTATACTTCAGCCCCGGTGTATAAACAAGGCAAGTCATCCTCCGCAACATACCCTATAAACTTTACTTTGGCTTGCAGGCCTAAAGCTACGCACTGGCGTTGTAACCTTTGGTAGTTAAAGTCAATTTTACCGCCCAAGACTAGAGTTAACTCTGGGTATTCGGTGACTAGCAAAGCAAACGCCTTAAGCAGCCGGGGTAAGTTCTTGTGGACACAGGCATTACCCACGTAGAACAGATACGGCTGGCCAACGGCGTTTCTGTGCAATACCCGGGTAACTTCAGCGGCCGCCCTGCGATAGAAGTGGCTGTCTACTGCATTAGGCGTAAGGATGATTTTAGCCGGATCAACTCTAAAAGTTTTGACGATGTCGTTTTTTACGTACTTGGATACGGTAAATACCTTTTTTGACCTTTTTACTGCCATAAAATGGGTTAAACACCCTGCGATATACTTAAGAGTGTAAATAATAAAAGGTAGCTTGGTGGCATTACCAGTGCGCGTTCTTAACAGCGTAAGATCGTGGACAGTCGTTACAAGCGTTCCAGGATACAAAACAGGAACATTAAAATTTAATACCACGAGTACATCAAACCGCTCACGCAGGTAAAGTAAGGGTAGCACGATCTGCTCGCCAAAGCTGTGCCATCTAATAGTGGTGGAAACTAGCTTAAAGTTGCCCGGGAGACTAACTTTAGCAACATCTTCTTCCAATACATAAACTACATAGTCATTTACGGTGTCCAGCTTAGCTAGCTCGCCTACAATCTCCCTAATGTACCTCCCTACCCCAGTCTGACTCCAAAATCGTGCGTCAATACCTATTTTCATAAGCTAAGTATACGTCGCTTTGGTACTACAGTCAGAAACGTTACCAACGCA
>Ga0172379_10003431_pt1 | contig 25283 bp, 25 predicted proteins | sample GrowelOW334metaG_FD_119756 | JGI IMG/M metagenome (GOLD analysis project Ga0172379, IMG submission 119756) | Groundwater microbial communities from an aquifer near a municipal landfill in Southern Ontario, Canada - Groundwater well OW334 metaG | ecosystem: Environmental > Aquatic > Deep...
GTCGCAGTCATGCAATTCGCCCAATGTTACCTGAGCTACTTCAAGGTCTTTTTGCGTTTCACCAAAAATATCTTCTAGCAAATAGCGCCATTGTTTCAAGGCTAATCGCAGTTTATGGTAGTCGTCTGCCGTGGCCAATGTTGCTACCAACGATTGAACTGCCTGCTCTTGTTTGTCTAGGCAAGCATTAAGATGATGTTCGGAACCGTGAGTAGCTGCCCGAGATTGCACCACTTTTTTGGCCATTTTTTGCGTGCGCTTGCGAACAAACGATTTCAGGCACTTGCGTATAGTTCGCACATTCAAGCGGTCTAGTGTTTCTCTTACTTGCTTTTGAAGATTAGTGCGATTGTTTTTCCACTGATCATATAACTCACTAGAAACTTCAATGGTTTTTCCCAGCTCTAAATTTATATCCATATCGCGCGTTCGACCAAGCAGTTTCAATAGCTCTTTGAGTGGCTTCATAACCTGTCGGCGAAACCTTCCAGTCTCCCATCCATCTTCTCTCAGTACAGACCACACAGCAAATAAGTGGCGAATAGAGACCCGAGCTTTGTGAACCCTCTGTCCACTGACCTTTTGGTCTAACTTCTTGAGAGTTTGGCGAACTGACTCAGTTACAGAGAGGAGCGAATTGGCCTCGGCAGTCACCCAGGCAACTGAAATCTCCGAACTATCTAGGCTTTCTGACATTTTATTACATCCAAGGTATCTGTTCGGGTGACCATGCTTATGCCAATAAGTTCCACGAGATGGAATCTAGAAAAGCTGTGAAGTAAGAAGCCGACCGAGGTGTTTCTTGAAGAGGTATATTAGACCAGTCTATTATCAATGCTCAAAAAAGCAAAGGCCCAGGTGGGCCGATGCTTTGAGAGCGTGTGAATGGATAGCTAAACGAGTTAGCCGGCCATGAACATGAAGAGCAGGGCGAATGGTGCGATAAAGCCCGCGGCCAAGCCAAAGAGGCCCCAACCGATTTGGCCCTGTGCTGGTTTTTCGTGCGGCCGCCCGAAGACGAAGAGGCAGAAGCCACCGCCGAAGGCAGCAGCTGCCAGAGTCAGGGGGCTGACGATGAACCCTGCTGCTGAATTGGCCAAGATGAGCAAGACACCGACGACGAGGGCAGCAATGAAGGTGAGCAGATTTTTCAGAGGAGCATTCATAGTAATTCCGAGGAACCAAGTTGAGTGTTGCTGGGGAAGAGCAAGTAGAGGTGAGCAGTTGAGTCTTGCGACTAGTGGCTGCGGCTCGACGATGCAACTTCGAAATGCACCGGAAAGAGCAGTGCGTTGTAGCGCGTGGACAACTCATCGAAGAGTTGCCCGGCATCGCTGGCGATGGCATTGTGTTCTTCCATCAGGGGCACCAAGGCCTTCTGCTGAAAACGCAGGCGCATTGCCGAGGCGCGAATTTCTTCGCCGGGGGCAAAGCACTCACGCAAATTGCGCAGTTCTTGCAGCATTTGACCGTGAACGATGTCGAGTTCGCTCTTGGCGGCAACGGCAATCTGCGCAGCGGCGTGGCCGACGTTGATGGCAAGTTGGATGCCGCGCATCAACTCGCTGGCCGATTCTGGTTCGGCGCGGTCGATTCGCTTCCAGTCTTCCTCGCGCCAGGCTTCCAGGTCATCGACCACGGAAGCCAGAAGCGGCCCGACCAGCAGTGCATTGATATCGCTGTCGGAGAGTGAGTGAGACTGGTTTTGAGATATGGATACATGGTGGCGCATGATAATTCTCCCAAGATGGAGTTGAACAAAAATGCTTAAGCGTGGCCGTCCGTGCGATGAATGTCGTCGTAGAAGGCGGGAGAGCCTCCGTCGAGCATTTCGCAGAGATAGCACATCGGCACCATGAGAATCATGGCGGCGATAAAGAAAAGACCCTTGTGCGCAGGGAAGAACGAGTCGGCCGCAGCACAGGCGAAAATGGCCAACAGGGTGAGAGTGAGTAGAACGCCAAGTTTGCATTGGCTCATGGTTGTCTCCTTGTTTTTTCAGGATGGCAGAATCAGATATTTCACCACGAATGGTGCCATCAAGCCGAGAGAGAGACCGAGCACACCCCAGCCAGTGCAGACCACCTGCGGGTTGCGCGGTGATTTGCCCAGCGAGAGCATGAGGTAACTGGCGGCGAAGCCGACGATGGCGAAATTCATGGGGTTGAAGATCGAGCCGCCCGGCCGGTAGGTGCTCAAGCTCGAAGTGAGCCAGAGCAGCGCGAAGCCGAGGAGCAGAGTGCCCAGAAAGGAGAGGGCATTCTTCAGTGTAGTGTTCATGATATTGATGCTATCTCTAGCATTTGTTCAAGAGTGAAGGGCAAGAGGAGAGGGCACTTGGCCCTCTCCCTTGTTGTTGCAGCTAGGCGTTTAGCCTAGTCCAGACCAGCTTAGTCCAGATAAGTGCCGCGCGGCGGTTCCGTCGCACCCATGGCGCCGAACCACTTGTCGTAGATGCGCTTCCAGCTGCCGTCGCTCTTCATCTGAACGAGCACGCCGTTGACGAAGCGAACCAGGTCGGGCTGGTCTTTCGACATGCCGATGCCGTAGGGCTCTGCCGAGAAGCTGGGGCCGACGACCTTGGCGAAGGGGTCTTGCTTGGCCAGGCCAGCCAGAATGACGTCGTCGGTGCTGATGGCATCGACGTCGCGCATCATGAACTTGGCCAGGCAATCGGTGAACTCGACGGTTTCGACGAGCTTGGCCGACGGATTGGCGGTGACGATGCCCTTGGCGCTGGTGGAGCCAGCCGGAGCGCAGACGCGCTGACCGCTGAGGTCGGCAATCGACTTGGCGGGCGAGTCCTTGTGCACCAGAATTTTCTGGCCGCTCATGTAGTAGACCTCGCTGAAGTTGATCTCCTCCTTGCGCTTGGCGTTGATGGTGAACGTCGAGATCACCATGTCGACCTTGCCGGCCTTGATCAGCGGGATGCGATCGGCCGAGGCGACGGCGATGATCTGCAGCTTGTTTTCGTTGCCGAAAATTGCCTTGGCCATGGCCTTGGCCATTTCGACGTCGAAGCCTTCCAGCTCGTTGGTGAGCGGGTTGAGGAAGCCGATGGCGTACTTGTCCTGGGACACGCCGACGATCAGGCGGCCGCGGTCCTGGATCTTCTTCATGGTGCTGCCGTCGGGCATGGCCATGGGGCGGGGCAGCGTGGCGGCAGGGCGCAGGCTGGCGGTGGCATCGGGAGCGGCGAAAGCCGGGCTGAGGCTGGTGGCCAGGATGGCAGCGGCGCATGCAGCGACGAACAGGCGAGTGAAGGTTTTCATTCTCATTCCTTTCAGATCAGGTTGGCGCTTAGACGCGGTATTCATTGATGCGGGGCGTCAGGCCGAAATAGCCCAGTGCCACCACAACCAGCGAGAGGATGATGAAGACCAGGTCGAGATAATTGATGTTGCTCTCGGCGCTGGCAATCGATGCCTCGAAGCTGGTGGTGGCCGTCGTCAGGTTGGCCGTCAGCGCTTGGTTGAGGTCATCGAAAGCCTTCTGGGCTTCCTGGGTGCCGTTGCCGAGGGCCAGGTTGACGGCCTCGGAACGCTTGCCGGTCTTGTCGTAGGTGCGGATGCGTTCGTCTTGCTGCACATAGTTGCGCAGCGCAGAGAGAGCGTTTTCACTGCTGCCTTGCTGGTTGCCGGTGGCCGCAGCGGTGAGCTTCTGCACCTTGACCTTGGCACTTTCTTCGTACTTGGCGCCCGCGCCAAGAGCGATCAGGAACAGGCTCTGGTCGGTCTTGGCGTCATAAGCGGCGCCACGAGCTTCCAGCCAGTTGTAGGCGGAAACGAACGAGCTTTCCTTGGCCGTGCCCAGGTTGCTGCGTTGCAGAGTCATGCCGACGGTGCTGTAGGCGGTCAGGGCGACAACCACGGCGCTTGCTGCCAGCAGGGGCATGCTGAAGCTGCGGCGCATCTTCTTGCTGATGAAGATCTGCATGTAAGCGAGCACCACCAGCAGTGCCAGGCCGGAGGCGACGATGAAACCGATGTGGATCACCGAGGCGCTCTTGAAGCTGGCATATTCGCTCTCCAGCTGCTTGACGTTGAGCTGGTCGATGGCCTGGGTCTGGGGCAGCATCTCGTCGTGCAGCATGGTGGAAGCCATGCGCAGGAATGCCGCACCGACAGGGAAGCCCTGGCGGTTGTTGGCGCGAGCTGCTTCGACCAAGCCGTTGTAGGCCTGCACCTTGTCCATCAAGGTCTCGAGCGGCGTCTGCTCGTCGCGACCGAAGCTGATGTTCTTGGCGGCAACGGTCAGCTGCTCACCCAGTTCTTTGCGCACCGCTTCGTACTTGACGCGGGCTTGGGCACCAGATGCGGCACCACCGGCAAGAAACTCTTGGGCGGCCAGCGAGTCCATCTGCAGCAGCTTGACGCGCACCGACTGGGCCGTGACGATGCTGGGCACAGCATCGCGAGCGATGGTGTTGACGGAGCTGCGGGCGCCGCTGACACCGACGTAGCCGGCGATGGCGAAGCAGATGGCGAGGATGAAGATGGCGAACATGCCGAGGCGCAACTTGCCCGGCGTAGTTCCAGTCATTCCACCGAGCCGGCCCTTGATTTTGCCCGTGTTATTGGGAGCTTGCATTTTGATAACCTTTCGAAGTTATGTCAGATGACGATGGCGATGATGGTGACGACGGTGTGTTCGCCGATGATGATCTTGTCACCAACGATGATGGGCCGTTCTTCACCTACTGCAAGAGTGACGGTGCCTCCGTCATGTTCGACCTTGGTGCCGTTGGCCGAGTCGAGGTCACGCACGGTGACCGTGCCGTCGGCCTGACGGGTGACCATCATCTGGCGGCGCGAGATGCCTTCGTCGCCGTCGATGACCAGGCTCAGTGCCACCTTGTTGTTGGGGCGGCCGATCAGGTTTTCGTTGTCGAAGAGCGAGTGCTTGCGCGGCCCGGTCTTGCCGACGACGACTTCGACATCGATGCGTGCCGAGCTCAGCGAAGTGGGGGCGGCGACCGTCGGCGTTGGCACTGCCGGCGGTGCATAGTTCGGGGCGGGAGCCGCCGGGGCAGGGGCCGCGGCCTGAGGTACTTCGCCACCGGTCTTGTTGACGAAGTCGTAGCCGCAGACGCCGCAGAACTGAGCGCTGCCATCGCGCACTTCGGTGCACATCGGGCAGTCTTCGTGAGCGCTGGTGCTGGAAGAGGCCGGCGGAGCAGATGCGGGATCGGCTGCGGGAGCGCCAGCGGGAGAAGATGCACCCGGCAGCGGAGCCAGCTGGTTGCCGCATTCGGAGCAGAAGTCGGGGTCGACTGAGTTGTGGCCGGCGGAGCAATTGTAAGTGGTCATTTTGAAACCTTTTCTATGGTTTGAAGTTGCGGATGAGACTTACTTGACCCGCTTGGTGCGGGTGCTGGCGGTGTCGAGGTTGACGACGTCGCCGGCGCTGGCGCCCTTGATGATCTTGACCGTGCCCTTGTCCGGGTCGACCTTGACGATCTTGTCGATGCGCTTGGTGGCTTCGTCGTTGCCGGTGGCGACAGCCAGTTCACGCGCCTTGCCCAGGGCCTTGGTGGCCTTGTCTTCGTCGCCGGCGTTGAGAGCGGCCACACCTTCCTGGATGTTGCGCGCCAGTTCGGCTTGGCCGGTGTAGTTGGCGACCTTGGGGTTGATCACCGTCGACTTCTTGTCGTCGTTGGTCCACTGGGCCGTCACCTGGCCGCCTTCGTTGAGCTTGGTCTCGACGTCGGCGCCGTTGATGTTCTCGATCAGCGAGATGCGCGCCACCAGCTTGGCCGGGCCATCGACCTTGCCGACTGCTTCGGGAGCGAGTTCGGCCACGATCATGTAGTCGCGCGACTCTTCACCCCAGGCACCGGTGTCGATGCGGCTCAGGCGCGGGTTGGGGCCGGCCACGACCTTGCCAGCCAGGTCGAGCAGCTGAGGGGTCATCTGCTTGATGGTGCCGATCTTGACACCGACCGGCGTCCAGATCTGCAGCATGACGTTGCTGCGCGACAGGCCCTGGGTGCGTTCCACCACGGCCTTGAAGTCGGCGATCAGTTCTTCCGGCTGCTGGAAGCCGTCCACCGAGCCGCCCAGTGCCTGCTGCACCGTGCGCAGTTCTTCGGCCTTGTAGCCAGCGCCGACGCCGCGGCATTCCACTTCGAAGTGGCCGACGCAGCGAGCTAGCTCTTTTTCGAGCGTGGCGATGTCTTCACCTTCGTTCTTGCCGTCGGTGAGGAAGTAGAGGATGTTGATGCCGCCGGTCACCTTGGCGAACTGGGCGCGGGCGCCAGCGAGCCAGCGGGCGAAGTAGGTGCCGCCGGTGTTGTTCATGGCTGCCAGCAGCGCCAGGGCCTTGCGCTTGTTCTCGTCGGTCGAGAGCATGATCTCGACGATGGTGTGCGCAGCATCCCCGCCCATGATGACGAAGAAGTAGGTGTTGCCGTCGGTGGGCATCGCTTCCACGCCCTTGATCACGGCCTGCTTGGCACCCTTCCACTTGGCGCCGTCCATGGAGCCGGAGCCGTCGACGACGAAGCCGAGCACGCGCTTCTTGGCGACGACACTGGCAGCTCCCGGCGAGTTGCTCTTGATCGAGACGATGGCGACGACCGAGTTGGCGCCGTCGGCGAGGTCGGGGTTGTGGTCGATGCGGCCTTCGAAGCTACCAGCGGTGTTGTTGGTGGTGGTCATTTGAATCTTCCTTGTGTTTCTGATGATTGACGATTGATTGCTGCTTGGTTATTCAAGTCAGCGCTTACTGGAGATAGGCAACGACAGCAGTGATGTTGTCGTGACCACCGGCTTCGCGGGCGAAGGTGACGAGCTTGCGAGCCACCGTCAACGCATCGACCTTGCCGGCCTGGGAGAATTTGCTCACGAGCGACCGCAGATGTTCCTCATCCTTGAGGTAGTTCCACAGACCATCGGAGCACACCACCAGCGTGCCTTTGCCGGCCACGTTCAAGGTGCGAATGTCCGGGGGATCGATACCAGGGTTGGTACCGTCCTCGGCCGCACCAAGCGAGCGGATGATGGCATGGGCGCGGCTGTCTTTTTCGGCTTCTGCCAGGGTCATGCCGCCTTCGGTCACAGCCCAGTTGAGCCATGAGTGGTCGACGGTCAGTTGCTGACACGCTCCTGTAGATTGAGAGTCTGAGATCCAGTAGGCTCGGCTGTCGCCGACCCAACCGATTGTCACGCGCCGGCCTTGCACCAGCGCTGCCACGAAGGTGGCTTGGGCCGGTGAGACCATACCGCCGTCTTTGCCGACAACGTCTTTGTCGAAGGGCACCTTGCAGATGGCCTCCTGGCAGGCGACCACGACCTCGTTGTAGAGCACATCGAGATCGCTGCGAGCAGCAACCGCGCCGGCGAGCAACATGTCGCGCGCCAGTTCGGAAGCCGCCTTCGAGCCCTTCATCGGATTCTGCGAATTGGAGACGCCATCGCAGACCACCAAAGAAAGAATTCCACCACTCTCCGCCAGGCCCATGAAGTCTTGGTTCTCGCGGTATTTCATGCCGATGTCGCAGACACCAGCAACACTTGCCGACAGCGCCTGGAAGAAGTGATCTCGAGGGGCTGCTTTTCGTTTGGTACCACAACTGGTGCAGTGACCGTCTTCGTCAATGCAACCAGGACCGGCATGGCAGCCGGGGCATTCGATCAGCGGGTCGATAGCCTTGGCTACGCCGCCTGTACCACTTGGATCTGAGACAGTGTGCTTGGCTGCTTCGTTCAGCGGCGTGCCGCATCCCTCGCAGTAGTCGGCACTGTCATCGTTGGCTTCGTTGCATGCTGAGCATTGCAAGATCGCTCTCCTTAGAATGCGGTGCGCGGACGCACCTGATTGGCGAGGTCGACGAGGCGGATGCGCTCCCCTTCGTCGTGGGCGAGACGAGCGAGGTCGCGGTAGGCCGCTTCCAGGCGGGTACGCACTTCCATCTCCGGCACTTCCTTGTCGAGCAGCTTGAGGGCGCCCTGCTTGGAGGTGACGTAGCCGAGAGCGGCGGTGAACAGCTCCTGCACCATGGTCAGCTTTTCGATGCCAGTCAGCACCAAGGCTTCGATGGTCTGAGCCGCCTTGTTCAGATCGTCAGCAGCCGGCTGTTTGCCACCACCCCCGATCAAGGTTTTGGCCAACGCCTTTTGGGCATCGACGTAGAGGCTGCTGGTCTGAGGCACCATGGCCAGTGCCATGACTGCTTCGTTGGTCTTGCCCTGAGCTGCCAGCAGACGAGCCTGGCCGAACAGTGCCGTAGCGTAGCCAGCGTCGACGCGCGACACCGAGCGGTAGAAGTGAATGGCATCGTCCGCGCTCTTCTTCAGCTCGCTGACGACGGCCAGAGCCAGACGCGGTGCCAATTCGCCCGGCACTTCATCGAAGCAGGTGTCGAAAGCGCTGGCGGCGCTGTCGTACTGGCCGCGGGCCAAGAAAGAAACGCCGCGATACCAGATCACTCGCCAATCGAAGGCGTCGACCGCTTCGATCTCTTTCAGTGTCGCTTCGGCCTTGTCGAACTGACCCTGTTCGATCAAGTTGCGAGCCAGTGCCAGCCTCGCTTCGTGCGAGTCGTGATACTGCTCGAGGGCGCTCACGATCACGCCTTCTTGGCGCTTCAGGTCGGCGCTGCTGCCCCCACCCATGCCATTGAGGATGATGGTGGCAGCCGGGTCCTGCGTGTCCATGCGCAGGCGAGGCAGGCTGCCGATGTCGACCACTTGCTGCTGCTCGACGTCGCGTTCGAGCATGCGGTCGTAGCCGAAGCGGGCGCTGTTGCCGGGGCAGGGCTTGCCCGAGTCGATGGCGACGGCGTCGCGCATCACGCCCAGGAGCTGCTCGTCCATCTCATCAGCGCTCTGGAAGCGCATGTTGGGATTTTCGTGCGTGGCCTTGAGCAAGAAGCGGTAGAACGACTCGTACTGAGCGTAGACCGGCTCTTCGCTCGGCGTCAGCAACTTGTGCTCGTTGGAGTTCTGGAAGCCCTTGAACTCGGTGCAGAGCACGGCCATGGTGCGGGCCAGGGTGTAGATGTCCGAGGCCGGCGAGGGACCCTTGGTGGCCAGCTCTGGTGCGGCGTAGCCGACCGTGCTGTAGATGTCGCCGTCGGTGCTGCTGGCACGCGTGACGCCGCCCAGGTCGATGACCTTGATGTCGTCCACTTCGAGCATGACGTTGTCGGGCTTGAAGTCGTTGTAGATCAGCCCGATGCGGTGCATGTAGGCGAAGGCGCCGAGCACGCAGTGCATGTAGGCAGCCACTTCAGCAACCGGCAGCGGCCCGCGTTCTTTGCGCAGGCTCTTGAGGGTGCGGCCGCCGACGTATTCCATCACCGTGTAGGCGGCGGAACCCTTGGCGTTGGCGTGCTGCACGCAGGTGTAGACGCCGACGATGTTGGCGTGCTTGACCTCGGCCAAGAACTGACGTTCGGCCACAGCCGCTTCGGCCAGAGCCTTGTCGTCTTGGTTGACCAGGCCCTTGAGCACCACATAGCGTGCCAGGGTGACGTCCTTGGCCAGGTAGATCCAGCCCATGCCACCGAAGGCGATGCAGCCCAGCACTTCGTACTGACCTGCCACCAGCTCGCCCTTGTCGAGGCCGGCGATGAAGTTGTACTTGGTCTGGCACTTGGGGCAGAAGCCCTTTTCGCGCTTGTCGAGCACGTTGCCGCAGGGGTCACCCGACTTCAGGTAGCCGCCGCAGATACGCTTGTTGGCCGGCACCTTCGCTTCTGCCATCAGAGCCTTGAGCGGATCGCTCTTGGGGATGACCGGCACGGCAACGAGACCGAGGCCGAGCTGACGCTGGCTGGAGCTGACGCGGGTGCCGCGGGAGACGCGGGTGGAAGTGGCCGAGGCGACACCGGACAGGGCAGTGCCCGAGGTCTTGTTGGAGATGCGGGTGCCGCCGGTGCGGTGGGAGAGACCGCCCGGTTGTGCTGTTGCAGAAGCACTGGCAGTGGGAGCAGCCGTGGCAGCATTGCCACAGGTATTGCAGTAGCCGTCTTCGTAGAGACCTTGGCAGGCAGTGTCGCCGCACTTGGCGCCGTTCACTGCTGCGTTGGACGCCACCGCGACCGGTGCGGGCGAGCTGGCGGTTGCCTTGATCTCGACGGCAGGAGCATTACCGCACGTATCGCAGTAACCATCCTGGATGACCCCTGTGCAAGAGGCGGTCGTGCAATTGTGTCCGTTCATCTGGAACCTTTCAGAGTGTTGGTGTTGATTCACTTCAAGACTTTGTCTTGATATTCCTTGACCAGCTGGCGAGCTTCGGTCATAGGCGTGGGTCTGCTGTAGAGCAGCTGCGATACTCTGGTGTACATGGCCGAGAGTGCTGCATCCTCTGCCATGCCTTCAGCAGCCGCTCGTACCTTGAGCGCCTGAATCAGGCCGCGCATATCACGACGCTCCCGCAACAGAGCATCGTTGGCCTGGAAAGCCGATTCGGCCGACGAAGTGCGGTTCAGCACTTGGGCCGTCCAGTTGACCAAGCCGACCGAGGCCGCCTGGTACTTGCCATCGCCGACGGTGGTCTTGAGCCTTTCCAGCCAAGCCGTCAGCTGATCGATCACCTTGCCGTCAAGTGGCATGGTGAGCTGGTCTTCGTGGTCGACAGTGAGCTTGGCTTTGCGCTCTTCCACCGCCTGCAGCGAACTGGCATGGGTGGTGTTGAGATGAGCGAGAGCCTGCTCAGCTTCTTCCAGCTGGCCGACCACCTGGTTCTTCAAGGCCTTGAGCTGGGCAAGCCGCGTGCGGCTGGCTTCGATCGCCGGCAGAACTTGTGATTCGAAATTGCCGTCGGCCGTGAGCGGATCGCTGTTGATGGCGCTGCGCACAGTGGCCAAGATCTCTTCGGCTTCGCTCAGCTCCGGCGTGGTGACGCCGAGGGCGAGAGCCTCTTGCTGCAAGAGCTTGAGGGCCTCTTCGTGCTTGCCGACCTTGCCGTTCAAGGTCGCCCAGGCTGCCTTGATTTTGAAAATCAGCTGGTTGGCTTCGGTGAACGAAGTTGCCATCACTTCCATGATGCGATCGGCCGTGATCGTGGCAGCTATTTCAGCACCGGTGAGAAGACCGCGCTTTTCCAGAGGCACTGCCACCGGTGGCAGCTTGATCTCAGAAAGAAGTGTGGTCACTTCGATCAGTTTGGCCTCTCTGCCGCTCATGCGTGGCAGGTTGGCCATAATCGCCTTGGCCTTGTCCACCTGACTTTGCATCAGGGTGATCATGCCAAAGAGTTCTTCGAAAGCCGGGATCACGGCTTCACACTGGCGCTTCGTCTCGCCCGTGAGGCGGGCAAAGGTCGGGCTGCCGAGCAGCATGAAAGTGCGCTCGGTGGTCAGCTCCACCATGTTGGTGGAGCTGGTGGTAATCAGTTGTTCGAGGGCCTTGATCTTCTTTTCGGCCTCGTCTGCAGTCAAAGGAGTAGAGATTGTGGTCAATTTGACCTCCAAAGTTGTGAGCCGTGGACTTTACTAGTCGGCCCTTGTTAATCGGTTCCTTTTTTTTTCTTCAGTCGAAGTAGAGCGCAGATTCGCTCTGGCTGCGGTTGTAGCTCAAAGCCCCCGGGTCGTAGACAGGGTAGCCTAGGGCCGTGCCGAACTCTTCTAGGGCGCGCCGATAGTTGGTGCGCTTTGTTTGCAGGTCAGCGACCTGGAGACCAAGAAGCGCATTGAAGGCCTCGATCGACAGGGCTTTGACAGCAGTTATCAGTTGTTCGCCGGCCGCCTTGATGTCGCCAGACTGTGCTACGAACATGTCGGTGTGCACATTGGGTCTGGCTTTCATGGCATTGTGAAATGCCACCCTTGCTCTGCCGAAAGCAGCGATGGCTTGGAAGTTGGTGATGATGAAGAGCGAGTCTTCAGGGCCAGGCTGTTGCTCGGCAAGAAATCTGATCACGCGCACCAGAACTGCTGCTGCTTGCGTGATTTGGCAAGGTGGCATCTCCTGGTCGGCGGCAATGGCACCAAGCAAGGTGTGCGCGGTTTGACGAGAAATTACAGAAGTAGGCATAGTTCCTTGAGGTAGTCTTTTGGGCAAAGCCCGGGGGGAGTTTTTCGGGAGCTGTGCCAAAGGGCGCGTACGCCCTTCGACTTGTCGGCGTAGGAGCCAGCCTTAGGCTGTGGGCTCCAGCGCGTTGGGGCCGAACGAATCCGGCAAGAGCTCGACCAAGGTGGTGCGAACCAGAGACTGGTCTTCGCCCACGAGGATGATTTGGCAATCGAGACCGAATTCCCGCAGAATCTGCAGGCATTCGCCGTCGATAGGATTGTGTCCGTTCAGATTTTTGACATCATTGACGGTCACAACCAGGGTCGGCTTGTTGACATAGCCGGCCAGACGGGCGGCGGTCATGGCAGCGCTTTCGCTACCGACCGAGGCACCGTACGAAGCGTTTTCGATCACTGCTCCCTTGAATGCGCGCCGTTTGCCGCCTGCATTGAAGCCGACGAGAACAGCGCCACGCGCAATCTTGGTGTAGGGAGCGTGAGACTTGCTTCGCTGAGCCAGAGCCGCTTTGACGAGCTTCTGCTCATCGGCGCTCTGGGAGGCGCGCGGAATGACAGTGCCGCTGGCTGCGGGGAGCAGCTCGTCGACATTGCCTCGTCGCACGTTGCCGTCGTGGTCGACGACATTGAGCAGAATGGCACCGCGGCCAAACTGCGTCAGCACCTGGCGGCAGACACCGCAGGGCGAGCCGCCGGGGTATTTGCGGCAGAAGACAGCGACGATTTGCAGCTGCTTGTAGCCTTCCATCACCGCGGTGGTGACCGCGTTGCGCTCAGCGCAGATGGTGGCCGGCATGAAGTTGTTCTCGACATTGCAGCCGTGGAACATGCGCACCATGCCTTCTTCGTTGGCGGCCAGAACGGCGCTGCCGACGGGGAAGTTGGACTGGAAGCAGTGGGCGCGGTCAGGGGCATTCATGGCCACCTTGACCAGAGTGCGTTCGACTGCCGACAGCTCGTCGTGCTTGGTAAACAAACCGAGGATATCGCTCATGGGAAGTCCTTATTATGTGACTTGCACACCCCGGACGAATCTAGGGTGCACAAAGGTTGGAAAAAAGCACTTACCAGTGCTTGTATTTCTCGATCACTCGAGCCGGGTAGCCAGGCAAGTCTGGGGCACTGATGCCATAGACATTGTGCGTGGTCGTCCGCGGGAGCATCATGCCGCCCTTGCCGATAGGAGTCCAGACAAGAGTGGTTGTGGTGTACGTGCGGATGACGTGACCGATTTCCGACAGCTCATCTTTGATGTGCTTGAGGACAGCCATCTCTTCGCTATCGAGACCCAGGCTCTTCAGCGCTTTCTTCAGCTCCTCATCAGTGATCACACCATTGCCATCGCTGTCGATTGCAGCGAAATAGCGCTCGGCGAGCAGTAGCACCCGCGGTGCCATGTCGCGCAGAAACTGGGCGCGGGAGCGGCCAGTAAGCAGGGTGTGGACCGGCGCGATGGCAGTGCAGATGGCAGCAGCAGCGAAGCCGATGTAGGCGCCGGTGCTTGTGGGCCACTCCGATGAGTCGTAGAAGGTGATGTCCCAGACCATGTAGCCGAGCCAGGCATAGAGCGAGCCCGTGATGGCGATGGTGATGAGAGAGGCCCAGGCCACTCCTTTGGGACCACCTTCGACGAAACTCGAAGGCAATGCGCCGATGACCACGCAGATGAGCATGCTGAGCAGTCCCATTATGGGTGGGAAAATGTATGTCATGGCGAAATCCATGGCACTGTCCTCTTCTTAGCGGGTCGCGCAGTGGGCGACGCAGGTGTGGAAGTTCGTGGCATCGGTCTTGCCGGCCGGCGTGGAGCCAGGGCGGGCAGCGAGGCCGATCTTGCGCACGTCTTCGACGAAGGTGCTGACCATGCCGTGGTCGACCAGGTCGCTATTGCCGTTGTAGAACATCACCATGTGGCCGTTGAGACGAGCGAAGCGCACTTCGACCGTGACGTTGCGACCGATGAGGATGCCCAGGCCGACAGTGGTGCGGGTGGTATCCGAGTCCCAGGTGATGCCTTCCTGCCACATGCTCCAGAGAGCCTGCTGCGAGAAGTCGTCGGCGGCGACGATGAATTCGACCAGGGCGAAGCGCGGATCGTTGGGTGCGATTTCGGCCAGGCGAGGAATGCGGAAGCGTGCTGCTACGTCGGAGAGAGATTCGTGCATGATAGTTCCTTCTCTTTGATGATTGGATAGTTGATGCTGCGAATTACTGCGAGTGTATGAATCTAAGTTTGCAGACAGAGTAAAAGAGCACCTTGGGCAGCTAGTGCTCCAAGGTGCTTTCAAAGGCCTAGGCTTTTACTTCTTCGACTTCTTGCCCTTTTGGGCGGTCGATTTGGAAATGCCCTTCTTGCTGCTGGCGAGCTTCTCGACCAGCGCTTCACGCAGCCAAGCCTTGAGGCAAAGGCCGGCTTTCTTGGCCGCCTTTTCCATCTGCTTGCCTTGCTTGCTCTTCACCCTGGTGGACATCACCACCAAGCCGAGGGCGCGGTCGACGGAGCCGTCATCGGGCACGACAACGGCATGCGCCGCGTCGCAACCGAGGGCACCAGATTCCCACAGCTCCGTGTTGTCGGCGCTGGCACCAACTGGCGCTGCCGCGGAGGTGGGGGCCTTCTTCTCTGCTGTCTTTGCTTTCATACGTTCCTTACTGTCTGAGGTTAGTGCACTAGGCACATTCGCCCGAAGCTGAGGCTTTTATGGGCACTGCTGCCGCACACGACTTACTTGGGAATGGCGGTCAGCGAAACCGTCATGCTCGTACCGCTGCGGTTGCCGAAGCCACCTTTGCTGTACGAGTAGCGGAATCCGTCGGCTGCCACGGTGTATCCGCGTGCGGTCAGCTCTTCGGCCAGAGTCTCGTTCATCTGCTTCGAGCCCATGGAGATGGTTCCGGAAGCGCCACCTTTGGTCTTGACGGTGATGTTGGCTGAGCAATTCTGCTTGTCGGTAAACGAGACCGTGGCATGGGTAGCATCGGCTCCGGCACGCTTGGCGGCGGCCTTGAGCAGGTCGGTCAGCTCGTCGATGCCAAAGTTGACCGTGACGGTGCCAGGAAAACAGATGGCACCAGACTTTTCGCTGGTGTCGCTGGAAACGCAGGACATGGCATCGGCAGATTCGGCGGTAGCCGGATTGGCGGTTGCCGACACCGAAGTGCCACCGCCGTAGCCGCGACCTTCGTGGTACTTGAAGGCGAGGCTGGCCCTGTCGATGGGGTTGCCTTCGGCTGCCGATGCTTGGCATACACCAGCGACGATGACGTCGTGCTCGAAGTTGATCATGCTGGTCTTGCCAGCAAACTTCATCATGGCATAGCCAGAAGCACGGCCGTCGGCGTCGCAGCTGATGGTGAGCGAATCGATTTGATAGAGACCACTCCACTTACGCACCGCAGTGGTGAACAGGCGGGTGAGAGTGGGACGGTCGAAATTCAGCTGAATGCTGAGTTGCATCATTTCTCCAAAAGGATGTTGAGGTTGGCCATGACAGGAAAATCAATCCAGGTATTCCAGTCATTGCCGCCGTCTTGGTTGCAGGCGCTGGTGAGCACCTCAACCGTACTGTCAGGAAAGCGAGTGGCCAGGCCAACAGCAGTTGCTTCAACACACGCACGCGACTTGACGCCGCAAACGCGAAACAACTTGGGCTGGTAGCCTTCTTTCTGGCAAACATCAAGTACGCGGTCGCTGCCATCCAATTGAGCTTTCGCTCGCATGAAAAAGCGTTGGCGGTCGGCTGCATTTTCCTTACGGGTTTGAGCAGCTTTGACGACGCGGTCATGGGTGTTGCCATAGAAACGCAGCGGGTTGGGGCAGAGAAATTCGAGGGCGATAATCGACCAAGAGGCCTCATTCGCACGACGAACTTCTGCTTCAACGACATCGAGTAGCCATGGTTCAAGTGCAGCCGTGAAGCCCACTTGCATATCGACCACGACCAAAATGTTTTTCCCGAACTCGCTGGTTGCATCACTTTCCTGAACAGGTCCGAGCAAAGTGCCCAGAGTTGCAGGTTTGGGGTTCATGGGGCTCCTGTAGGTAAATGTGCGGCAAGGCCTCAGGCAGCAGAGCTGTCTGAGAGTTTTACTTGGTGTAGAGAGCTAGATAGACTTAGAAGTTATTGCTCAAAGATTGGTTGGAGAGAAAAGAGATCTAATAACTAACTCCTTTTCTCTATGTATGGCATCTCAAGTAATGTTGCGAAGCGCTGCTTTACAACCAGCAACAAAGTCTGTAAAGCTAGCTCTGTGCTGCTTTTGCTTGGCGTGCCAATAGAGGCATACCAATGCTACGTAGCGCGAGGTTTTTCTTAGTTTTGCTTCAATATCTAAATTTGGGCGTGATCGTGATACTTGCTAGAATCGATAAGAGCAACGGCTAGCCTTTAGCAATCACACATGGGCTGGAATTCTCACGTAAATGCCCATAAAAAGCCAATGTTGACGCGAACTAGCACCAAGGAGCGCGAGCTGTCCAATCTTCCTAGCCTCAATTTGAAAGCACAATCGGCTTTACCTAGAATTCCAGCATTGTTGATTCAAGCAACTGTGCTCTGGCTCTTTGAGGTGCTTTGTGTACTAGCCATGCCGATTTTGGCTTGTCAGATGCTTGCTAGTGGCATTTATCTCGGCGCCGTTTTGTATTTTTGTTTATCCGTTTACTTCTTTTACACATTTGCCGCCAGCATCGTCGCTAGCCCTGCCATGTGGCAGGCAGCTAGCTTGATCAAGAGTCAACGCCATCGGCAAGCGGAGCGCATTTTGGTCACAGTGTTGCAAATGTGGAAGAGTTTGCCATGTCGCAAAGATTGGACATTTTATACACTGCAATCAAATCTTGCTTTGACTTATATGGCTTCTGGTCAGTATCACAAAGCCGAAAATTTGTATGGCGAAATTATCGATCGCATTGAGAAAAATCCCACTCAGGCTAAGCATCCTTTAGCGGCTGTCTATCTCAATAATTTGGCTATGGTTTATTTGCATCAAGCCGAATTTCTTGGAGCAGAAAAGCTGGCAAACCAGGCTCTCGAAATTTGGAGCGCTGCGAAAAATACTGATCAGGCTGGCCGGGCCTATCCACTTTCGAGCTTGCTAGAAGTGCACTTACACAATGGCGATTTGGCTGCTTGCGAACGTGACGCTGACTTGGCTCTGGCGCTTTCGACTCAGGTCGAGCAGCCAATCTATATTGTTCCTGAAAGTCGCATTGGTGTTTATGTGCAATGTCTGCTCTATAAAGCCATTGTTTGTTTTCGCCAAGGTCGCGTTGAAGAAGCGAAAGAACTTAGCTCAGCTCTTCTAAGCGGTCACGACAATGGACTCTATCCGCCTTTCGGCTACAGCATCCCGGGTTTGAATTATCTCGCGTGCGAATATATTGCTATCGGCGACAACCAAACAGCCGAGCGTTTTCTTGAGATTGCCTACGAGATTTTGAAAGTTCATCCTTTTCATGGGGATGGCCCAATTTTGCTAAGTACATTCGAGTCGCTTCTAATTAGTACAGAAAGAAGCGACGAAATTGCCGATTTGAAAAATTGGGTAAGACCAAGCAAAATGCTGTTGGAAGGCTAGTTTCGCAATAGGCTCGGCAGGCGTGGCAGTTAGCTGCGCTGGGAAGTTAAGCTATCGTAGTCAAGGTGAGCTTTATTTATATTGCTTGTTTTGCATTTGTAGTTGACTATAGTAAATTCGTGTCTAGTTCTAGAAATTTAAGTTTAAGTTGAAGTTTCAGTAGATTGCCCATGACCACTAAAATGCACGCAGTTATAAAGGAAGGTTCGACACTCTCGGCAAAGAGTGTTGCTATCCCACAGCTGCGCGAAGCTGGTGATGTACTAGTGCAGGTGATTTTAGCTGGTTTGTGCCGTACCGATTTGTACGCAGCTGAGGGCAAACTTAAAACACCCGACACTTTGATTTTGGGTCACGAATTTTCAGGAATTGTCGCTGAGTCTAACGACAGCAGCTACAATCCAGGCGATCGAGTTTGCGTCAATCCCTTGCTTTCATGCGGATCTTGCAATCACTGTCAGCGCGGCTGCCATGGCGCTTGTTTAGAGGCAAAGTTTATTGGCATCGACCGCGATGGTTGTTTTGCTGGCTACATTGTAGTGCCAGCTGCTTCGCTCTACAAACTTCCTGACCACATGCCTTTTCTTGATGCAGCCTACGCCGAGCCCGTAGCCGCCTCACTTGCAGTATTTAAAGCTAGCATCTCGAAAAGTGAGAAGGGTGTCATATTTGGTGCCAATAGATTTTCTCAACTGATGCATCGCATCATGAGTCTCTCTGGTTTCGACAATGTTGATTTGTACGACCCTATTAAACAGAAGGGCCAGTTAGACGATAGTTCTTACGACTATGTCATCGAAACTGCTATCAATAGTAAGCTCTTTACTGACTTAGTGGCCAAGGTCAGACCTGGCGGCAAAATTATATTGAAGAGTCGGCAGTACGAGCCAGTTAGCTTCAAAATGAACGAGATAATCAAGAAAGAACCAGTTATGCATGTCGTAAATTATGGTTCGTTTGACGATGCCATGACTTTATTAGCGAGCGGCAAACTTGATATAACTAATCTGGTTGATGGCATTTACAGCCTTGAGAATTATGCAGAAGTCTTCGCCAATTCAAAAGCAAGCGAATCACTCAAGCCCTTTTTTGCTCCTTACGATCAACTATTGAATAGCCCTGTCGGGAGCCAACAATGTGCGGAATATTTGCAGTCAGACTCAGCGAGTATCAGCCCCTCTCAGCGATCACTGAGCAAACGGTAAACCGCGCCCTCGATGCTATTCATCATCGAGGCCCAGATGGAAAAGGCATTTTTATCTCTCCAAGTGGCACAGTCGCACTCGGTCACACTCGCTTGGCCACCGTGGGTATCGCTACCGGGGCACAACCAATAAGCAGTGCCGATGGCCGCATTCATATGATCGTCAACGGCGAGTTCTACGATTTTGAGCGCATCCGCTCTGAACTGCAAGCAAAGGGCTACAAGTTTAAAACCACCGGCGATAGTGAAATTGCCTTGCACCTGTATGAAGAATACGGCGTCGATTGTCTCAAACACCTGCGCGGCGAATTTGCTCTGGTGATTTGGGATGAGAATAAACAACAGCTTTTTGTCGCGCGAGATCGTTTTGGCATTAAACCGATTGTTTATCATTTAAACAATGGCAATCTGCATCTCGCTTCTGAAGCCAAGGCACTGTTTGCTGCGGGAATTGCCGCTAATTGGGATGAAGAGTCATTCTTCCATTCTGCAAATATGCAGTATGTCTTGCCTGATCGCACGCTATTTTCTGGCATCAAGCAACTTCCACCCGGACACTTCTTACTAGCGCGCGGCTCAGATGTAGTGGTGGAGCGCTACTGGGATCTCAATTATCTAAGTGATGATGCATCTGCTTTGAATAGTGATTCGTGTTACAGCGAAGAAGCTTTAATTGCGGAGTTCGCTGAAAAGCTAGAAGACGCTGTACGTGTGCGCCTCAGAGCGGAAGCCCCAGTGTGCGCTCATTTGAGCGGAGGTCTAGATTCAAGTGCTGTGGTTGGCCTAGCGATGAAACATCATGGCAAACCACTAAAGTGCTATTCAATTAGCTTTGAAGAAGAGAGCTACGACGAGCTAGTAATTGCCAAAGAAATGGCCGAGTTTGCAGGGGCAGATTTTGAGCCAATCTTTGTCAGCCAGAAGCAATTAGTTGAATGTTTGCCTGATGCTGTTTATTACAGTGAAGGCTTTGCTGTTAATGGCCACCTGCCAGCGAAGTATATTTTGAACCAAACTATTCGCAAAGGTGGCTACAAAGTAGCATTGACCGGAGAAGGTGCCGACGAAGTTGTGGCGGGCTACCCGCATTTGCGCAGCGATTTGTTTAAATCTGATGGTCGGCAGAGTTTGCTTGCCAATTTGCATGCGACCAACAAAGCATCTGCAGGCATTATGTTGCAGCATGGCCAGTCGCTTTCACTGGCAGCGGTAGAAGAGAAGCTTGGGTATGTGCCAGGATTTTTAGAAGCAAAAGGCACTCTTGGTTTTAAACTTTGTAGCGTTTTAGCAGAGCAGTTTAAGGGGCAGTTTGCTGGTCGCGATGCCTACCGAGAACTAGTCGATTGTTTTGATATAGATGGACAGCTAAAGGGCCGCAACCGTGTTGATCAATCGCTTTATCTTTGGTCTAAAACAGCCCTGGTAAACTATATTTTGCGCACCCTGGGTGATGGCATGGAAATGGCAAGCTCAGTAGAAGGGCGTCTTCCGTTTCTGGATCACCATCTCTTTGAATTCGTGCGCAAGCTGCCCTTGTCTCTTAAAATCAAGGGTACAACTGAAAAGTATGTTCTGCGCGAAGCGGTGAAACCGGTAATAAGTAAGACTATTTATGAACGGCAAAAACATCCTTTTGTTGCTCCTCCTCTCAGTCGCTTCTCTAACAGTGAGGCTGACTCAGTAGTGCAAGATGTGTTGCGCAGCAAGAACTTTGCCTCAGTGCCATATTTTGACCAAAAGAAAGTAATAGTTTTGCTTGATAGTTTGCCTGAAATGAAGCCAGAAGACCGCAGTGCAGTCGATCCTGTATTGATGACGGCAATGTCGGCAGCCGCACTGCATGAGAGATACAAGCTTTGAGTTTGTCTAGCCACTCTCTGTTTATTGCGAGCTTCGAATCTATCGTAGCGAAGTATCCAGACAATGCCGCTGTTATTGTCTCGGGTGAAGTCGCTTATACCTACGCACAGTTGGCTCAGCGAGCACGTTCTATTGCCTTGGCTTTGCAGTCAAAAGGGGTGCAAGCTGGCGAGATAGTTGGAATTTCAATAGAGAAATCTCCAGACTACATTTGCGCCATGCTGGCAATTTGGTACGCTGGTGCAGCTTTTGTGCCGATGGATCCAGCACTGCCGGCTGAGCGGTTGCAGTTCATGGCTGATGAAGCCAGCGTAAAAATTGTGCTAGTGAATAAGAGCGAACCGGGCAATGCTTTTGCTAGCACGAATATCTTGCAAGTTGATTTGGCTGTCGTTACTGCGCTTGGCAGTGTTAGCGGTGGTAGCCGCGTTGGCGGTTCTTCGCCAGCAGCTCAGTTAGATACTTTTGGCTATGCATCAGTCGGGCCCAATGATCTTGCCTATTTGATTTTCACATCGGGTTCCACTGGGCGGCCGAAGGGCGTACTAGTTACTCATCGCGGTATTGTGAGTTTCTTAGAAGCTCAGATCGCGGCTTTTGATCTAGGCAGCGAGAGTCGTTCGCTTTGGTATTTGTCTACCAGTTTCGATGCCTCAGTTTCAGATTTGGGCACGGCTTTTCTCAGTGGTGCAGCCATATGCATTGAAGCAGCTGAGCATTTGCAGCCCGGTAACGGGCTGGAGCAAATCTTGTCCGATCGGCAGATTACTTATGTTGACATTCCACCATCGATATTGAGACTGCTAGACCCAGCTGCACTGCCGCCTTCGCTCAGGTGTATTGTCATTGGCGGTGAGGCCTGTGCACTAGATGTAGTTCGTTCTTTTGCTGCGAAAGTAAAATTGGTAAATGTATACGGTCCCACAGAATCAACTGTCTGTACCAGTCTTGGTCAGTGCGGCGTTGACTGGAGCAGGCCATTGATTGGGCTGCCCTTGCCAGGAATTACGTATCATTTGCTCGATGAAGACTTGAATGAAGTAAGTGGAGCTGAGCCTGGGCAGCTGCATATCGCTGGTATTGGTCTGGCACGCGGCTACCTCAATCGACCAGATTTAACCGATGCCAAATTTATCGATCATCCACTAACTGGTGAGAGGCTTTATCGCACCGGCGATTTGGTTATGCACACCGAAGACGGTCAGTATCAGTTTCTTGGCCGCACCGATAGACAGGTGAAGCTGCGCGGCATGTTGGTGGAGCCCGAAGAAATAGAAGCTCGCCTGTTGCAGTTTGCTGGTGTGAAGCGTGCTGCGGTACTCAAGCGTCCCGTCAAAACCGGTGTTGCTCGTGAAATTCTAGTTGCCTTTGTCGAGCCCAATAATGACTCAGGGCTTGAGTCTGGTCGATACTCTAGTAGTGATCTAGACTCAGATCTAGATTTGGATTTTAGCTTGGGCCTCGATATTGGTCGCAGTTTAGATCTTGTTGCCTTGCGAGAGCACCTCGCCCAAGTGCTGCCTAAATGGATGCTGCCACAGAGAATCGAAGTGATTAGTCCGATGCCGCTGACGATAACAGGAAAGGTAGATCTCAGCGACCTGCGACAGCGACCATTAGAGGTTGATGAAGTTGCAAAACCAGACTTAGAATCTGGCAAGGATTCGTCAGCTCTAGAGCAGCTCTTGATGCAGGTTTACAAGCAAGTCTTAGGAGTTGATACTGTTGCTGTGGACGATCATTTCTTCGATCTGGGTGGCGACTCTTTTGCGGTGGTTGAAGCTTGCGTTGTGGCCTCCGCTCTCGGTTTAGCTCTTCCGCCCACAGTCTTGATTAGTCATCCTATTATTTCTGAATTGGTTTCTGAGTTGGGCAAGCTTAATGGTGATTCTGGCAAGCAATCGCTCACTGCTTCTGGGGGCATGCTCTGTTCTGATATTCGCCAGGATATTAAGTTGTCTGCTGAGTTTGAACGGTTACTGGAGAGTGCAGCTGCTCGCCCGCAAGTGGTTGAGAAGACTCCTGGCCAGATATTCTTGACTGGTGCAACCGGTTTTCTTGGTGCTCGTCTTTTGCATGAGCTGCTGCGGAATACAAGTGCTGAAATATTGTGTCTTGTTCGAGCCGATTCGCAAGAAGCCGGTATGGAGCGCATTGGCAGTGCTCTATCAAAGCATGGACTCTCTTTGGGTGAAGAGTTGTCGCGTGTGAAAGCCGTCTGTGGGTCAATAGAGCAGCGGCAGTTTGGCCTGTCTGAAATTAGTTGGAATGAGCTTGTCGAGCAAGTTGATACTGTCTATCACTGTGCTGCTCAAGTGAATAACTTAGCTTCTTACAGCGATTTGCGCCAAGCGAATGTGGTGGGCACTGAAGAAGTGGTGCGCTTTCTCTGCGCCGGTCGCACTAAATGTCTACACTACATCAGCACACTGTCTGTGTTTGTTGCTACTGATTGCAATCATGGTGTGCTGCTTGAGTCTGATCATCTCGCAGGTACTAGTATCGTTTATGGTGGCTACGCCCAGACTAAATGGGCAGCAGAGGTCTTTCTGCGCGGTCTGGAAGGCAAAGCTGGGCCGATCACATATCATCGCTTAGGCTTGATCACGGGTGATAGTGCTACTGGCAAGAGTGCCGATCACGATTTCTTGAATCTCTTTGTGAATGGGCTATCTTCTTTGGGTTGTGCGCCCGATGTGGGCGACGATATAAGTGTTGATATTACTCCTGTAGATTACGCTGCCAAGGCCGTAATCATGCTTTCTCTAGCAGCAATGGCTGAGGGTAAGTTTGATACTTTCCACATCGCCAATTCGCAGAGTTTAACTCTGAAAAGGTTGCTTGCTTGCATGCAGTCTGCGGACGCGGGCATCAGCATTGTCTCGTCTACTCAATTTCAGAAACAGTTGCTCAGTCGTGTGTCAATTCTTGGTGGCGCAGAATCTGCAGCCTGTATGGCGCTGTGTCGGCTATCTGGCAGTGATTTTGAATTTTTCCGCACCATGGATCTATTTCAAGCTACCGATGTTGTCTTTGATAATAGAAACGCAGAAGCTATTCTCAAGCCTCTGGGTATTCAATGTCCGGAACCTTCGGATCGTCTAGTGAATCTGTATTTGAAGCAAATGTTGAAATAAGAACTGGTCTAGATATTGCTATTTGCTTCCGTGCAGTTCACCGCGAAAGCCTGTGCCATCGCGGAAAATTTCATCAAATTGGTTTTTCATTTCAGGTGAGAAAGTTACCTGGGGTAAGGTCATCGTCCGTTTATAGTGCAGAGGCAGTGCGAAGATGTCCGCCTTGTAAGGGATCTTTTTCCACGATTTGGTAGTAAGTTCTACAATCAGTCCGCTACGCAAATCGTTGCCCATGCCCATTCTGATGCTGCCCATTCGGAATTTAGGCAGCTTTTGCATCCCGTGGTTGGTGCGTATGACTAGTGGAACGCTCTGAACATTAGGGCTGCGGTAAAGGCGACGTAGAAATTCAAGTACTTCGGGCGCTGTAGCAAAATCTGCGGTGCCATCTACTGAAGATAGGGAAAGGTCTTTCTGGACAAAATGAGTGTAGTTAAGACCTAACGTTTTGCCTTTTGCACGAGGTAAGAAGATTGCTTTATTTACGTTCGGAAAAGCTTGCGGATTGACTAATAATAGGCCATCAAAGAGTCTTAGTGGCGATATCCATTCTAGTTTTGTTGAGCGGCGAAAACCGTGAACTTCCCACGAAGGTGCTTTGCATAAAAGCTCATAGCCACTGCGTTGACTGACTACCTTCACTTCATCGGAAGCTATGTAAATGTCTACTAAACCAAGGTCTGTGTGATTTTGCTGCAAGAACCAGATGTCTGATGAAGCTTTGGAAGTCTTTTCCTGATGGTGAATAGCGGCTACCTCAGGGCAGAGGCAGCAGAGTGCAAAAACTGTGCAAGCTAATGTCAGAACTTTTTTCATGCAAGCGAATTGTAGCAATGCTGAGTGGTTTGTAGTTTGCATTAATGCAGCTCGCCCCGAAAGCCAGTGCCATCGCGGAAGATTTCGTCAAACTGTTCTTTCATGTCAGCGGAGAATGTTACCTGCGGTAGACTCATTGTTCGCTTGAACTTCACAGGAAGCGCAAAGACGTCAGCTTTATACGGGATTTTCTTCCAAGATTTTGTCGACAGTTCTTCGATCAGCCCACAGCGCAGATCGTTACCCATGCCGGTGTTGATGCTTGCCATTTGAAATTTTGGCAATGTTCTTTTGCCGTGGTGGCTACGTATTAGCAACGGCACTGTTTGAGTGTCGGGGCAGCGGTACAGTCGGCAAATAAACTCGAGTACTTCTGGCGCGGTGGCTATGTCTGCGGTGCCATCAATGGACGATAGAGAAAGAGCTTTTGGCATGAAATGTGTAAAGTTGAGACCCAAGGTTTTTCCTTTTGACTTGGGCAAGTAGATTTCTTTGCTCATGCTAGGAGCCGCGTTTGGATTGTGTATGAGTAGGCCATCGAAGAGTGAAAGAGGGGCAATCCACTCTAGTTTTGCAGAAGTGCGAAAGCCATGCACTTCCCACTTGGGGGCCTTGCAGAGAAGCTCGTAGCCGCTTCTTTTGTTGACTATCTTTATCGCGTCGTTAGCGATATAGACGTCTTCTGGACCAGCGTCAGAGTGAA
>Ga0172379_10003432_pt1 | contig 25277 bp, 29 predicted proteins | sample GrowelOW334metaG_FD_119756 | JGI IMG/M metagenome (GOLD analysis project Ga0172379, IMG submission 119756) | Groundwater microbial communities from an aquifer near a municipal landfill in Southern Ontario, Canada - Groundwater well OW334 metaG | ecosystem: Environmental > Aquatic > Deep...
AAAACTGTAAAGGTAGTAAAATACAAACAGAAAAGTAGATACCTAAAGAGAAATGGACATCGCCAGCCATTCACAGAAGTTAAAATCTCTTCAATAAAATAAATAATACAAATAGAGCCCTAAGCCACCGCTTAGGGCTCTATTTTATTGCCTATTTACAAAATCTAAAAAGTATGTTAGTTTAGATATAAGTATAAATTAAATCTTTGACATATGAAAAAACTATTCATTATTTTTTGCCTAGCCGTCTTGGCATTTGGCTGTGGAAATTATTCTGGTTCCTCTTATGAAGAGGAGATTTTAACAGAAGAAAAAGTTAGTCCTGAAATGAGTCACATTTGGGTAGAAATAAAAGAATTAGGGTATTTAACTATAAAAAATATTGATTCTTTGAAGTTGGCCCAAAAAAATAAATCATCTGATACATCAAAATTTTTTCTTAAAGTGGAGGAAGGAAAAGCAAAGATTAAGTTTTTAATAGATGAATATGATAGCTTGGAAAATTTGAATAAAAAGTAATTAAATAACTTAAAATTTAAAAAATATGGCAACAAAAGGTTTTTGTCGTTTTTTTCGCAAAATAGAAGCTCAGCGAAATAAAAAAATAGAGCGAAGAAAAGATGCTCTTCGAAATGCCGGACTTGATGTAGATAATCCAATTCCGAGTTTGATGGGGAATGGAAATTTAAGTATTAAAGATCCAGATGGAGGATATCTAGTAGTTGACCCATCATTCATATGGAATCCTTTTACATGGAGATGTAATAGGAATAGAAGGAAGAACATAGAATGATATTAATTTAAAAATAAAAAACCGCCCTTACGAGCGGTTTTTTTTATTGTCTGTTTTGGAGGGCATTTTTTATGGTGTCGAAGTCTGAGTATTCGAGTTCTGTACCAGTGGAAAGTCCGCGACCAAGAGAAACTACTTTGAATTTATATTTTTCTTGTAGACTAGATATTTTCTCTCTCAAATACATATCAGTATGCTCGCCTTGAGGGTTTAGTGATAATGCAATAATGATTTCTTTCAAATCGTTATTTTTTGCTCTATTTTCTATTGTGTTCAATAATTCTTTTAATCGCAAAAAAGTTGGAGTGTCTTTGGTGACTATTGGAGCGAGTCCGCCAAGTATAAAATACATACCATTGTAAGTTTTACTTTTTTTAATATTCTCATAATCAGCATCTTTTTCAATAATCAAAAGGGAAGTCTTGTCACTTTTTGGATTTTTACAAATATCACAAAGCTGATCTTTGTCGCCTCTGAAAAAGAGGAAGCATGATGGACACTGGTGAATTAAATTCTTTAAAGAATTAATATTATCTCCAAGTTCTTTTACATAGTTTGGATTTTTATGAAGCAAGAAATATACAAAACGCTTTGCTTGGCGTTCTCCAATTCCGGGGAATTCTTTAAAATATTGAGCTAATTTTTCTATTGGGTCTTCCATATTTAAAGTAATTAAGAACTAATAATTAGGAATTAAGAATGTACGGAGCAAATTATTTATTTTAATTAAAATCCATCTATCTCAGTTCCACCAGATGAACTATAACTATTTGTGTCCTTTTTATCTATAGACATAAAAGTTGTAGATTTCTCGTCGAAGTATAAGTCGACTTTTCCAACTGGTCCATTACGGTGTTTTTCTATTAATATCTCTGCAATATTTGTCTTTTCACTTTCATCTTTTCCTTTATCTTCGCGGTGTATGAACATCACAATATCTGCATCCTGCTCGATAGATCCAGAGTCACGAAGGTCAGATAAGCGAGGGCGACCTCCACGAGTTTCTACTGCACGATTAAGCTGTGATAAAGCAATAACTGGTACATCAAATTCTTTAGCAAGTGCTTTAAGGGAACGGGAAAGTTCTGTAACTTGGTTTACCATATTGTCATAATTTTTAGAAGTAGACATAAGTTGCAAGTAGTCTACAATAATGAGCCCTAAGCCATGCTCAGCTCTTATACGACGGCAAACAGAACGCATTCTAATGATGGAATTACCAGCTAAATCATCCACGAAGATTGGAGCTTTTGATAAACTATCGAGAGAGTCGCGAATCTTTGCAAATTCTCCTTCGGACGATAAATTACCAGTTCTTAAATTCCAAGCATTTACTTTTGATTGTGCAGCGAGAAGTCTGTCTACGAGTTGCTGCGTACTCATTTCAAGAGAAAAAATAATTGTGGGAGTACCATGATTAAGCGCTGCTTGACGAGCAATATCTAGAGCTAGAGTTGTCTTACCCATAGATGGACGAGCAGCCAAAATAATAAGATCTGATTTTTGAAGCCCAGAAAGATATTGATCAAGATCATGGAAACCAGTAGGTACTCCACGAAGCTCACCTTTATTCTCATGAAGTTTTTCAAGCCTATCCCATGCTTCAGGCAAGCTATCTTTCAAAGATTGAAAAGCATGATTACTTGTATTGTTGTTTATTCCCATCATTCTTTTTTCAGCTTGATCGAGAATTTCAAAAACATCTTCAACTTCATCTTTAAATCCAAGTTCGGAGATATGATCTCCAGCTTCTATTATCTTTCTTAAGATATGTTTTTTATTTACTACATCAGAATAATATTTTATGTTTGTAGAAGCGGGGACAGAATTGGTAAGCTCACTCAAATAACTACTTCCTCCTATTTGATCAAGTAGTCCTTTTTCTTCGAGCTTATGAGAGACAGAAAGTATATCTATTGGTTCACCCTTACTTGAAAGCTCGAGCATTATTTTATAAACTTGCGCGTGTTTTGTGGCGTAAAAAGAATCGCCATTTATGATGTCATTGATCTCATGAATAGCTCCCGGGCGAAGCATAATAGAGCCGAGAATTGCTTTTTCTGCATCTATGCTTTGTGGTGGAATTCGAAGTTGTGTTTTTTTGTCTGCCATGAGAAGTATTGTATCATCTATTTTGATTCGAGAATACTTGATTTTTCTAATAAATCTGTGTGTAAAATGTGCAAAACTATTTGTTTTTTGGTATTATAAGTATTATGTCAAAAGAATCAAAAATAGTACTTACAGGAGACCGCCCAACAGGCAGACTTCATCTTGGGCATTTTGTGGGTTCTATAAAAAATAGAATAAAACTTCAAAATGAATATGATAAATCATTTTATATGATAGCTGACATTCAAGGTCTTACTGATAATGCAAATAATCCTCAAAAAGTTAGAGATAATGTTATTGAAGTTATGTTAGACAACCTTGCTTGTGGTTTAGATCCAGAAAAAACAACAATGTTTATCCAGTCAGAAGTTCCAGAAATAGCAGAGCTTACTGTCATATTTTTAAATTTAGTTACTCTTGCAAGACTTAAAAGAAACCCTACCGTAAAAGATGAAATGAAACAAAAAGGTTTTGGTGAAGACGTGCCAGCTGGTTTTTTGTGCTATCCTATTTCTCAAGCAGCAGACATTTTATTTGCAAAAGCAAATCTAATTCCTGTGGGTGAAGATCAGCTTCCTGTAATAGAACAAGCAAATGAAATCGTAGATACTTTCAATCGTTTCTATGGAGATACATTTACAAAAGTAAAACATTTAGTAGGTGATACTCCTCGATTGATTGGTATTGATGGTGGAGTAAAAATGGGTAAATCACTCAATAACGCAATATATCTTTCTGACTCATTTGACGAAATTTCAAAAAAAGTTATGAGTATGTACACAGATCCAGATCATATACACGTAGAGGATAAAGGAAAAGTTGAAGGGAATGTTGTTTTTGCATATCTAGATATATTTGATTCAAATAAAGAGGAAGTATCTGGTTTAAAAGAGCAATACAAAAAAGGCGGTTTGGGTGATGTAGTTATTAAAAAACGATTGATTCAAGTTTTAGAAAATATAATAAATCCTATTCGTACAAAAAGAGAAGAACTTGCAGAAAATCCAGAACAGGTCATGAAAATATTGGAAGATGGTACAAAAAAAGCACGTGAATCAGCAAAAGAAACAATGGCCGAAGTTAGAAAAGCTTTAAAAATAAATTATTTTTAATCTATGAAATATTTTTGTGCATTATTACTTATAGTTTTAAACCTAGTTGCTATACCCTTAAACATACTTTATATGAAAGTTTCAAAATGGTATTTACCAATGTGGAAAAAAGATAAAGTTATATATTTTGCGTTCGCTCCATTCTATTGGATTATCGTGGGGTTAACATTTGCATTTGGTTACCCTTGTGATAAATTAGCTTCTTTGGTGCATTAATATTATTAATAATAAATATTTCGTAAATTATATTCTAAAAAAAGTCCTCGGATGAGGGAGGATGAGGAGCCAGACATTTTTTCATAAAATAATTTACTTCACATATATGACAGACAGAAAATACATTAAAGATTTAAATAAATTTATAGGAGAAGAAGTTCTTATCGCTGGATGGGTGGATGTTCGTCGTGACCAAGGGAAAATGATTTTCTTGGATTTTCGTGACATGACAGGAAAAGTGCAGGGAGTTATTTTACCTAGTTATGTTGAGACGTTAGAAGTTGGCAAAATTTTACGCAATGAATTCGTAGTAAAAGTAAAAGGCAAAGTAAACGAAAGACCAGAAAGAAATAAAAAAGAGGGGATTTTAAATGGAGATATAGAACTTGAGATAAAAGATATTGAAGTTCTTGCAGAAGCAGAACCGCTACCTTTTGATATGTCAGTTGGGGGATACAATTTAGAATTAACAACAGAGTTAGACAACAGAGCTTTAGTATTAAGACAACCCAAAGTTCAAGCTATCTTCAAAGTACAAGAAACTGTAATTGATTCTTTCCGAGAATTTATGAAGCAAAATATGTTCTTTGAATTTCAGGCACCTTCCATTGTCCCTGCTACAGCAGAAGGAGGAGCTGAAGTTTTCCCTATTAATTATTTTGATAAAAAAGCTTTTCTTTCTCAATCACCGCAACTCTATAAGCAAATCGTGATGTCTGCTTTTGAAAGATGTTTCTCAGTAAATAAGGTTTTCAGAGCTGAGCCGTCTTCAACGACAAGACATTTGACCGAAATTGTATCTCTAGATGCTGAGATGTCTTTCATTGATTCATGGCGTGATGTGCGTGATATGGCAGAAGAAACTGTTCGACATATTTTAAAAGAAGTAGAAGTTAAAAATGCGGAGCATTTAAAATTACTAAATGCAGAGCTTCCTGTAATGATAGATAAAACTCCAACACTCTCACTCAGAGAGGTTCAAGACAAAATATTTGAAGTATATGGACGTGATGTTCGCGGAGAAAAAGATACAAACTCTCAAGACGAAAGAGAAATTTGTGAAATAATTAAAAAAGAAACCGATTCAGATTTTATATTTATATATGGTTACCCTACAAAAAAGAAACCATTTTATGTTTACCCAAATCCAGACGAGCCAGAATACAATGAGGGTATGGATTTAATTTGTCGCGGAGTAGAGTGGCTCTCGGGCGGGCGAAGAATAAATAAATATGAACAACTACTAGAGCATGTAAAGTTGTGGAATATGGATCCATCCAAAATTAAAATGTTCTTAGAAGCATTTAAATACGGCGTGCCACCAGAAGGAGGTTTTGCGTTTGGAGCAGAGCGCATAACTATGCAATTACTCAATTTGAAAAATGTCCGCGAGGCTTGTATGTTCCCTCGTGATATGAATAGAATTGATGAGAGACTAAACGAAGAAGGGTATTAAATAAAAAAACCAGAGTAAAATCTGGTTTTTTGAATCATTTAGATATCACAATAAATATTGGATTTCTCTCGGGAATATGGTCTTCGAGATTCCCAATTTTATTATTTGATAAATTGATATATTTAAAATTTACTGTTGTCTTTATTAGACAAAAGTAACAATCCTTAGGTAAAGAAGTTTCAAATGTTGTTCCAGAATCTAAGAAATCTTTTATTTGATTCTTATCCATTCTGATTACATCAAAATTTTTACTAATCAATTTAAAAATCTTGTCATAATTAACAATCTCAACTTCAGCCGAACTGAATGCTGGATCGTATCTATACACAATCCAATTGGTGTCATTCTGGACTTCACCGAATGCAGCAATTTCTTGGGCAGGTTCTGAAGTAACTTCTTCATACGCCTGTTCTACCTCATCACAACTTGCAAAACAAATACAAGCTGTACAAAATAAAAATAAGATTTTTTTCATAATAAATTATTTTTTTAGTTTGTACCTATTATATTTACTGGGTATCCCCATAAGTTTATTTCACTTTCTTTGAGCTGTTTTGGTTTACCATTTTTTAAATAAAATCCAGAAACATAATACATACCATTTGTTCCTGTGTTTATAATGTAAACAGTTTTTTGGGTTTCTTTTAATTTTTCCAATAGAAATCTTTTTCCATATTCTTGGTTAAGTAATTCCTCAACCTGCCATGGAGTTAAAGACATTGACTCTTTGTCACTATTACAATCACCCTTTTTTAAGGTGATGTGTTCATAAAGATGGAAATAACAAACAGTATCTTCTTCGTCTTTTGATATTTCAATTTTCGCATTTTTGTGACACGAAGATAGTACAACAACAAGGATGAAAATCATAAATAATAAAAATCTATTTTTTTTCATAATTCCGATTATTAAATTATTAAATATCAATCTTCTTTTCTTCCTCAAAGCAGGGAAGGTTTATATTTTTAAGTATTCTATCATGTTTTAGGTATTTGTCAAACTAAAATATGGTCTAAAAATTGGTAAAAAGTATTAAAATCGGCTAAAATAACAAGATGGTAGACGAAAATTACTCATCTTATAAAGTGAAGCAAGGCTCATTTGATGGACCTCTTGAGCTTTTATTGTCGCTTATAGAGCAAAAGAAGCTCTTTGTAAATGAGATATCTCTTGCCGAGGTTACCAATGAGTATATTGCTTATATAAAATCTCTCTCAGATGTGCCTTCTGATAAGCATATTGCAAATGTCTCATACTTTATTTTAATAGCGTCTACTCTAATTCTCATCAAGTCAAAATCTTTGTTACCCAATCTGTTACTAACAGACGACGAAACAGAAAAAATAGTTGACTTGGAGACTCGACTAAAATTATATAAAATAATTAAAAATGCTAGTATAGATATAAGCAATAATTTTGGTACAAAAATAATTTTTATGCCAAGTGAACGTATTTGGAGTGAGCCCATTTTCTCTCCTGATCCATTGATATCTGTTGCCAATATTTCTAAATCAATGATGGATGTATTAAATCATCTCCCTAAACAAACTGAAAAACTTCCAGAGATAGAAGTTAAAAAAATAATTAATATAGAAGAAATAATAAATAGTCTTACTGATAGAATCCAAAATGCTATGAATTTATCTTTTAAAAAATTCACCGAAAGTAGCGGAGCAAACGATCAGGAAGAAGCAAAAGTTCATGTTATTATTTCATTTCTCGCTATGTTAGAATTGGTAAGAGAGGGAATAATAGATGTAATCCAAAATTCATCTTTTGGAGATATAGAAATCAACAAACAATTAGCTTTAGAAATTCAACCCTTAGAAATAACAAATTAAAAATATGGAACTAGAATCAAAAATTGAAGGATTACTTTTTTATAAAGGTGAAGATGTCCAAATTAAAAAACTGGCAGAACTTTTAAAAGTAAAAGAAGAAGAAGAAATAGAAGTGGCTCTAATAAAATTACAAAACTCACTTTCTAACCGTGGCTTAGTACTTGTTCGCAAAGACGATAAGGTTGTACTGGGTATTTCAAGCGAATTGAGTCCTATAATAGAAGGAATTCGTAAAGATGAAATAACAAAAGAACTTTCTAAGGCTACGCTAGATACATTGTCTATCATTTTATATAAAGGTGGAGTTTCTAGAAGTGAAATAGACTATATTCGTGGAGTAAATTCAAGTTTTATTCTTCGCAATTTACTCGTGAGAGGATTAATAGAGAAAATCGCAGATGAAAAAGATAGCAGGCGAGTACTTTATTATCCAACATTCGATACTTTGTCATTTATGGGTGTTACTTCCATTGATCAATTACCAAATTATAACGAAGTAAGCAATCAATTACTAGAAGCATTTAAACAACAAGAAAAAAATGACTAATGCACTAAAAATCTTCTTACCAGCGGTGATAACTTTTATTATTGGGTTGCTTCTCACACCTCTTGCAACACATTATTTTTATAAATATAAAATGTGGCGTAGAGTTTCTCGCAATAATAATATTCCAACAGAAAAATTATCTGGTTTTGCAAAAATTCACGACGATAAAGCAGAAGTATCTACTCCTCGTACAGGAGGTATGATAATATGGATTTCAGTTATTTTGACTATAGCAGTAGTGTGGATGATCGATATATTTTTCCAAGAAGGTTCAACTACTAAATTATATTTTATTAGCAGGAATCAAACACTCCTACCTTTTTTTACTTTGATAATAGCTTCATTGATCGGACTTGGTGATGATTTTTTGCAGATTTTTGGTCGTGGTAAATGGACTACAGATCCGATTGTGTTGCGTTATATAAAGATTGGAATAATTTTATTACTCGGACTTATTATTGGATTTTGGTTTTATTTTAAACTCGGAGTTTCTGAATTATATATACCTTGGTATGGATTTATCAATCTAGGTTATTTATTTATTCCATTTTTTATTTTAATAATGTTTTCTCTTTGGTCTTCAAGTGTTATTGACGGAGTTGATGGTCTCTCTGGTGGAGTTATGGCTTCTATCTTTATGGCTTATACTTTGATAGCTTTCTTTAACAATCAGGCAGATATAGCGACTCTTTGTGCTGTGATTACTGGCGGAATACTTGCTTTTTTATGGTTCAATATTCCTCCCGCTCGCTTTTATATGGGAGAAACTGGCATGATTGGACTCACTGTTACCTTGGCTGTGGTGGCTTTCATGACTGATACAGTACTTCTTTTGCCTATCATCGCTTTTCCTCTATTTATCACTTCTTTATCAAATGTTATCCAACTACTTTCTAAAAAGTTTCGTAATGGCAAGAAGGTTTTCCTTATGGCTCCACTTCATCATCATTTTGAGGCACTTGGTTGGCCAAAATATAAAGTTACTATGCGTTATTGGATTGTCGGTATCATTACATCAATAATAGGAGTTATTGCTTCTCTTATTAATTAAAATGAAAAAAAATAATCTAGATAAAATATTTCTTGGCATAACTCTCTCTTTGGTTTTTGTGGGGTTAATTATTTTTACTTCTGCATCTTTAGGTATTTACGCAAAAAATGAATCCAAGTTTTGGGGTGTTATTTTTAGTCAATTTGTACTTGGTTTTTTAGGCGGGTTAGTAGCTTTATTTATTGGTCTTAAAATTAATTATAAATTTTTAAGAAAGTACTCATTGGTTTTATTTGTTTTATCTATAATTCTCACTGCTCTTGTTTTGGTTCCCGGCATAGGTCAATCTCACGGAGGAGCTCGTCGATGGATAGATATTTTTGGATATTCATTTCAGCCAGTAGAATTTCTTAAAATAGGATTTATTATTTATTTTGCAGCATGGCTGTCTTGGGTAAGAGAAAAAGTAAAAAATCCACTTTTTAGTATTTTGCCATTTATAGTATCTCTTGGAATAATAGCTACTGTTTTACTCAAACAACCAGATACAAAAAGTATTATCCTTATTACTATTACATCTCTCATAATGTTATTCGTATCTGGAACTCCGTTAAAATATATTTTAGGAATATTAAGTGTAGCTATTATTTCATTTATGATTCTTGTCTCATTTCAACCATACCTAAAAGATAGAGTGAATACTTTTTTAAATCCAAGTGAAAACAGCAGAAGCTCATCATATCAACTACAACAATCTCTGATTGCTGTGGGTTCTGGAGGTATCTTTGGTAGAGGGCTTGGGCAAAGTATTCAAAAATTTAATTATTTACCAGAACCGCAAGGGGATTCTATTTTTGCAGTTTTAGGAGAAGAGTTAGGATTTTTAGGTTGCCTTATTCTAATTTGTTTATATCTGGCTTTTGCATTGCGAGGCTTTCGTATTGCAATACGAAATGCTCCAGATGCTTTTAGTAAATTGCTTGTTATTGGTTTTATTTCCATGATCACAGTTCAATCTTTCATGAATATTGCTTCTATCATAGGAGTCTTTCCTTTGACTGGGGTTCCTTTGGTTTTTATTTCACACGGAGGAACAGCATTGTTGCTTTCTATGGGAATGGTTGGAATCATCTTAAATATTTCTAAATTTAAAAGTAAACCAAAATTACAAAAAATAAATTAAAAAATAAAATTATGAAATTTGAAAATATACCGGGAAAAATTAAAAAAGCTATGGGAACTACAGCAAAGATAGGATTAACTGGCTTAACAATGCTTGATCCAAGTTGTACAACTGGTCCAGAAAATTCTCCCTCCTTAAATAAACAAATAGTTCCAAAAGAAATTTTAGAAAATGAAAATACAATCGAGAGGAAAAATCCAAGCCCAGAGAGCTATGATTTATCTAGAATGAAAGAATTCAACATTACAAATTTGAAAGAAAAGAAGAGTTTAGATGGTGAATTTATCGAAAGATCAACGCTTAAATACCTACTCAAGGAAAGATTCAATAAGAAAAAGGAGGACTTGGAGAATCTTGAGAAGTTTGTTGAAATTCTTAAGGGGGAGGGAACGGAACTTTCAGAAAATTTAAGAATAAAATTTATTGAACTAGAAAAAGAAATAAAAAAGTTAGATGAACAAATAACTAGAAAAGATTATTTTGAATTCAAAAAAGAATTATCTCTAGACGAAAAAGATATCTTGGAGATTACTCCGACATTATACAATATAGTTGAATTAGCTCGAACCAATACTATTAAATTAATAAAGAGTAAAGAATACCATAAAAAAATTAAAAATGAATTCAATTGTTCTGAACAAGAAGCCACTCTTCATCAAATGGTTAGAGTATCAAATGCGAATAATGCTAATTATTCTTTTGTTAGTCCAGAGGAAATAATAAGAATAACAGGAGGTTGTTATGACGGTTTTGTTTATTTGAATTCCAATATGATTGTTTTTTCTTATGGAGATATAAATAGTGTTGATTATTTAAAAAATTTTTATGATACAGGCATGCATGAATTAGGACACGAAGTTACTAGCGGGGAAAATGGTATGTCAAACAAAGCAATAGAACTGTTGAGTGCATCTTCTTTTATTAATCGGAGTGATTATTCAGTAGAAAATAATGAGTATATGGCTAAGCCCACCGAACGTTATACTCGTCTTAAAATCTTAGAAAAAGAGTTAGATATTATGGGTATTAAAAAGATTGAAGAAAAATTTGAGCCAAAACACTATGAAGAATTATATAAGTTGTATAAAAATGATCAATTAAAAGATAAATTACTACCGGGAAGTATTGATTTTTTGAATTTTACAAAAAGTAGCTTGGATATGCCCAATCATGACAAAAAGAAGCATTTCAAGTTAATCAAAAAACTCTTTGATGAAATTGCAGAAATCGATAAAAACAAAAAAGGTAAAACATATAAAAATTTTAAAGAAGATTACAACAATTTAGCATAAAGGTGTAATGTTGATTGTTTAGGGTCACAACGTAAATAGCCTTATAAAATAAGGCTATTTACGTTGTGACCCTACAGAGAATCGAACTCTGATTGACGGATTGAGAACCCGCTGTCCTAACCGTTAGACGATAGGGCCAAAATATAATTAAGAATTAATAATTAGGAATTTAATACTTAACTACTATACAAAGTAGCAGAAATTTGGCTTTTTTACAAGAAAGATTTACAATATAGAATAATAATAATGCTATTTGTACCTTGACAGATAGTGTATTATATGATATACTATACGAGTAATTGAGATAGGTTCTTTGACAAAAGTTTAGTTAAAATATTTATTTAATTAAGAATTAGCGCCTTAAATATAGGGCTTTGATTCTTAATTATATAAAATAACTAACATAAATACAAAAAAAAGATGAAGACAAAATTATTTTTTTTTATAGCCATGTCTTTTGTGGCAATAACTGCAGTTTCTCAAGATAAACTTGAAAAATTCCGGATGGCTTCGGCCAATCCAGGAATGATCTATCTAAATGGGATAGATCAAAAAGTCCTGAAAGGAGAAATCTTTTCGTTCACACTAAATCCAAACAAAACATATATGTTGGAGATTGCAGATACTGCAAATTTTCAAACCATAAAAGGGTTTGAAAATGCACGAAAAGATGGTAAAAGTTACTGGTTTAAAACCGGTAACAAAGCAGTAACAATTTCTTTTACCTTTAAAGAAAAAAAGAAAATTGTTGTCAACCTCTATTACATACAATAGGCAGTAGGCACAAATTTTAAAAAAACTTAAAGAGTGGTGATTTATTCACCACTCTTTTTTTGTTTCAAAGCTGTGCTTTTATTTTTGCATCATATAGATTACAATATAAAAATGGAAAATGATGGAATAGGAACTCTATATATTGTCGCAACTCCAATAGGAAACATGGAGGATATTACTCTGCGAGCACTTCGCATATTAAAAGAAGTGGATTATATTCTATGTGAAGACACAAGAACAACTCAAAATCTACTTAATAAATATGACATTAAAACCAAAACGATGAGTTATCATGCACACAGCACAGAAGGAAGAGAATCCGCAATAATAAATTTGCTGAAGGGTGGAAAAAATTTAGCCCTAGTATCTGACGCGGGAACTCCATGTATTTCTGATCCCGGTGTTCTTCTCGTCTCAAATGTCAAGAAAGAACTTAAGGCAGATGCAAAAGTTTCTCCTATTCCGGGGGCTAGCGCTCTGATATCTGCATTGTCCGCTAGTGGAATTTCTTCTGCTGAATTTGTATTTTTAGGATTTTTACCACACAAAAAGGGAAGAGAAACTCTCTTTAAAGAAATAGCTTCGAGCAAGAGAGTAATAGTTTTCTACGAATCTACTCATAGAATTTTAAAAACCTTGTCATCTTTAGATTCTCATTCTCCATCTAGTGAAATTTTAATCGCGCGTGAGATTACAAAACAATTTGAAGAATTCATAGATGGTACACCAAGAGAACTTTTGGACTACTTCGACAAGAACAAAGTTAAACAAAAAGGTGAATTTGTAGTTATTGTGAAGCCTAAGTAAAAGATCCAAAATCTTTTATTCCAACGTCGACTCGGACAGTACAAGTAAGATTACTCACTTGCATGCTCCTTGCTCGTTGTAAAAAATACGGTATAATAAAAGGATGAGAAAAGAAAAAACATTATTTATTGTAGGTTTATGGGTAACCATATTGCCGTTTTTGGGTTTTCCAAGTAATTGGCGTAAGGTATTTTTTTTAATAACAGGATTAGCTATCATGTACCTTGCTTATTTATTTTATCTTGAAGTCAAGGTTCGTTTATCTAAAGACATCAATAATAGTAAAACATTTGTGGATAATATAGGAACCAACAAATAAATATGCGATTTAAAAATAAAGCAAAATTTATTTTTGTTATCGTAATTATAACATCGTGTATAATACTTTTTTACTGTGCACTTTTATTAATGACAAAAAACAACAGTATTGAGTACAATATAAATCAAAATCTAACTAAAAATAATACTATAATAGATTCAATAAAAAAAGAGTCTTTACTTGAAACAGAAAAAGAGATTCCCGTTTCTCCAATTCCTGTAACTCACATAAAAACACCAGAAAAAGTAAAAGCTATTTATTTATCGGGATGGGTTGCTGGATCAGAAAAATTTCGAGACTCACTCATCAAAACAATAGATGAAACTGAATTAAATTCTGTTGTCGTAGATATAAAAGACTCAACTGGACGTATCAGTTTTTATATAGATGATCCTTATATAAAAAATATTGGAAGTTCTGAAAATAGAATAAAAGATATCCGAGCATTTACTTCTCTACTTCATTCTAAAAATATTTATATCATTGGAAGAATATCTGCCTTTCAAGATCCATATTTGACCAAACTAAAACCAGAATGGGCGATAAAAAGAGTTAGCGATGGTGGAGTTTGGAAGGACAGAAAAGGATTATCATTTCTCGACCCTACAAATAAAAATGTACATGAATACCTTCTCAGTATTGCGTTGAATTCACACAAAGATGGATTTGATGAAATAAATTTTGACTACATAAGATATCCTTCGGATGGAAACATGAAAGACATAAATTATAATTTAGTTAAAGGAAAAACTAGGGCCGATAATATTGAATCATTTTTTAAATATATCTCAACAGAAATTAAAAAGAATGAAAATATTCCAATATCAGCAGACCTTTTTGGTTTAACAACAGAAGCTGTTGATGATATGGGGATAGGTCAAGTCTGGGAGAAAACAATACCATATTTTGATTTTGTTTGCCCTATGGTTTACCCGTCTCATTATCCTAGCGGATATGCCAACTACAAAAAACCCGCCCTTTATCCGTATGAAGTTATAAACAAAGCTCTTTTCAGCGGCGTAAATAAAACTAAAAATATTAACCAAAACATATTGAAAATTCGTCCGTGGTTGCAAGATTTTGATTTAGGAGCTACTTATACCAAAGATATGATTCACTCAGAAATGAAAGCAGTGTATGACAACAACCTAACTTCATGGATGCTATGGGATCCAAGCAACAAATACACACCTTCTGCTTTGAAACTTGAAATAATTAACTAATATATCAACGGCATTCGGACACTGAGCAAATGTGCTTGGGGCACATTTGCTCGTGCTCCTCGTTTGTTGCTATAATAAAAATAGGATGAATAAAAATAAAATTTTAATAAAATTAAGCTACATAGCTATTTCACTTATTTTCATTGGTGGAATTTTAAGCTTAGGTATTTATATAGGATATTCCCATAGGCCAGAAATCGACAAAGTTTCTTCTATAATAAACAAAAATCCAGAAGTTGAAACTCAAGCAGATTTTAGTACTTTTTGGAAAGTATGGAATGTACTAAACGAAAAATCTATATATGCAAAAAAAGCATCTGACCAAGATCGTGTCTGGGGAGCAATATCTGGATTAGCATCTTCTCTAGGAGATCCGTATACAGTTTTTTTCCCTCCAAAAGAAAATAAGTCTTTCAAAGAAGAAATATTAGGATCTTTTGGTGGAATAGGAGCAGAGATTGGAATTAAAGACAAAATATTAACAGTAGTGGCTCCACTAAAAGACACTCCAGCATGGAAATCTGGAATAAAATCAGGAGACAAAATAATCAAAATCAACAATGTTAGCACCAACAACATGACCACAGATGAGGCTATTGACTTGATTCGTGGAAAAGAAGGCACTACTGTCATGCTAACTATTTTCCGCTTAGGAGAGAACAAAGCCCGAGAGCTGACAATTACAAGAGAAAAAATTCAAACTCCCACAGTAGATACAGAATTACGAGGGGATGGTATTTTTGTTATAACATTTTATAGTTTTTCAGAAAATTCTGCAAACTTGTTTAGAGATGCTCTTATTAAATTTATAGATTCTAAATCAAGTAAATTAATATTGGATCTAAGAGGGAATCCGGGTGGATACTTGGATTCAGCTGTAAATATTGGATCATGGTTTATAGATGAAGGAAAAGTGATACTAAAGGAGGATTCTATTGATGGAAGTAATCCAAAAATTTATCGAAGTCATGGACCTAGATTATTTAGCAATCTTTTATCATTTGTTGTATTGGTAGATGGAGGGTCAGCTTCAGCTTCCGAGATTTTAGCAGGCGCTCTTCATGAACATGGAATTGCAACATTGGTAGGCGAAAGAACATTCGGCAAAGGTTCAGTCCAAGAGCTCATTAAAATAACCGACGACACATCTCTAAAGGTAACTGTAGCGAACTGGTTTACTCCAAACGGAGTTTCTATCTCTCTAAAGGGAATTGAACCAGACATTACAGTTCCATTCACACAAAAAGATTCTGATGCAAAACGTGATCCACAAATGGATAAAGCAGTCGAAATATTAAAAGCTAAGAATTAAATAATAAAATATGAAAGTTATTTTACTTACAGATATACCAAAGGTTGGAAATAAATATGACGTAAAAGATTTCAAAGAAGGATATGCTCAAAATGTTCTTCTCGCCAAAGGTCTCGCTTGTCTTGCAACAAAAGCCGAACTTGCTAAATTGGAAGATAGAAAAAGAATATCAGAAAAAAGAAGAGAAGAAGAGATCAAATCATTTCAAGACCTTATTTCTTCAGTAGGAAACAAAGTTATAACAATAAAAGCTAAAGCCAACGAAAAGGGTCATTTATTTAAAGCAGTGGGATCGTCAGATATTGTTCATGCAATAAAAGAACTTACAGGAATTTCAATAGAAGAAAAATCACTAAAGTTGGATCATATCAAAAGCATAGGTCAATATGATATACAAATAAAAAAAGGAGACATGAAAGGGGAATGCAAGGTTGTCGTTGAAGCATTATAAATAAAAAACTGAGTAAGGTCTTGCCTTACTCAGTTTTTTATTTATATAACGTTTACTGTTTTTTTAACGGAAGATGTTCTATTAAAATTTATTTTTCTTTTTGTTCCAAACTTTACTGTTCCTTCTTTGAGAGCAAAAAGCGTATGGTCTTTACCAAGACCTACATTGGTTCCTGGTAAAATCTTTGTGCCACGTTGACGTATTATAATTGATCCAGCTTTTGCTTTTTCTCCAGCATAAAGCTTTGTACCTAGATACTTTGGATTTGAGTCTGTTAAATTTTTGGCTGAACCTCCAGCTTTCCTATGTGCCATATATTGTCAATGCTAGTAAATAGCAAATTTATTATTTATAATCAAGTAGTTATGAGTATACCTAATATAATCGATAAAATCAAGAGGAAAATCCATATTGACAAAGTTACCATTATGTATCTTTTCATTATAGCAGGGGTGGGGATTAGCTCATTTTGTTTGGGCCGACTTTCTTTAAATGCTAATTCGAACTCCAAAAATGATACTGTAAAAATAGAAACCAACAATCAAACGGATGATGAAATTCCAGATGTGAATATTTCAACCCAAAAGATGTATCTGGCATCAAAAAATGGTAAGATGTATTATAGTATAGGCTGTAGCGGAGCTAAACGAATCAAATTGGAAAACCAAGTTTGGTTTAGTTCCAGAGCAGACGCAGAAAAATCTGGATATACATTATCTTCTGCTTGTAAATAACATACAATATAAGTAAAACATGAAATTATCATACCAAATTTTTATCATTTTTTTTGTAATATTATCTCTTTTTATAATTAAAGATGATATCAGGTTGATTGTAAAAAACACCTCTATTTATCTAAATAAAAAAATAGATACACCAACAATCAAATCTGCTGAAAAAAACGAAACACAATTACCATCCAAGATAAGTATGCCGGGAGCGCTAAGAGTGGTGGATAATCTTTTAAACAACAATAGCTCCAAATTATCAAAAGATAGTATTATTGACTTAACCAATAAATACAGAAAAGAAAACGGCAATCTTCCATCTTTAAAAGAAAACGCTGATTTAGATTTTTCTGCTGATAAAAAATTGAAAGACATGTTCAATAAACAATATTTTGAACACATGTCTCCATTAAATATTGACGTAGGAGACTTAGGAAAAGAAGTTGGATATGAATATATTATAATAGGAGAAAACTTGGCCATGGGTAACTTCAAAGATGACCAATCTCTTGTAGATGCATGGATGGCAAGTCAAGGACATCGTGAAAATATTTTAAATAAGAATTATATAGATATTGGTGTTGCTGTGGGTATGGGTAATTTTAAGGGTAAAAGTATTTGGATGGCAGTTCAACATTTTGGTACAGAGAAAAATGTATGTCCTTCCATAGATCAAGTTCTCTATGGAATTATTAGCATCAATCAAGCTGAAATAGAAGAAATGTCAAAGAATCTTAGCTTAAGACGAGAAATGATAAATAAAAATGTTATATATGAAGGGGACACTTATTCTGAGCAAATAAATAAATATAATCTATTAATAAATCCTTACAATGAATTATTAAAAGATACAAAAAAAATGATAGAGGATTACAATAATCAGATTCGTGCATTTAATCTCTGTATACTTAAGTACCAATAATTTTAGTAAAACTATCAGTGGGGCAGTACCTTGGGTCCTATTTATTGTTGTATTGAAAATGTATTATAGTGTCGCACAATATATCTTTTACGCGTGTAGCTTGTGCGACATCAGCCTATTTAATAAAGAAACTATTTTAAATGCAATGGTTTTCTTTTTCTACAAAATGATTCAAATGTTTCCCAACTCATAAGCTCTTGGTGTTTTGATAATTTATTAATTTTATTTTTCAAAATCTTATTTAAACTCCCCTGATCTATGTCTTTATTCATTTGTAGAAATATTACTGGATATTGTTGCATATATATACAATTATACTTAGCAAGTTTGCTATTCAGACAGCCAAGAAGGTTCCTCTTATCACTAGGATAAAATACATCAACACAGAAACCATTACCCTCATCATATACAAAGAAATCAGCCCTAGTGCGTTTATCATCTAAGAAAAAGTATTCTCGATGGACAAATTCCTTACCAAATATTTTGATGAGGAATTCATAAACTTCATGCTCAATAGTATGACTTCTTTTCTTTATCTTTAGGGCTCTTTCAGAGCTATGAACTCCTGTACGTAAGTCGTGCTGACCATTCAGTCTTAATAGTTTGCGAATCTTTACAACCCCTCCAAAACTTCGCTCAATCGTTCTAGCTGATGGAAGATATGAATATCCATCTATTTCTGGTGCAGATGGATAATGCTTGTATTGTACATAGAAATGCTCCAACCCAGCTTTGAGCTCTTCTTTGCTCCATGGTTTTTGATTTCCTTTTTTTTGTGGACGTAGATGATTCATATATTAAATTATATTATATCTCTATATGTCGCACAACCTTTATAAATTCTTTATTTTCTAAGGCTTTATTGCCACAATTCTTCATTATTAATTCCTAATTCTTAATTACCAGCCCCCTACCCTTGCCTATTGACAAGAATGTGCTGTTGTGCTATACTCTAACTAAATTAAGTTAATAAAATAACAGTGGATGGGGGTATGTCCTCCCACTCAATATATAAAAATATAGGGTTAAGACCGCTATGTTTTGAAGCTTTTATTTAAATTAATGACTTTAATAATTGAATAAGAATAAGATAGAAATGAAAAACGTACTCAGAGTATTGAATGTTGCCTTTTTGGCAGCAATATTATTAGCTGTACTGTTGGTAAATTCCAATATTCAAAAGCTAATTAGTGGTTGTAATGGCTCCAACAGTGTAAAAACTGTTGATGTTGCATCTTACACTCATAGTAAAAGGACATATGATATCAGTGACAGTCTTGGTAACAAGGCTCACGTGGTTGAACTTTTAATCAATTGTGATGTTGTAGAAAGCGACACTAATTGGTATTGCAAAAGCGAACTTGTGATTGAAAAAACTAAAACAAAGAAACAACACAGGAATGGTAATCCTCAAGTCAACAATAAAAAGGACCCTCCACTTGGAAGTTTTGGTCCTGATAAAGGAAAGGATACAATAATTACAAAAGTTGATACCATTGTTAAAACAGTTTTTATCTTTAAAAAAGATACACATGTTATTAATAACAATCAACAAATAAATAATTTTTTTGGACAAACAAAAGAAGAACCGAAAATTGAACCAGCGGTAATTAAAAAAAGAAATGTATTCTGGCCAGCTGTAATAGCAGGACTTGGTGGTGTTGTATATGGCCTAAATCAAAGAGGAATTTTTGTTAAAGGTTTTCATGGAGATCTGAATTATCCTGATCAAGCTCCAAAGCTTGAGATTGATAAAAAATTTGTTAGCAAAGACTTAAATACCTTAAGTTATTGCATGATAGGAGGTGGTGCAATAGTAACTGGATTTAACCTTTGGCTAAATCATAAAAACAATAAAAAAGAAGGTAGAATAAAACCTATTGTAAGCGAAAACGGCCCAGGTATGGCCATTGGTTTAAATTGAATAAAATAAGTAATAAAAAAAATTAAAAACGAAAGATATGAAAGCTAAAAATTTTATTTTTACAATTTTATTGATCGTCGGCTTATCTGGCTTGATGATGACAGAAACCTCTTGTTCTAAACAACAAGAAGCAACGTTTTTCTACTACGACGGTGCAACTGGTCCAAAAGGTGAAAATGGTTGGAATTCGGTTGAAAAAATTGAACCAGTTTTCGATTCTATTTCAGGAAAAACAGGTACAAAAATATCTTTTTTCTGGGATAATGATGAAATCGCAGGTTACAGTATAGGAGATTCAACCAAAAATACATTTTATATTTCATGGAATGGACTTGATGGCAAGGCTGGAAATAGTCCAGTACTTTATTACGGAACAATTTCATCATCAACATGTCCTTCTGGAAAACAAAATTATTTTGTTTCTTTCCTCGATGGAGAACAGCAAGGTGATACATTATTTAACTGTGTTGCTACTGATGGAAATAATGGGAATGATGGTTTAGATGGAATAACTCCAACAATAAAACAAATATATTGTTCTAATGGGATAGTATATCAGTGGTGGGTAGGTGAAGAAAAAAAATCAGACGATTTTTTTCCTTATGCTATCAACGGAGTTGATGGGCACGATGGAACAGATGGAGTTGATGGTACTGATGGTACAAATGGTGAAAATGGTCAAGATGGAAAAGATGCTCCAATCGGAACATCAATAGCTTGTCTTACTCAACATTTTAACTTCCAGGGAGTTAATTCAAGTTATTTCAGTAATACTGGAATAACAGTTACAGGTAGTTTTAATTATAGTGCTTCTGACGGAGCGCTTTATTGTTCCTCAAACGGTGGAAGTATTACACTTCCTCCAACTACAGCTAACAATAAACTACTTTATTCAAGTTTCAAATACGGTTCAAAAAAACCATTTCAAATAACAGTAAAAGTTATTCATTATGATGGAACCGAAGAAACAATAAGTAATTTTACTTATGCTGGAAATTCCGGATTTGTGAGAAATACTTTTGCCACTTATGGTAAGTTCGAATACAAAGCTGATTTATCAAATATTAAATTCAGCGATGTAAAAAATATTAGACTTGAGGTTTCAAAAACATCCACTACTAAATGTGATGACAACATCGACTTTTTTGTTGATGACTTCATTAATGTAGTTGGATTCTAAAAATTTGCTCTTTTAAGTTAAAGAAAGAATTTCTTTAACCATTGGCTTAAACAGCCCGTAACAATAACAACGAAAAGCCTTACTTAACTGTAAGGCTTTTTTTTATTTATTTTTTGCGCTTTTTTTAATTCTTAATTGCTAATTTTTAATTATTACTACTCCCCTTTTTGTTCTCTAAATATTTTTTATTTTTTAATTTGTCTGGCATCAAATCTTTATTGGTATATATTTCATAATCTTTACCATAACCCAGATCTTTATTTAACTTGGTGTCTGGATTCCTTATTATCATCGGAATTGGTAAGTTGCCATATGTTTTGACGTCTTCCTGAGCCTTTAAATGAGCATTATATGCTCTGCGGTCTTTGGGTGCCTGAGCTAAGTAAACAACGCCGTGAGCTAGGTTTATGGCACATTCAGGCATGCCTATAGTAGTAACCGCCTGAAAGACAGCATTGGCTACCACAAGAGCCGTAGGTAAAGCTAAACCTATATCTTCCGAGGCAAATATCACCATTCGACGAGCGATGAATTTAGGGTCTTCGCCTGACTCAAGCATTCTATTCATATAGTAAAGCGCCGAGTCTGGCTGGCTAGCTCGCATACTTTTTATAAAAGCGCTTATTGTATCATAATGTTCACTCCCCTTTTTATCATAACGAAGAAATTTTGACTGGAGAGTATTTTTGAAATTTTCAATATTTATTTCTTTGTAAAGAAGCAAAGTATTTTCTATCATTGCAATCGCTTGGCGAGCGTCACCTTTTGCCATCGCTATAAGCCAATCCATCGCGTCTTTTTTTATTTTACATCCAGTCCTTTTAATAATCTTTCTCATTTCATCATCAGAGAATTCTTCAAGAACAAAAACTCGACAACGCGAAAGAAGAGCTGGGATAACTTCAAAGCTAGGGTTCTCAGTTGTCGCACCGATAAGCACAAGTCTGCCACTTTCCACATAAGGGAGTAAAAAATCCTGTTGAGCTTTATTGAAACGATGAATCTCATCTAGAAAAAGAATCTTGGGACCAAGAAGAGTCCCACTACCAGTCGGTGATGAATTTAAAATTTGTCTTATGTCTTCTTTGCCAGCTGATACTGCGGAGAGTTCATGATAATCTGCATTTAGAGACTTAGCATATATTTTTGCCAATGTAGTCTTCCCTACTCCGGGTGGCCCCCAGAGAATAAAAGAAAAAACATGCTTTTTCTCTATCGCAATAGCCAAAGGCTTATTGAGTCCAACGAGGTGTTCTTGGCCTATATATTCAGCCAAATCTTTGGGTCTTATTTTTGATGCTAATGGTTCCATTTTGTTAGTATATATCTTAAAAATTTTTAAATCAAAAGCCCCCGAAAGCTTCGCTTTCGGGGGCTTTTTCTCTTTAAAATTAAAGTTTATTTAATTCTTGGTCAATACTCTGTAACCCCGATGTATCACTTCCTGTATCGTTTAGATTTATACCATCTAAATTACTATTTATAGATGCTGTAGTGTCTGATGCTACAGCTTGATTGAGCTCAACCTCTGTTTGAGTTAATGGTAGTGTATTATTCATTTTTCTTACATAAACCAAAGCCAAAAGAGCAAGAATTATAACTATAACAATTACAATCACTAAACCATTCTTTTTCTTATTTGGCTCAACAACTACATTACTTTGTGTATTATTTTCCATATAATTTATTATTGATTATTACTTGTATTGCTATTAACTTCGACCTGAGAATCTACTTCAACATCTTCATCTATTTTAGGAATCTGTGCCAAAGTAACAGCTGTAACTCTTACTGCGTTGTGGGCTTGTTTTACTAATTCACGAACAGTTTTTATGTCAGCACTAAATGCATCACGTATTTTTTTCATTTCAGTCTTAAGAGTAGATTCACTTGTTATATTTACTGTATAAATCTTACCAGCTTGAGTTGATATTCCAGTTCGTGCAGCAGCTATTGCAACCTTAGCTTTTTCTACTTCTGCTTTTACTGAAGTAACATCTGTTCCCTTACTTTCTGCTTTACTAATGCGTGATTCTACACTTGTTAATACATTTTCAATCTTATCAACCTTAGAAGAAAGATCTTCTGTTAACTTAACATTTAATTCTGCTACTATTTCTACTATTTTTTCTGCAGAAATTTTCTTGTCTTCATCTTTAACTACTTTCAATCCTTCTTTGAATCTAGCTTTCATTTCTTCTGTTTTCACTTTTGCTTCTTCTTTTTTTGATTCAAATTCAGTTTTAAATAATTCACGATTCATTTTAACAGTTTGAATCATTGCTTCTATTCTAACTTTATTTTCTTCTTTGAATTTTTTTAGTTCATCTTTCACACCTTCAACCTCTGTTTTTAATTGAATCTTTTTTTCTTTTATATCAGTTTTAAAATTATTGTCGTCTGTACCATTGTTGTCATCGTCATTGTCTACATCATCGCTTTGACCATCATTATCATCATCAGTATCTACACTATCATTTAAACCATCATTATCGTTGTCATTTGGTTTTTTATCGTTTATATCAAGAATACCATCATTATCATCGTCGGTATCTAGTGAATCTTTTATTCCATCCTTATCATTGTCGCTGATTTTTACTCGAACTTCCCCACGTCCAGAACCTAAATTAATTCCAGCATTGACATCTATATTTGTAATATCTCCTGGACATTTTGCAAATTCGCACTTAGGTCCAACTCTTCCCACAGAAGAACCATCTGGACAAACTTTTGCGTCCATAGTACAAGCAACAGGAGTACCTGTCTCGGAATCTTCTGAATTATCTTCTTGTGCATAAACAAAAGAACCCAAAGATAATAATAATGCCATAACACTTAGAGAAACGCCATACTTTATATTTTTTTTCATTTTTGTAATAAATAATTAATTATAAATATTTTTAAATTTTGATATTCTATTGTTGACCATGACCACAATCATCAAGAGAACTCATAAATATAATGATACTCTATTTAAATTTAAAATCAAACAGAAAATACCCTCATAAGATTCGCATTTTATAAGGGTATTTTTATTATTTAATAATACTGTTTATAACTTTTCCTGTTTCTAAAGCTGATATTATATTTTTAGCTGCTATTTCAGCCATCATGTCTCTGGCTGATTGACGAGCAGAAGCTATGTGTGGAGTAAGTACTATATTTGATAATTTGGTAAGACCAGAAGTTAATTTTGGCTCAAATTCATATACATCAATACCTGCCCCTCTGATGATTCCTTTTTTTAAAGCAGAAACTAATGCTTTTTCATCAATGACAGCACCTCTTGAAGTATTAATCAAAAATGCTGTTTTTTTCATGGTAGCCAAAGACTGCTTATTTATAAGATGCTTTGTACTAGGAAGCAATGGAACATGGAGCGATATTATATCGGCCTCACGTAATATTTCGCAGGTTTCTTTTCTAGTAGGACCAGATATTTTTTCCAATTCAAGATTGGGTGCTATATCGCTATAAATTATTTTAACTCCAAAACCATAATGCAAAATTTTGGCAACTTCAGTTCCGATTTGACCAGCACCTATTAACCCGACAGTCTTTCCCCTTAAGTCTGTTCCAATCAACAAATTTGGATCCCATCCTTTAAATTTACCACTGCGCATAAATCTATCCCCTTCATCTATTCTAGTAGTCAAAGTGAGCATCAGAGCAACTGCATGTTCTGCTACGGCAACAGCTGATGTCCCCGGAGTATTTGAAACACAAATATTTCTCTTTTTAACTTCATCTATATCTACATTGTCAAAACCAACAGAAAAATTGGCACAAACTTTCACTGTTGGACAAGCTTCAAAAACATCTTGATCCAAACTATCAGTTAAAAAAGAAATAATTCCATCGTAATGTTTTTTCTTTAACGCTTTAATTATCTCTTTCTTTGTGGGTGGATTTTTAGACGTTCCAATGTCAAAATCTATTCCCTTCTCTCTTAATAATTTTAGTCCAGCTTCTGGAATATTTCTTGTGATATATATTTGTTTTGACATATACTTTTTATTTTCTGGCGAAATTAAAATGTTCTTTTCTGAGCGGTCTGGCTCCTCGTCCTCCCTCATCCATTGGAGCCCTGCGAA
>Ga0172379_10003433_pt1 | contig 25268 bp, 20 predicted proteins | sample GrowelOW334metaG_FD_119756 | JGI IMG/M metagenome (GOLD analysis project Ga0172379, IMG submission 119756) | Groundwater microbial communities from an aquifer near a municipal landfill in Southern Ontario, Canada - Groundwater well OW334 metaG | ecosystem: Environmental > Aquatic > Deep...
GTGGGATTTCCCGCCAAAAATAAACTTTAAAGATAAGAACTTAAAAGAATTCAGTATGGTTTTTAGTTCTTTAACAGAAAAACATCTAATGTGCGAATCTGGTATATTAGGATTGTGAGCGTAAAGGATACCAATATTGTCTCTTATGCATCTTTCTATTTTTTGTTTTTTAAATCTAAACCGCCTTCCTTCTTTGTTTAAATGTTCTATCTCAATTATTTTTTCATATTGTTTCCCATCTTTTTCTATAACAATAGAAAAATCTCCTCTATCAATATAGTGCCCTTTAAACATAACATGTTTTGTTAGCCTGTTTATTTTTTGTATTTTAAATAAAGAAGAGTATTTTTTATTATGTACACAAATTAATCTTTCTATAATATTATCTTCCCTTATGCTGCCGCCAATTATATCTTGTTTACATTTTTCGTCCGTTCTTACATCTAGCCTTGCCACATAGTTGCTTTGTACCATTTAACTCTCGAAAATATTTTTAGTTCTCGATATAAAATTCAGTCGTTTTCGAGCCTCCTTAAAAAAAATAGGATCAATTTCGAACCCGACAAAACTCCTGTCAAGTTCATAACAAGCAACACCTGTTGTTGCACTTCCCATAAATGGGTCCAAAATAAAAACATCGGACCCCACAACAGATGGTCTTGGACTAAACATCTTTATAAGATGATAAAATAATTTAACTGGTTTTACAGTAGAATGACTTGAATCATATTTTTCCATTCCAGATGGTTTTGGAATCATAAAAAACTTGTTATATTGTCCATCAAAAATATCATCAAAACACATAATATTAGATGGATACCTTCCTGATGGGTTTACATTTACTTGTTTTTTGTTATTAGAGTTGGCACTAAAAAACTTTTTATTACCAAAATCGCCATCAGTAAACCCTTCAAAGGAAGCCACAGATTTCATGTCTTCTTCATCTTTGTATGGTATCCTACACTCATCAATATTTATTCCTCCAACATTATATTTTAGAACATTCTCAGCATATGTTCCTTCTATTGGTTTCTGTGCAACCAGTATTGGTTCATAAGCTGGTTTTAACTGAGTGTTCCATCCTTCCCATTTTTTTGATTCTTCACAAGCGGGTTCGGTTATTTCCCAACTTTCATTATTTTCATCACTATCTATAGAATTTACTAAATAGGCTCTGGATTTTACTTTTGGTTTATTCTTTAATGTTGGATGAATTCTTTTGCCAATAACTTTTCTTGATAAATTTTTCTTTTTATCTATTTCTTTTGATATGTCTTTACCGTGTGGAAATCCAGTGACATATGCCCATACAAGACAGTCTTTTATTTTAAATCCAGAATCTTCTATATCACACGCAAGTCTGTGATACATTCTCGTAGACCCCATCGCCAATAAAAAAGATCCAGGTTTAGCAACCTGGAAACAGTTTTCCCATATCTTTTTGTCTGGTAATATTTTGTCCCATTTTTCTCCTAATATATTTACTCCGTATGGAGGATCAGTTGCTATTAAATCAACAGAACTAGGAGAAATATGTTCTAACATATTTATTGAATTACAATTATGTATTTGGCTTTTTCTCATACTATTTCTTCTAGATTGTCATAGAATTCTTTTTGCTTCCTTTTTTCTAGACTTTGTTGAAATTTATGTTTTCTTTTTTTTAAAACAACAGGAAGATATTTTACTGCTTCTTCAATAATATCTAGGTCACCCTCAATTATTTTTTTGTCTAGGTACCCATAAAAATCATCAATTATTTTTACTTCTTCTGAATTAAAATTGGTTCCCTGAGTATATAACAAACACTGCCAGGATGCTTCAAAAAGCGATTTGTTTAAATCTACAATAGGATTCTTCAAATAGTTATCTTTATTTATTTTTTCTATAATATATTTTATTTCATCTTCGGTTGGTACAACAATTCCTTCACTTAGTCTATTAAGGGCGTCTGAAAAAGAGACATGTTCTAGATATGAAATTAAATGTATTATACTATAACCACGATTGCAGCCAAAACAAAAAAAATTCTCATATTCATTACCTGGATAAACTATAAATGATGGTTTAATTTCTTTGTGATCATCAAATGGACACAGATAACTCTTACGACCTGCTCCCATTTCTTTTACTGGATTATGACCTCTTTTTTCAAGATATCCAATTATTGATTTTGTTTTTAGGATTTTTTCTATTTGGGCGGTCATCCGATATCCTCAAGATCATCCAGGTTATTTATCTTTTTCGTGTCTGATTCATTTTCATCATCATTTTCATCGTTGTTTGACGGAGACAATATTGGAGAGAAATCTAAATCAAGTTCATTAGGCATCATATTCGGAAGATCGTAATTTCCGATTTTACACCTGGATCCATCAAAAAATAAACTAAAAGTTTTATTAGTTGAACCAGTATATCTTGTTTTTATGTTTTGGCATTTAATTTTATTGTCATCTCCCTCAGATGGAAAAAGAGCAAAGATAAAGTCGGCATCTGCACTTATTTCTCCAGACCCTTTAACGTCTTCCCCGCCAGCAGTTTGGTCCTTATCTTTTCTCATTCTTCTAATTGCTTCCCTGTTTAATTGTGCTCCTGATATTGTCCCGAATCCATATTTTTTCCCCAAGAATCTTAATTCTTTTGTTATCTCTCCGATTTCTAAATCATTTCTACCCTGATATCTTACTTCTGGTTTAACGATACCAATATAATCAACTATAACAACATGAGGTTTGAAAACCATAGCTCTTATGTCTATTTCTCTTCGAAGCCTAGACATTGTTATTCTTTCTTCTGCATCCAATATGGCAAAGTTTCCTTTTGTCTTATCCCATTTGTCATATGCCTTTTCAAACTCTATATATTGTTCTTCTGTCATATTATCTGGTTGTGCAATAAGTTTAAAATCTATTCCAGAAAAATTAGACATTATTTTGTCCATTAGTAAAATTCTTGGCATTTCCAAAGAAACAAACAATACATTGTATCCCTTCTCAACTATACTGAGACCTATATTTATCATCATTGTTGTTTTGCCTTTGCCTACATCTGCAACAAAAACGGTTAAGGTCTGAGGAGCAAAACCAACAACCATTGCATTGTCAATCTCCATAATCCCACTAGTTATTCTTTCTGCTGGATTTTCTCTTTGTTTTTTCTTCTCTAATAAATAGTCATGACGCATATCTTTTGCCGTTGTAAAAGATGCTTGTTTTCTAGATGAAATTATATTAATTCTGTCTAATTCAGATGACAGTTCTTGTGCTGATAAAAATGCTCCCTTTGAAGATAGATTCTTTTCATATTTAACCAATGCCCCTTGCGTGTGTCTGGCAGCATAAGCATTAACAAGCTCAGATATTAATGTGCCAGTATCATTAACTGACGCAGAGACTTTGTATACGCAAGCATCATAATCTTTAAGTCGAACTAGTATTTCTGGACTATTTCCATATTTTACTACAAGATAATGTTCATAACTGTCTCTTGTTAATAGTCTTGGAAACGAAGTTTCGTTGTCTAAATATTCTTTAAAAATACAACCAATTAAAAAACGATGCCTCTCTGAAAATAAATCTGAAGTTATCTTATTGTCTAATAAATCTTTTACTATTGTCTTATATTTCAGAGCAAGAAATATAATTTTTTGTTCCATTAACAAAAATTTGTCCAAAACCTCATCAGACATTCGTTTTCTCCAGTGTCAATTTTATTTTATTAGTTTTATGATTATTATAAATTCTAAATATCTCATTGCCAAGTTTTTCTCTTGTTATTGGATCATCATTTAAAAACGGACCTGTAACAATTATTGGTTTCTTTTTATTTGATCTTTCATAAAAAAGTTCATCTAACATGTTGTACATAAAGTTTCTTTGCTTTGGTATAAAAACATTATCCAGTACAAGAAAATCATTTGTATATGTTATATCATCAAAAAAAGCATAGTCTATCCTGTTGAAACTAAGAGCATTAATTAATGAATGAAAAGATATCCATTTAAAATAAATATCCTTTTTCAACACAGAATAAAATACTATCTCACGTGCTATTAAGGAAGCAAGTAGTGTTTTTCCAGAATACTCTTCTCCCATTATAAATAGATTAGATCCTTCATTCAGACGGTCTTGTATTTTTGATTTACTTATTCTATGTTTCATTAAATCTTCTATATCATCATTACTATAATCACACATGTTCAATTCTTCGGCTCTTTTTTCAGAAAAACAATATCCAAATGCAATATCTCTGGATTTTTTCCAGTTAGATACATTCATATATTTGTCAGCAATTAAACCTGTAAAATCAGTCCAATCTAATTCTTTTGTTTTTGCAGAAACTGGAATTTCATCATATCTATATTTTATTAGGGCTTTTAATTGACATGGACAAATTACCATTTTTTCTTTTTCTTCTACATACCTTCTTCCAGAACATCTATTGCATTTTCTGGAATATTCAATTGCATAATCCTCAAAATTCATTTATTGTTCCAACCTTTTTTCTATCCACGACAAAACTTCCTGCTTATGTTTCTCGTCAGATATGATAGGAATCATATTTTCTGCCCATTCTAATATTTGTTCATTATGCCTAATTATTTCTGATGAATTTTCTTTCCAACCATAGTCGTCACATGTATTTATTCCACATTCTTTACATTGGTCCCATAAAAGAAATGTACCGTCTTTCTCCCAATCTCCTTTTCCAAGAAAATGACAATATCCACTTTCTTGTTCGGGTTTATCTAATCTTTTTCCCCAATATGGACACACCAATGTTTTAAAACACATTTTTTCATCAGGTCCTGAAATAAGATGATAACAATATAGTCCTGGAGGAATAAATTTTTCATTTTTTTCAGTTATCATATTGCTATTTCCTCATTATCATCATCCATATCAAGCATTAATGTTTCTTCGTTATACACTTTTTCAAGACAAGCCTCAGAGGAATTTGCAATAATAGCCCCCCCTGTTTTGGCCCATTCTCTCATGGCGTCTATTTCTTCTTTTCTTGATTTAGATAATGGAATAAATTTCGAAAATTCAGAACAAATTAGTTCTGTGGTTAGTTCCATCTTGTTATTATGATAACATAAAAACAATGCATTGTCTATTGCTTTTTCAATTTCAGCTCCAACATAACCATCACAGCTTTTGCTTATAGATAACAAATCATACTTTTTTGGATCCCGCTTTTTTCTATTAAGAATTTTTCCTGCTATATCTGCTCTTTCAAAACTATTTGGTAAATCTAAAAAGAAAACTTCATCGAACCTTCCTGCACGCATAAATTCAGGAGGAATGTCTGATGTTTTGTTTGCAGTAGCTATAACAAAAACGGGGTGTTTCTTTTCTTGCATCCATGTTAATAATGTACTAACTACTCTAGCAGTAGTACCTCCATCTGTATGAGAAGAACTTGATGCACCCGATATTCCTTTTTCTATTTCATCCAACCACAAAATTGCTGGAGAAACTGACTCAACCCCTTTAAGAGCTTCTCTTATTCTCCTTTCTGATTCCCCTACTCTGCTTCCAAACATGGCCCCCATATCAAGTCTTAATAATGGCATTTCAAAAAGTGAAGCAACGGCTTTAGCTGTTAAGCTTTTTCCGCAGCCTGGAATTCCACAAAATAGAACGCCTTTAGGTTCTGGTAATCCAAATATCTTTGCATCATCAGAAAAAACACTTTTCCTTATATTAAGCCAATATTTTAATGCTTCAAAACCTCCTACATCAGAAATACTCATATCTGTATTACAAATTTCTAGTAACCCTGATTTTTTAACGATTAGTTCCTTTTCTCTTAAAAGAGTTGATATCTTAAATGTTCTATCTTGTACAACTGTTTTTGCAAAAGCATTTCTTGCCTCTTTTATTGTTAGTCCAGAAACAGCATGAATTATGTCCTCTTTTTTATCTTTTGCAACAGATGCAATTTTGGGATTTGTAGAAACAATTCTTTGGCGAATATTATCAAGTGTCTCCTCAATTTCAAATTTACTAGGATAAGGAAAGTCTACCATAGTAACTTCTTTATCAAGAGTACTTCCGCATATATATTCGGGAGCAACAATAACTACACAATCGGCTTCACTGTAGTGAGCAAATTCTTTTAATTTTCTCTCAAGAATTGGTTCAGCATCATCTAAAAATCTATGGAAATCCAATAATAAATATATTCTTCCATTACTAGAAGAATGTTTTCCCTTTTTAACAGTATCTATCAAATATGATAATATGGCTTCTGGTTCTGTTATATCTTGCACCGCTGTAGATTCTGGTTTTTCTTTAAAAATATCTATCAATCCACGACTACAATCCCAAATATAACCAGTGTATGCTTCGGATATACAAAAGGTCTTAAAATATTTTATAATTCTATCTTCTTCAGAAGAAACAATATAAAGTATCTTATATCTGCTTTTTATTGAATAAAAAACATTCTTAGAAATATCCTCATCACCTATTCTGAATAATTGCTTTCTAAGTGTCTCTTTATCATCATTAGTATATATCTTTTTTACTTCAGACACATCTTATCCTTTCTTTATTGGTGTTAGATTAACCGAAATTGTTTTCTCTGAATTTTCAATTTTGCCAAAAGTAGCTATATCTTTAACTTTTTCACAAACATCATTTAATCTTTCCACTCCCATGTTTCTAAATTGCTTTTCTCTTCCATTTAGCTTTATAGTAACTCTAACAAAATCTCCGTCTTTTAAAAACTCAATAATTTTTTTAAACTTTAAATTAAAATCGTTTTCCTCAGTTGATATTCTCATTCTTATTTCTTTGTGAATGACTGGTTTTTGTTTATTATGTTTTTCTTTTTTTGAAATTTCAAATTTATATTTTCCAAAATCTATAATCTTACATATTGGGGTTTCTCCAGTACCAAATTGCACAAGATCAAGATGGTTTTCTCTGGCAAGTCCAAGAGCCTCTGTTTTATTTACAATACCTTTGTTAATTCCGTCAAATATCAACTGTACTTTAGTTGATTTAATTTTCTCATTAACCAAAAAATCTTTCACTATTCGTTCTCCTTATTGAAGATTTTGTTAAAATCAATAGAATCAAAAATGTTTATTTTTCTTTTTTCAAATATCGGTCTTATCATTTTTTCAAGATCAAATTCCTTTATTTTGTCATAGGGTTTATTCCTTAGTGTTTTTTCTATAACATAGTTAAAAACAGCATCATGACTTTTTTTTAAGATTGCTTTTAATTCCCTTAGAGAGTCTTTTGGACTCTTTTTTATATCGGAAGTTAAAAAGTAATAACTGTCTACTATCCCTATTTCATAAATCAATTTATTAAGCCCTCCAGCCTTATAAATTTCACTGGGGGGTGTCTTTGCCTTGGCTTGGGGAGTTTGAGCCGTATACGCTTTCTGTGAGTTTTTTAGGGCTATCCAGGAACCAGTCTCGAAGTACACAGATACCTTATCTAGAAGTTCTTTAGAACTAAATGGACGATTTAGGGTTCCTAGTTGTTCTCCAAAAGAATCAAAACACCAATCTATATATATTTTTAACACATTATTGTCATTTATTTCGTTTTTATCAAAGTCTAAAGAAACTAATCCTTTTCTAATTTTATCTCTTGTTCTTTTTAGCATCTCTTTGTCTGCAATACAAACAGAAATTAAACTGTATTTGAACTTGCTTTTTATATATAGAATAAAATCATCATTAGACCAGGATTCAATATTATCTGAAATTTTTCTTTTGGGTTTTATTTTATTAGACATATCCGTAGAAAAATCAAAAATACTATTATCAGAAAATATTTCTTTAGTCTTGAGTTTTACATTAATTTTTTTCATAGCACCAAATGTTTTCTTTGCTGCATTTTCTATAAGTTTGTTCATTTTAACATTTCCTTTTCAAAATCCAAATTTTCAATTAATTGCGCTATAACATCCACCACGTAGTGGTGGTGTTATAATGTGATATATCCGGAACAAGTACTATTATGTGTTATATGTTCTACACCAAAATTTTCAAAAAAAACATAAAATATAAAAAATATTTTCAACGAGACCATTTTAATAAAAAACTGCTCAAAAAATACTATGACACAATTAAATTTATTAAAACAAATCATCTTGCAATCACCAAATATTCATTCTCTTGTCTTTTTTTTCTATACTTATATTCATATTTTACAGTTTCAATTATTATGTCTTTTTTGAAGTCTTTAATTATATTTATTATATATTCCGGACCATTCCAAGAGGATTCATTAAAACTAAATATCCATATAGGAATGTTCCTAGAAAAATGCAACATCTCTCTAAAATTGCTTTCATATGTCTTTTTATGTGAAAATCTCGACAGAAATGGATAATGAGGAAGATTTTCTAAAAAATCCTCATATATATATTCTTCAAAAAAACGATATATTGAACCGTAATCACTCATTCCACCACCATAAGGCGGATCAAAATAAACGCAATCAACATCAACAAATCCTGTCTTTAACAATTCTATTACATCTGAATTTGTTGCTATACATCTGATGTTTGAAACTTTACTTAATTCCGTAAATGTGGAATCTTTAATTTTAGAAACATCAAAACTAAGCTCATTATAATTTTCAACTCTATTCTTCACGTCTCTTAATGCCTGACCATAATTAAGAAAACCACCACTAAAAGCTTTGCTGTGAGAAATAAAATTATGAATTCCAGAAAGCAATATGGCATGTATCATTTTTACATTATTACATTCTTTTTCTTCTGGAGTAATACATCCTTGTAAACTCTTGATATATTTTGGAAACCATTGTTTAAAATTTAAATCCAAATTTTCATCATAATATATACCTATTCGTCTATCATGATTATTACTGTTTTTTCCATAATCTTTAATTTGTTTTTTTCTATGACTGTAGATATCTACACTTCTATCTACAAAACCAAAAGGAAGCCTCATACAGATTAAACTGTTTGCAGATAATCCTATCGCCTGAGAAGATAAAAGACTTAAATCTTTTATATTTGATCTAATAATATCTAATTGTTTGGCTTCATTTTGAGTAAATCTTTTTCTTAACTGGAATTCTGAATCAGATGACCAATAATCTCTTACAAAAGTTGAAGCATTTTCATTATTGTTATTTAAAATATATCTTATTTCTTCATCATTTAGTTTTACATCAAAATTCTCAACCAATGCAACAGAATGAAAATAAGAAGATGTTAATGCGTCGTTGGAAATTACTTTTTTACCTAAATTTTTCATAAAAAGACTAACAATGGCACTTCCACTAAAAGCATCAAAAAATGAATCAAATTTTATGTCATGTTTTTCAAGAACATAACCTATAAAAGAAAGTAATTTCTTCTTGTTACCAACATAGGGATTTGGAATAGAATTTATCTTAGGTATTATTTTGTGATAATCTATTTTATGAGAAGATAAATCACAATCAAATGATATCTCTCTTCGTTCTTTTGACATATTAAAACCAACACTTAATCAATGAAATTATGCTCAATCACAAACTCTTCTTCGGTTTTATACATTTTTTCTCTAGCCTTAGCATGTTCTTCTAAATATTTCTCATGAATATAAAAATCTATAACAGTTGAAGAATTTTTTCCTTCATAAGGACGCAAAGTTCTTCCTATTCTCTGTATAGCTCTTGTAGGACTTTTCCCACCACCAGCTAAAATTAAAGTGTCTAATGGCTTACAATCGATACCTTCATCAAATATCACTGTAGAACAAATACATCGTATCTGTCTGTTTTTTAATCTCTTTATGGCACTTATTCGCTCATTCTTCGGAGAAGCTCCATTAACAAAAGTACATCCCTCAATAGTATCCTCTAATAACTTTCCGTGTTCTATTTGTTGTACCAATATTAAAACCAATCTGTTAGAAGATATATATTCTTCCGCTATATTTGCTATCAATGTATTATAATATACATTTTCTACTATTTGTTCTTTATATATGTTTTGCCAATTTTTAAATTTCGACGGTTTAGGATTTATATGTATAAAATGAATATATGGTTTTACCAGATATCCTTTTTTAATTAATTCTGATGCTTTGACCTCACATATTGTTTTTCCAAAACAAGATTGTATAAGTAGATCGTCTCCTGTATCCCTCCACGGTGTTGCCGACAAACCGAACCTAAAATAAGCATTTTCCAGATTATTAGTTACTAATTGGCAGATGTCTGCTCTCCAATGTTGTACCTCATCGCATACAACTCCTCTTGCATTATGCATTAAATTTAATATTTCTTCTTTATGTTCTTGTATTAATGTTAAATCGGTTTTATCGTCTTTTGATTCATTATCATATTTTTGGAATTTTTTTCCTAACACTCGTACAGCAGTCTGTACTGTCATCACAGTTATATCTTGGATATCAACTTTACCACCGCCTATTTTCCCTATCTTTGCAGGATATCCATTTTTTAACAAAACCTCAGATAATCGTTCTGCTGTTTGTTCCAATAAATCTATTGATGTGACAAGAAACAAAAATGGAGCAACAGCACATTTTTCTATTATTGCTCCAGATACTACTGTTTTACCTGATCCTGTGGCAAACCACAAAATACCACGTCCCTTTTTTACACAAGAATCAATTCCTCTTTGTTGATAATCTCTAATAGGGAAATCAGAAAAATTATAGTTTACAAACAAATTTTCTTCTGGTTTTTTTCTATTATCCGAAATTGAATATGGTATATTATTGTCTTTAAAAAACTGTTTAGCTATAGAAAATAAACCAGTTGGAAAATAACAGCGTCTTGAATTTTTCCATATTAATCTTTTCCAACCATCCCATTTATGTTTTTTAAATAAAGGAGAAAAAACATAACCATCGGGTCTGAAACTCATTTTTTTTCTTAAACTGGAATAGATTGAATCAAAACCCGGAAACTCGGCGTAGCCGATTATATCAGTTTCTATATTTCCAATTTTAAAGATTAACATTATTTATTTAGACTGTTGGTATCAGGTGTGTTTTTTTGAGATTGACATTTTGGGCAATATATTTGACAAACTCCAGAACAACATTCTGGTATAAATGGCTTTCCACACATTGTACATCTATAGATAGTCTCATTAACAGAAACTTCTTCTTGTTTTGGGCTGCTTTTTTTAATGAACATTTTTGATTCCCTTTTTTCGATTCTTTTTTATTCTTATTTCGCTAGGCTCTCTGTAAATTTTGGGATTTCTACTTATTCTCCATATATTTGATGACGAAGGAGAACGACTAATCGATAATCCACCATCATCAGTCGCTGCTTTTTTGAACCAACTCATTGGTTTTTTCCTTGATCTCCTTGGCTATCTGTTCTATAATATACGTTAAATTTGTTATTAATCCTTGAAGTTTATTAGAACATAATACTTCTTTTCCATCATCAACATAAATTTTTGCATCATTGGCTTTTATCCATATTTTTTGTAATTCTTGCAACAATTGAAGTTTTTCCATTTTTTCACCAATCTCTCAATTTCTCCAACAATACTTCACTCAGTTTTCCTGGTTCTATAGCATTGGTATCAAAGCGTTCTCTGGCTATTTCTAAAAATTCTTCATTATTAAGGTCTTTTTTATTCTTTTCTTTCATCTTTTTCTTTTTTAATTGTATAAATTCCTGATCATATTCCTTCATGTTTTCAGAGAGTTCTCTTTTTGAACCATGCATATCAGCTAATTGTTTTTCAGTTAATCCTAACAAAGTACTCCATTGTGTCCATTGTTTTTGAACTGCCGAATTATCTTGAGCAAACTTACTCAGATTTTTATTTTTTATATAATGGGTTCGAATAGACGAAACAAATAAAGAATTCTCAATCCCAGTAACTTTAGAATATATTTTCAAATAAGTCAAAAAATCATTTACGAATTTTACCGTATTCCCAAAAGCATATAATATTTTTATCATTCCGTCTAAAACTACTTCTTTTTCATCCAATAGTATCTTTTTAATTAAATTCTTAGTAACATCATAACCAAAGTTGTGTTCAAGTTGAAGCAAAAAAATATGAGAAAATGAAGCAGCTCTATTATTTATTGAATCATTTTTTAAAATGAAGGGATATTTAGTAAAAGGCACAATATTGGATTCGAATTTATAGTAATCACAAAAATCAGTATACGAATTAACTATTCTACAAGAATCCGTAAATCCACATTTTATAAACATTATTGGCAATAAATCAATCTTCTTATCAACAATTGGCTCAATTAACTCCTTTATTATCATAGATGGAACATGTAATTTGGTACAAGACATCAATACAGGAGGTCCAATATTCTTTTGTTTATCATTATAAATATGATTAAACACTGTTTTATATAAACTTAGAGAAAATAAATCTTTTTTATGTGGATTTGATATCTCTTTTTCACAAAGCGAATATATTACATTAAATAATGTTTTTGATATAATTGTAGGACAGTGCAATTTTACAATATTGCCACTCAGCTCACATCTATCTTTTTCAGAATCATATACAAATTGTATATCTGTGTCTGGACTTATTTGTACTTCAGGTATGTCATTTAAAAAACTATTTATGAATTGAAAATCTCTAAGAAGCATCATTATCCTCTTCTATTTCTATTCCTAATTCTGTTAAAAATTCTTTATACGTTTTCATTTCTTTCAGTTTGTTTTTGAAATCTGTGAATTCCTTTTCACTTATTCCTGGTTGAGCATTATTTTGTTTATCACTGTTTATTGCATATTCTGTTCTGTCGTTTTTCTGCATTTCCTCCAGCAAAATACATAACAGTTGTCTAAAATCATTTATATGGGAAAATGTTGTAACACTTCCTTTTTGACAAACAGGACAGAGAAGTTCTATAGCTAAAGCTTCTACAGTTTTCTCCTCTCTTTTTACTTTTCTTATTCCTAGTTGTACAATATCATGTCTACAAAATTTATGACCGCACACACAGACTCGTTTACATATGCGTCCCACTGCCCATTTTGGAGCATAGAAATCTAATGTCTTGTGCATACTTATCCCCTATTAAAAGATTTATTATATACAAAAAAAATCACCAAAAAACCTTCTCATATAAAGGCATAATATTTTTCAGTTGATAAGTTTGTTCTACTTGTTTTCTTCCTTCTTCTCCTATTTTGTTATCTTTCAAACAAATTGATATTTTTTTTGCATATATCTCGAAAACTTTACTATTAAAAATAATATTATGATTTTTGTCTTTTATAGAGGTGACACCATATCCTCCATTTAACTCTGGTACAATACCAACATTAGAAGATACCCACGGACATTTTGCTGCCATGCTTTCTAAAAACACTACACCAGCCGATTCTCTCTCACTTGTAGAAACAAAAACATTAGAATTTTTAAAAACCGACACAACAGTACTTCTAGGTTTATCTTTCAGTAATATAGTTTGTACCCCCTTTAGTCCTCGCATTTTAATTTTCCATTGCTCTTCTAATTGTTTCCCTATTGAAAAATCTAATGAGGTACATATCTGTATATATGTTATTTTATCTTTTAAATCATAATTGTTAACTAGATCCGTTAAAATATTAAACATATACAGTTGGCCTTTTCCAGGGAAAAAATTAGCAACATTCAATATCCAAAAATCATTAGTTTTTTCGCTGATTATGTCTTTTCTTTCTGACTCAATATCAAACTCCTCTATATCAATTCCTATTGGAATTATAAAAGTTTTATTTAAAAGATTTAATTCTTTCAAAAGTTTATAATCTCTTTCTCTTTCTGTGTGACAAACTAAACTTTTTACAGAACTTATTTTATTTAGAAACATCTTTAAAGAATAAGGTTTAGTACATAAACGGTTTCCTCCACATGGTACTAAACATATATTTTTTCCACAATCAAGAACCTGATGAAAGAAATCAAAAACATCACTATATATCATAGTATAATCTGGATTAAATTTTTTATACTTAGTAATAAATGAAGAAGGGTTTGTATTATCGTAATGTTCAATACTAATGTTATCAATTCTATTTGTTTTTCTTTTTGATGAATATCTTGTAAAAACTACGACTTCATTATTTTTTGAAAAATAATCAGCGATATTCTTAGTTACCAGTTCACATCCGCCAACCAAAGGAAAAAACGAATTAACACATAATGCGATTTTATTCATAATATAAGTGTAACCCCCATTCACAATCTCCATCATAACTTGTTATCCATCCAGTTTCCTCCTTTAATCTCCGAAATAACTCAAAAGAAACTTCTTCTATTTTTGATTTATCTATAGGAATAAATTGTCCTAAAAATGCGAAACTTGTAGTTTCAGTATACGTTAATTTGTCTACTATCCACATTTGTGTACAATCTTCACATTTCCACTCTTTTATTGACACATTTAGCGAATCGGAAAACTTTATAAAATCAGCATCTTTTGTTATTTCCCATAATTAGTCCCATATATCACAAAAATCAATATTATCTCTATCAAAATTTAAGTCAGAATCAAAAATAGCCAAACCATAACCTATAATTGCTTTTGTTTTTTCCATGTTCATTTTTCCTTTTTAAAAATTTCTGGCAAAATTTTACTCAACATCAATGAATTTTGTTTTTTAGGAAAATAAGGATACCACTTTTTGATAAAATAATCTCTGCTTTTTTTAAACTGATCAGAAATAGAATAATTTATTTTTTTACCCAATGTCTGATGGCCAAGATGATATATATTTTGCTTGTAATGCCAAATTGTTTTGTAGTTTTTTTTACTCATCTTGAAACCAAAATCTGAGTCTTCCCAAAATGCAGGAGAATAATTGTCATCAAAAAAATCCAACTCTTCAAAAATTTTCCTTGGTACTAAATGGCCACCACCCCCAACATATGTGTACCCATCATGTACATTTTTGCAATTTTTAAATGGATGATAAGGACTTGCCTTATAATTACTTGGTCTCATTTCCCATGCATCCACACCAACAGAGTCATATCCTTTATTTAATATCATAAATAACTCATTAAGCCAACAAGAAGTCAGAACAAATTGATCAGAATCGATACATAAAACATATTCAGATGTACCAGCCTTAATTCCAATATTTCTCCCACCAGCTACACCATGATTTGTTTTTTCCTCTAATAAAGTTATATTAGTTTCTTTTCGCTGAAAAGATTTAATATGATTTACCGAATTATCACTGCTGTTATTATCAACGATAATCAAATTAAAATCGCTAGTGTTTTTATATAAACAATTTAAAAATCTATCTAATATATTTGAATTATTATATGTCAATACAACAATATCTGTAATGGGATGGCTCATGACAAATTATACAAAAAACTTATTGCTCAATTAAGCAGGCAATATACGAGAAGGTGATGATGAAACAGGCTGAGAAAACTCAACACCATCATATCCAATGACTCTTACTTTCCATAAATCACCAGCAACTAATAATGCTGGAGGGGCAAATAACTGGTTTTTCAAGCTAGTAACTTCAACAAAATTTATTCCATCAGTACTCTTGTACCACTGAATTTCACTTTGGTTTGTTTGGCTACTAAGGATAAAATCGGGGTCATCTAACTCTAATAATAAACTCAATGTTGAAGTAGTAGATGGGTTTGCTGGTTCTATTTTTAGAGTTTTTACTACAACAAGTGAATTTTGAATTGTTGTTGTTGCTGTTCTTATTAAATCTCCAGTAATGGTTTTTGTTTTAGGAACAACCTCTGCATAAAGGTTATTTCCGATATCGTATATAATAGAGTCATTAACAATTTCTGTTGGTTTACCATCTTTATCTGTTGCTAATACTTTATCAAATGGATACAATGATTTTTTAATTGTTTGATCATCACCTAACGAATATGTACTTTGTTTATATAAATTGCCATTTACATACCAGCTTATTAAAGTGCCTTCTTCTATTGCAGTAACTCCAGTATCAGGAGAAATAAATTCGTATTTAACAGTCAAAACACTTCCAGTATCTGTCCTGCTATTAATTAGTCCATTTCTTGTAGGAACAATTGTTGCATTAATTGCAACAGGAGGACTTGCAACAACTTTAATAGGAGACGAAAAGGCCTCACTGCCATAATCTATTCCGTCGCTAGGGGTTACAGAAACAGTCAAAACATCATCTGGTTTTAATCTGTTTGTTATCAATAAATCTTCATTATTCCATGATGTTTTATTATTTATTTCTAATAAAGGAGTGCCGTTTTTGAACCATTTTATCAAAGAACCAACCTCTTCGTTTCTATTTAGATCAACAAAATTATATGAAACACTTATATCTGAGGAAACCATTGGAGTTTGTGGCGAAATAACAACCTTATTTGCTGTTGGTGGCACTTGTGAAAGTGAAGGTTCTCTTATAGAATTTTCAGAATAAATATATCCAATTCCTTCTATTGAAATTGTTTCCTCGTGATTACTGTTTGATAATTTAACTCCTACTCTTAGTTTGTTTTCGTTTGTAACAGACATATAAAAATTTTTAGAAATATCATAACCAGTATTCATTACTATTTTTCCAGAAATTGGATATAGTTTGTATTTTTCGGTACTTATTAAAACATCATTACCGTTTGAATCTTTTTCAAAAATTAAAACCGCAGAGGTCTCACTCCATGGTCCATAGATTGAAGTAAATACAATACCGTCTTTTGTTGTTAACTCTTCCCTAGAAATTATTGATCCTTCCGCAAGTGTAGAATCTTGTCTGTCTAACAATATTGTTTTTTTGGACTCATTTATTGCTGGCCTTTGTTCAGTTTCAAATTCGCCCCAATCCGAAGAATCAGAAGATGCTGTTCCAAAATTTGCACTTGTAGCATATGGGAAATTGCCAGTAATTGCTGTTTCTACCTGTTGTACATTGCCTAGAGTGTTTTCTGTATTTAAAAATATAAAGTCTTCTCTAGCTGCTGAATATTCCCAAGATATTTTCAGAGCACAAGGAATACCTACAGCTATATATGGGTCTTCAGGATCATCTACGAATCCGCTTTTCAGTATTATTTCAAACTCAATATATCTTGTTTTTAGATTTTCTATTAATATATCATTATTTGCATCATAGTTTTCTGTCCATCCGCTCCAAGCCCTTCCGTCTGTACTATGTCTATACCTTATATAGCCTTCTGTATTTTCATATAAACTATATACTGTTGAAAGTTTTGTAATACTACATGTTTCTTTAAAATCAACCAATTTTCTATATAGCCCATACCCAAAACTTCCAGAAATATTTAATATATAATTTAATACGCTTGAAAGAAATCTAGAATCGTTTAGAACAGCGGAATGTCCTCCAGTTTCAATTGTTAATGTTTCAACTATGCCAGACTGGCTCTGTATTAAATTAGAACTAACTGTTGGAGGGAATGATGTATTAAGAATAGTATAAATTACAGGAACTTTTTTATCGCCATCAATTGAATTTATTTGGTCAATTGTATCATCCAGTGTATATGAAGATGTATTTTCTTCGTTATCAGAATTAATGAAAATGTTTTTCTCTATACCAACAAAACTTTCGTCAGTCATTAAATCAGAAGCCTTGTATAAGGCGTCGTATAAATTACTGCTTCCAAATGGTATATTATCTGAAATAGTTTCTAAACCAGTTAAAGCACTTAAAATTGTACCACTGTTTTCTGAAACATATTCAAAAATCTGAGGCAACCAGTCAACATTATTGAAATATTTTACTGTTGGACAATTAGCCTGTTTTCGTATTATTGGTACTATTCCAAATAATGATTTACTAGAAAGTGATTGAGCACTTCTTGAATAATCTGAGTTGTTAAAAACACTAGAATAGTTATTGTTTATTAACTCGTCTCGTTCGCTTATATTGGAGACAGTTCTTGATTGGTATTCTTCTTCATTTTTGATTGTTGAATTTATTTTAGTGTATAAGCTATTTAGGGTACTTAAGTCATATGTACAAACTGTTTGTCCAAAATATTTTTCATCTAGAATTGTTATCTGTAACTCAATCTCATACAAGTTTCGGACTTGTTCACTTTCTATAATAATTTTATCACTTATAGACGAAAGTACAGTTTCTAGAGCATTAACTTGATCAACTACAGTTGTCCCACTTGCATCTGTTTTTATTGAATCTCTTATTGATTGTCTACCATCAGACAAAGACCTAGATAGAACTTCAATATTCGAAACAGGATCTTCGCTTCTTGGTAGAAGAGTTGTTATTCCTGTTCCATGTATTATAAAGTCTGATTTTGTTAAAAGTACAGGAAATAAAACTAAATCTTCTGATAATTTTCTAGATGAACCAAATTGAAACTCATCGCTATTTGGGTTTTGCATATTTTGTAGATATTGTTTTAACTTCGTAATATTACTATTCGTTTGTGAAACAAGCCTAGCTGTTGCATTTTCTACGGTTGCAGCTGCTATTCTTTCTGTAATTCCTGGTATTTTTAGGTTTCCTCTCACGAGTATTCTTATATCTTTGTCTATTATTTCCCCTGCATCGTCTCGAAGAGTTATCATAAGGTTTGTTGTCTGAATACCTTTCGCTTCAACTATAGAAGGAAAAATAGAAGATTCTATCGAAGCCCAGTTTTCGGAATGTCCGCTAGTGAATCCTCCAGTTATGTATATCTGTCTATTAAACAGATCTGCTCCCATTAGAGTACGCCCCCTAAGAAGAGAAGTATTTTTACTATAGTTTCCTGCTATAGATATGGATTCATTGTTTTTTGAGGTTACAGAATTATTATTTGAACCTCCTATAAAAAACGCTTTTCCTGAAGTTTCATCAAAAACACAACTTCCTCTACTTCGTGATTTTGGGTGGTAATTCCATTGTTCGTCTAGTTCAGATATAGAAGAAGATTGTATGTCAAATATAAATCCAGTTTCAGGATAATGAAAAGGAGAAACTTCTATTTCTTCTTTTAATAATCTCTCTCTTTCAGCAACTATTAATTCTTCTATATTAAATCCTTTTTGGTTTACATAATAAGAAGAAGAATATACAAATGCGGTAAATTCTGCTATTTTAAAATCTATATATGTTTTTAATTCATTTTTTAAATAAGAAGTATCTTTAGGAACACATCCGCCATCTACATATATTTTGTTATCATAAACAAAACAGAAAGGAGCTATTCTTGTATACTGATCGATATTTTCTACGTTAATTATGTCCCATTCATCAGAAACAGTATTGTATCTGATTATTTTGTCATTTAAAGTCCCTGCTTCTGAGTCTCCAGACAAAGTTGTACATCCACATAACACGTATATGTAGTTTCCGTTTGTTATGGCTTTTCCAAAAGCCACTCCATAATTATCTGGCATAATTGTTAAAGATGAATTCCATGTATTTGTTATAGTATTAAATATCTCTATTTTTCTAGACACAGAAAATCTTTTTAATATTTGATCATATTCTATTCCACCTATACAATATATATTGTCCCCTATAACTGCCGTTTGACCAAAAGATCTAGGGGTTATCATAGGAGAAGACAAATAAGATATCTGTGGACCTATTTCATATATTTCTGTACTGGATAAAATTTTGTTTCCATTAAATCCACCAATCAAATATATTTTAGGAACAATATCAGACCCTGATTCAGAAACATATCCAGTGCCTATGCTGTTTCCAATAATTGCGGAAAAATGCCCTGCTCTTGATTCAACTAAAGAGTCTGTAGAAAACTCGTCTGTCCAATATGTGTCTGAGTCTATATCATAGATTATGATTTCATTACTGTAAACCTGTACTTTTCTTGGTTCTGGAGGAGATTGGGGATCTGTTTCCGTTTCAGTAATTGGTACATCTGGAAAATTACTTATAGAAACAGAATCTTTCTCTTCTCTTATTGCATCTCCTCTTTTGTCGTATCTACAAATTGCCTGTATTACTACACCAAATTCTACATCTCCAACAGGCTCTAAGTCAACATATGCTAAACTTCTTGCGTTATATTGTTGAAGCGGATCAAAAATTGGATCATATGTCAAGTGTGTATAAACAACATTTGATGAAAGTATTATTAAATCAACATTATCAGAGCTAGAAGTATTTACTATTCTAAACTCTACTGGAGTACCATCAGGAACAGGTTTTCCAGAAAATGTTACATCAATAACAAAAGTGTGTCTAGTTATTCCATCTGCAACGATATCTGTTGCTTTTTGTCCATTTATTCCGTTAATTCTTACATCAACATACTTTATATTTAATGGTTCTTTAAATCCTACTAACACAGGAGGAAGTCCATTACTAAGTCCACCACCACCATTCATCGTCAAAATTTTATTATTATATATAATTGAACTACTGCAACTTATTTCCTGTACTTTATTATATTTCCAATATTTTGTTCGACAATCTCCCAAATTATAACATAGCGACTGAGCCTCACATGGACTAACTCCATCTATTCCTGATGTTATTAAAGAAGAAACACTAATAGAATCTTCTTCCTTACATCTGACAGGATTATTTTCGGCCCCAACAAATTTATTCATTCGCAAATAAACGTCAGTTGTTTCGCCCTTAATTGGAATATTTGCTATGTGTTCTGTTTTGCTTAAGGCACTTATTGTAGGTGTTAAAATAGAATATCCTGGCAACAAAGTCTTTTCGCCAGTATACGGATCAACGTCAAATTCTGCATTCCATATAATTTCAATACCAGCTTCAGAGTATTTTTTTTCATCTATTTTTTGCTGATCAAGCCCTCCAGTATATAGACTTACTATTTGGTTACAAGGAAGAGGAACTATTTCGCCATTTAAATATTCTATACATTTTTTAAAACAATCTGAAGCCGACATCGATGAATTATTTGGATCGCTAGCAATTTCAAGATGAATCATTTCCTCACCATCTGCATACGCGAAATAGTGAGGGTTTTCTCCGGTTTGTTCAGGAGCAGCATCCATTAATATTCTTGAATAAGTTGTTTTTTCAGCAGTAATATCGTCACACGAATATCCAATCCATTTGCCAACTTTTATAGTTTCATTTTCTATTATGACTTGAGATGTTATTCTATATTCTTCACCTATACAGCATGAATCAGGCTCATTTCCACAGATAAATGTTTTAACATGATTTTCTATATTGGATACTGGACCAAACCAAACATTTCTAGCTATTCCGTTTTTTGTTCTGGAGTATACTCCGCTAAATCTGCCTGATGAAACATCAAGACTATAAAACGGTCTTTCTTTCCAAAACTCTCCATATTCTATTCCCCATTTAACTATTGTACCATCTGGTATTGGTTTTCTTTTTTGTATGTTATCATAGTCGTCTGGGTCTACAAAATAAATACTTGCTATTTGTTCGGTAGTATCAATGCCATCAGCTTTGGGCCTGCTTACGTCCAGCTGGAATTTAAGTGTGCTAGCCCACAAAACCGTATGAGTTACGGAAGAAGATATACCCTCATATGTAAAAGATGCAACTATATCAATCATCTCGGGTAGAACAGGAGAGTTCATATAGATATCTACATAACTATATTTTTTGGTATTTTCAGAAGGAGTTCCAACTTCCGTTAAGCCATCATAAAATGCTGTTGATGTTACATATGGACCACTATTTATTGTAACATATTCTGGAGAAGTTTTTGTTCCATACTTGTATATATTTGTTGTTATTGGAGTACCATCTGGAATAGACTCGTTTTGGTATGTGACAAAAATCCTACAAATATAAGGTTCTTTTGATCCAATATACCCTCCATTAATGAGATTTATTTTATTTTTATTTATGCCTTTTCCACAAAATCTTTTTTCACACGGTCTTCCAGCATTTTCATTATCTTGGTCAAGAGAAGATGCTAAACTAGTTCCGACTGCTTCTATTTTTTTGTTTAATAAATTTACCGCTGATATACTTAATGGGTTTTGGTATTCAACAACAAATTCTGGTAATCTGTATTCGAAAATATTAGAAGAAGTACTTTCTGGATTTGCTATGTTGTAAAACGGCGATAACAGAAAATAATATTTTTCTGTTGAACTTAATAATGATGTGTCCAGAGTATGTATTATGTTTCCTTTTAATACTCCGTTTTCGTTTGAAGAAATTTTAAGCAAATACTCGTTTTCAGTAGTAGCTGTCTGGTCTTTTCTTGTTATACTTTGTTGTACGGTTATGTCAAATCCAGACAAATTATTAACAGAAGCACCAAAAATATCAAAAATTCCAAGATAAAACAATGCTGGTTGACCAAACCACAACTTTATATATCTTGTTTTTGAGGTTGGTGACTTCCAATGCAAAGATATACTTGTTTTGTTTGCCAATTCTGACCAAACATCATAAACATCGTCTGGAATAAATATAGTATTATCAACAGAAGAAGGTGTAGCCTTTATATAAAATGGCTCTGATATATTTCCTATTCTGTCATAGCTGACAATTGTATAATAATATGTTGTACCATTTTCTAATGGAACATATATTTCATCTGGAAGTTCTTCATCATCCTTTTTTTCGTACAATGTAGTTCTGTGTATATAAGAAGTTTCTGTTGTGTCTATTGCTAGTTTTCCAGAAAACAAAGGGTCCGACTCTGAGTTCCATTGATCTGCTACCTTCCTCTCAGAGTTAATAGAAGGGTAGTCTGATGTACTGTAATATATTTTAACTCCCTTAACTCTGGCATTAACCACATTGTTCCAGACAATTTTGTTTTTTTGATTTCCGTGAGTTATATCAGCAACAACAGCTGGCAACGTAGTATCTATTGTATTGTTTAAAGAATTTGGTATAAAAACAGGTACGATTCTAGCCTCAGAGTTGCCACATTGATTTCCTAAAGAATTTACTGTGAAAAATCTATAATTAAATATGCCACCATTTATAAAATTATTTGAATCAACAAACGCAAAACTTCCAGAAGTTGCCGGGTCATCTAAAACTATCTCTCCATCATCATAATTAGATGGAATAGAATTATATTTCTTGACAATTCTTACTGTGCCATTAGTGTAATTGAAATCATCGTTTATTGTCCATTGCAACAATACTTCTCTTTGACCATTATCAACTTGTTCTTTGTTTTTTGCAGTTTCATCTTCAAAAAATATTTTCGATTCTTGTATGTATAAATTCTGAACATATATAATATCTCTTGAAATATTGTGATAAGAAAAATTAGAAACAGAACCTATAAAATTGTTTCCATTTAAATCTGATCCTCCTATTCGTATGAAAGGATCGTTTATCACGGCGGGATAAGCCGAAATAGACTCAGAATCATACATTCCATTTATATAAATTTGTGAGTTTAAATTCCCTCCAGAATTAGACATGACTATTGTTATCATAGTCCATTCTTTTTCATTAATTATTGAAGAAGAATAAGTATTTATTATTCCTCCGTTAGAAAAAATATGGACCCTTCCTAAAACATCAATACTCAACTGATATTGCCATGTTATATTGTCTTCTATGGAAAAAACGACTTGCTCTGATGAAGAAGAATTTCTATATATCCATATGCTGGCTGTTTTGTCTCCATTATTAGATATTCCAAAGTCTCCAGATGAAACAGTTTCTATATAATTTTCACCAGAAAATTTTCCACCAACATAAACCTTATATTTGTCTTCATCAGATGATATTGTAGAACCTATCCAAAATTGATCTTCGTCCATTGAGTTTGTTAAAGAAACATGGTTGTTATTTCCAGAGGAATCATATAAAACAGAACCATATTTTTCGAGAAAATTCAATATAATTTGTGTATTGTCGTCTCTTTCTGCACCTGGCAATATTCTTGGTGTTGCTATAAAAGAATTTATTCCGTTAGGTAGAGTTTTTTCGTGTGTAGAAAACTTTACTTGTTTTCCTTCGCTAAATTGATCGTATTTATTGTATGTAAAAATGCTATAATAGTAATCTGTATCTTCGTTTAAATTTTCATCTTTAATATTATCAAATATTCCATCAGCAACAATTGTGCCATCATAAGGATTGATTGGATATCCACTGGATTTCCTTACAACTCTAATTCCGGCAAGATCATAGACGCTATCTGAAAATATAGATGTTTTTAAATCATTAAAAGAAGTAGTAGAACTTTCAAGATTATTTGAAGTTAAAAATAAATCACTTTTTATCTGTAATCCACCATATCCAATAAGATTTATTTTTGTCTCATCAGGATATCCCATATTAAGATTTTGTAATAGCTTTCTATAAAGATCTATTCTTTCTTTGTTATAGTCATTATATAATAAAGAACCACTTTCATCTATAATTAGGCTTAATAATCTTGGTTTCGTAGAAAGGCATAGGCTACTGGATGATGGGGTAGTATGGAAATTTTTTGCTGTGTTATCTATAAAATTAGTTATATCAAGAGTTTTTTTGATGGGAGGCTTTGTTTCTAGTGTCCCATAAGATGTTATTGCTTCATCATATTCATATAGTTTGTATGAGTATTGTTTTGACATAATTAATCTTTAACGAAAGTTTTTCCGTAATCTGTAGATATATATGTTGAACTTTCTGTGCCTTGTGTGTTGTAATTCCATCGAACAAAGGAATTTGGCCTTCCTGAAATTACAACAAAATCCAACATTAATCCTTCTCCAGAATATGAATTTATATCATAATTGTACCATCCGCTACCATTTATTTTATTTGATGGTTTCCAGGCCCAGGCAGAATAGTCTGTAGAATTAATGTTTTCTCTTATTTTGACAAAAGTATTAAATGGGCACTTAGACAAAGGTAAGGCATAATCAGAACTTGATAAATCTTCCCCATTTTCTATTTTTGACAAATAAAATTGATCCAAACTAATATTCCCGCTTCCGGTATAAACTGTTAAAGAGTATATTTCTGTATCAGAGGCATCAATAGTCCCTATTTGTTGCCAAGAAGTATCTGTTGTAGTTACTACTTTGTTTGGAATTTTATCATCATTCCAGCTATACCAAAATTCTCCTCCCCCTTTCGATTTTGACCAAAATGAATACGTTCCGCTACTTAGAAAAATATTATATTTGATTTTTGCAGAAAAGGAATAGACTTCCTCGGCAGTAGAATAGCTTGTATTGTTTGTATTTATTAAAAATCCATTAGCACTAACCGCATCTATAGCAGAATTATAAGAAGTAATATCTGTTGAATCATAGCTTATTTTCCAATTATGTTCGTCTGTTGTCTCTTGAAAATTTGCAGCAGAAAAAGAGATTCTGCCATCTTCTTCTTCTATATATTCAGTTAAATCAGACTTTTCAAGATCAA
>Ga0172379_10003434_pt1 | contig 25257 bp, 37 predicted proteins | sample GrowelOW334metaG_FD_119756 | JGI IMG/M metagenome (GOLD analysis project Ga0172379, IMG submission 119756) | Groundwater microbial communities from an aquifer near a municipal landfill in Southern Ontario, Canada - Groundwater well OW334 metaG | ecosystem: Environmental > Aquatic > Deep...
CGCCCCGCAGAACCATTGAGGAAATCGGCACCGGGACAATTCCTTCAGCTAGGCACTTTCCGGCACAACCTGGCGCAATCATTCGTCTCCTACGGCCGGGCTTGCGAAGGTAGGGCTAGGGTCCGGTCCGCGCCTGGTCACGTGCTGGCGTCGCTCAACGGTAGAGCACCGGTCCTGTAAATCGGTCATTGCGAGTTCGACTCTCGCCGCCAGCTCCGAGACGATCATGCACCCGCTGCGCCACGCCCCGACCCCCGGCATTACCGACGCCGTCGCTCCGACGACGGCAGCGGTCACGTGCGGAAGGGTAGCTCAGCCGGCAGAGCACGCTCTCGATAAGGGCGAGGTCCCGGGTCCGACCCCCGGCCCTTCCACCGCCCCGCGCGGTACCGGCGCCACGGCTCCGACCGTGGCAGCAGGTCCCTGCGGGAGTAGCTCAGCGGTAGAGCGCCACCTTGCCATGGTGGATGTCGCGGGTCCGAATCCCGTCTCCCGCTCCGCCAGCAGGCCCGTCCTGGCCCCGTGCGTTACCGGCGCCGTCGCTCCGACGACGGCAGCCGATCGCGCGGATGTGGCCCAGATGGAAGGGCGCCGGCACGACATGCCGGACGGCGCGGGTTCGAGTCCCGCCATCCGCACCCCCTGCGGGCGCCGCCGGCCCTGCCGGCCCCGGCACTGCGCATCGACCGACCTGTTTACCCGTAGCGCGTAGTTCCGCGTCGGGGTAGCTCAGGCATGGTCAAGAGCGCCCGGTCGAAACCCGGGAGGCCGACGGTCCGACTCCGTCCCCCGACACCGCATCGTGCCCGCACGGTCCCGTCCCCTGGGATGGCGTACCGGCCGGGCCGGTGTATCATGGACCCGTGGACTTCCGCGAGATCGAGTTCCAGCTCCTGCAGGCGGTGACCAATACCCTCGGCGACGAACGGGTCACCCTCGGCCTGGTGCACTGGGACGGCGAGGTGCTGCGCTCGGCCTGGCGCGGGCGCCTGCCGCGCCGCGTGCCGGCCGCGGGCGACGTCCGCCAGGTGTTGCGGGGGATCCGTGCCGAGGCCCGCCGCCGCGCCCGGGCGGCCGTGCCGGGCCGGAGGCTCGCCGAGGTCCACCCGGTGCTGGTGGGTCGCGGATCGGCCCTGGAGTGGCGCCCGGAGCGGTGCGGCCGGACGCAGCAGCCGGCAGCGCACTTCGAGGCGATGGCCGGGGAACTGGGCCTCGTCGTCGCCCCGTAGCCCGGCGCCGGGCGCCGCCAACAGATCTGTTGTACAACAGGCTTGTTGCGCCACGCTGCCGTTGCGCCGCCGGCCCGGCCGGAGTACGCTGGGGAGCATGGACGCCGCGCCGCCCCTGGACCTCGACGCCTTCCTGCTGCTCACGACCGCCCTCCGGACCGGCAAGAAGCTGCCGGACGCGATCTACCTGCACAAGGAGGCCGTGCACCTGCTGCCCGGGCCGCTGCAGCAGATGGTCGCCTGGGCCTCCGATGTCGCCGGCCGGCCCCCGTACAACCTCGTGAAGCTCGGCCGGGCGCGGAACGGCCGGATCTCCCTGCTTTCGTATCCGGCGTTCTACACCGACCCCTTCCCGTCGCTCGCCGAGGCCTGGACGATCGACCTCGCCACCCGGCGCGTCCGGCACCGGGAGTGGGCACAGGACGGCACGCAGCCGATCCTGCACCGCAAGGAGGAGATGCTGCCGTCCACGGCCAGTGGCTACGCGGACCTGGTCGTGCCCCGCTGGCGGGCGCTCACGCGGGAGCTCGAGCGGCGGGGCGTCTACGGGGACACGGCACGGATCGGCATGGCGCGGGTGTGGGCCGCGCGGCTGCAGGACCACGGCATCGTCATCCACAGCCACCGGATCGTCCCGGCGTAGCTTCCGATCATGCATGCGGTGCATAAGACGGGCTTATGCGCGCGGTGCATAAACCCGAGATAGACGCATAAACCGCCGATACATACCGAAACCACCCGCCGGACCGGCTAGTCCTCGTCGTCCGGCTCCGGCATCTCGTCCCAGCCGGGCCGGATCGGGAAGGGCGCCGTGCGCGGCAGCGGGATCTCCGGCAGCGCCTGGCGGACCGTCTCGGAGCTGGTGCCGTGGTACTGCGTGTGCCCGCCCCTCAGCCGGGCCAGGCGCCGGTTGTGCCAGACCTCCTCGGTGTGCGGATGCACGCTGCCGTTGGCGAGGTCCTCCAGCGTGAACACCTGGAAGCCGTACTGCTCGATCCACTGCGCCCGGCGCATGTCCTCGTCCAGGCCTTCGTCGAAGATGTCCCCGTGCATCGGTTGCACCGCGAGCACCCGGACGACCCGCGCCGGGCCGAAGTCGTGCAGGTACCGGCGCTGGTCGACCAGCGCGGCGAGCACGGCCGGCGGCGCCTCGCCGGTCCGGGTCCAGCGGCGCAGCGCCCGCTCGAACACTTCCTCGCTCCGGCCCTCGTACACCGCGAGGAAGGCCGAGAGCGGGTCGCGCCGGGACGCCATGGCCAGGGCTTCCGTGACGTTGTCCGGCCGCTCCTCGTCGTATCCGTCGGTGAGGCTCATCCGGATCCAGCCCGGGTCCTTCCCCTCGGCGAGCATCCTGGCGACCCGCTCGCGCAGGTCCGGCTCCCCCAGGATCTCCGCCCCGGTCTTGATCGCGTCGATGTCCGGCAGAGCGCGCAGGCGGCGCACGTCGAGCTGCAGCACCACCGGCCAGGGATCCTCCGGGCCGCGGTCGCCCCGGTCGGTCGCGCCCATCGCGTAGACCGCCGCGAGGCCGAGGTCCCCCGTGGTATGCACGCCGCGGTAGTCGTCGGCGGTCGGGCGGCGGCCGAGCACCCGCTCGAACTGGCGCTCCCCGGCCGCCCGGAGGCGGTGGATGGCGGAGGGCGGGTCGGCCAGTAGCGGGTTGCGGCGGGCGGGACGGGCACGGCGGGTGCCCCGGAGGGGCGGCAGGCGGCGGGGGCGGACCATGCCGCAAGCGTAGCATGGCCAGGGCGTGCCGTCCTCCTCCGGGGGTGCTATCGTGTGCCACGAGGTGGCCCCGTGTCCGACCGTGAACCGCGCCTGCTGCCGATCCGGATGCCCACCACCAAGGCGGAGGCGCGGCGGTGGATCAGCGTCGAGGCGGATCGGTACCTCGCGGCGATCGGCAGCCTGGAGGGCGAGATCGAGAGCGTGCAGAGGAATCCCCTGCACTACACCGCCTTCGATGCCCGGGGCCGGGCCACCGCCTCGTTCGGCAAGGACCGGATCGCGAAGTACCAGGCCCAGGGATACCGGGTGGCCGAGCAGGACCTGCGCCAGCGCCTCCTGCCTTCCTTGAAGCGGAAGCTCGCTCGCCTGCTCGCGGCCGCCGACGAGGCGCAGCACGCCGCCGCACGGATCCTGTCCGTGCCGCCGGTGTATCACGTCACCTCGTACGGGGATTTCCCGGGCGCGGACGTCAAGCTGTGGGAGGACGACCTCGAGGCCGCCGTGGGCTGGGTCGGGGCGGTCTACCTCCGCGCGCCGGGGCGGTGGTTCGACGCCAGTTGCAGCGAGGATCTCGCCCGCCTGGCGTCGGACCTGGACCGGAACGACATGCCCTTCCTGCAGATCATCCACGCGCACCTCGAGCCAGGATACCACGGCCGGGGCATGGGGATCGCGATGTACGCCGAGATGGCCCGGCTCGCCGCCACCCGCTACCAGGCTGCCCTCGTGCCGGACGTCTGCGGCGGGGTGTCCGTGACCAGCCCCGAGGCCTGGCGCGTCTGGCGTAGCCGGCGCCTGGCCCGGTACGTCGCCAGGGTGGGCCACGCGATCTACTGGACCGGCCCGGGGGACCTCGACGTCGTCAAGGAGTTCATCGACCGGCCGGCCTGACCGGGGCGGCCTCGGGAGTGATGCCGGATCCGCGAGGCGTGCTACACTTCCGTCATGTCCTGGCACACCGACGCCGAGGGGTACCTGCGCGATCCGCAGTACGGCACCTGGCACCGGCTGCTGCCGGACGGATCACTCGAGGCGGCCGGGTGGTCGAGGGAGGCACCGTGACCGTGATGCATGCGAGATCCGCGAAGGCGCGCCCCCGATCCGCCTCCATGGCACGCCTGGACGCACTGGAACGGTACCTGCGCACCGGGCCCGCGGACGGGGAGCTGGCCGGCCTGCGCCAGTTCTACCGGGTCGAAGGGTACCGCCCGGGGGAGTTCCGGCAGCGGATCCTCGAGGACGCCGCGGACGGCACCCTGCTCTACGAGCACAAACAGCAGGTACCGACGCCTCTGTTCTTCGAGAAGCATTCCGTCGAGCGGCTGCCATCCACGACCTGGCTCGTGCACTTCTCGCCGGATGCGGACGGGATCGCCCGGCGCGGCTTCCTCTTCGGCCAGCCCGACATGCACCGGCTCGGCTGGACCGGCGGGCGGTCCGCGGGAACCGTCCCGGGATGGAACTTCGCGTTCCTCGCGCGGGACGACGAGATCATCGACAAGGTCGCGCGCCGGTGCAAGGACGGGTTCGGCTGCTCGGCGGTCATCTTCCGGGCGCCCGGCGTCGGTGCGGTCCACCGCCTCGACGGCGCCTTCGAGGTGCTGTTCTGGGGACCGGACGTCGACCGGGTGCTGCCGGCGTACCCCGACGAGGAGGAGGGATGGGTCGCGCGCGACCGCCACGGCCGGTCCTTCCTCGAGGAGTTCCACCTCTCCCAGGTCGCCGAGGGCATCGCGATCACCGACCGGTACGGGGACCCGGCGGACCGGAAGCGCCTGCGCGCCGCGCTCGTCAGGGTCGGCCGGGGCGCGCCCGGGCCCCCGTGACTACAGTACGAGCCAGCCCCTCGCGGGATCCCACCCGAGTCCCTCGTCATCGGAGTCCTTCATCACCACGACGGTGACCGTCGTGTTCCATCCGGGCCACTGGATCTCGATCGCATAGTCACGCCGGCCTTCCACCGTGGTGCGGAACCACCTCCCGGTGGTGCGCCCCACCGCCATCGATCTCCCTCTGGCGAATACCGGAACCCCGAGGAGGCCAAGCGCGCGGTAGAGGGTCCTGGGGAATGCCATGCCCAACCGTAGCACGCGCGACAGCGTGCGCCAGCTACCAGGCCGCGCGTCCGTTGACGTGCCTCCCGGGTAGCGCTCCCGCGAGCCCGGTCACCGATCGTCGCCTGCGCACGGCGCGGCGAGATCGTCCGGGCCGGGATGCCATTCCCCATGGGCGTCCCGCCAGGCTACCGCCGCACGCAGGGGCAGGCTACCTTCGTAGACGACCTCCGTGACGGATTCGGTGGACAGCGTATCCGGCCAGGGCCGCCACGTCCCATCCGCCCGGAATGCCCGTACCGGGTCGACCCCGGCTCTCCGGGCGGCCCGCAGTGCCTTGCCGTCCAGCCCGAGCACCACCAGCACCTTGCGCCCGATATCCGGGTCTGGGTCCGGCGTCCGGAGCGCCTGCGCCTCGAGGCGCAGCAGTGCCTCGACCTGCCTCCTGTCGAAGAAGGTCCACCGCTCGGCCAGGCCCGCCAGCGCCTTGCCCAGGTAGAATCCGGGATCCGCCCCGTCTCCGTGCTCCTCTTCGGAGGTGCGGGCGGCAGCTTCGTAGGCGAACATCAGATCGTGCGGCCTCCAGCCGACGCGACTCTCGCCGTGGTTGCACATGGTGAGCTGCGCACTGGTCCTGGGGCGGTCGATGAGCAGCGCCTCGAACCGGAAGGCCACTGCAGGCTGGGAGCCCACGTCCGGCAGCCATTGGAAGGGCCGTCCGACCGTGAGGAAGATGTACCGGTTGTCCCCCGAGGCGTCGCCGGCTTCGTATCCGTTCATCAGGCCGTCGCTGCGTCCGCCGCCGCGATCGATGGTCGGCGTCAGGCATCCACCGCAGGAAAGGAGGGCATGGAAACGCGCCTCCCGCCGTGTCGGGCTCCTGGCGTCGATCCCGGTCAGCACGTGGAAGAGCAAAGGGAGGCCACTGGTCCTCCAGGGAATCCGCTCCGGCCCCTCGAGCGATATCCCCGGGATCCGGGGCATGGCCCGGGATGGTAGGACGGGCTTCCTGCGCATCATCCCGGGAAGGTAGCACATGCCGGCAGGGTCGCCATCCCCGGCGCCCGTCAGGGCCGGTCGCCGCCTCGGCGCCCGTTGAGCCGCCCGCAGACGCAGGCCCCGGGCGCCCCCGGCTCCCCGAGGGGATGCCAGGCGATCCGGAGCCCCTTCGCCGCCAGCACCGCCTCGGCCTCCAGGAGCCGCGGCACGTACCGTTCAGGGTCCGGGGCATGGTCGGCCGCCTGGGCCAGCGCATCGAGCCCCCGCAGCCCCTCCCAGAGCCGCCAGGGCACCTCGGCGGGGTCGTTGGCGAGCGAGTGCAGGCCGGCGTCCCCGCGGGCCGCATGGAGCACGATGCGCGTCTTCGGCGAGAGCCGGCAGGGATGGGCCGGGCTGCCTCCCCTGGTGGTCCCGAAGCACTCCACGTCATGGCGGCGGGCGAGCAGCGCCAGCACCTGCGAGCCGCGTCCGAAGAGGTCGCCCCCGCAGCCCCACCCGGCCACGACCCGCTGCGCACGGGCGGCCGCCTCGAGGATGTCCGCATCGGTGGTGGGTCCGACCGGGTCCGGGTCGGTGGCCAGCGCCTTCGGGTCGGTCGAGACGAGCTCGAAGGGATTGACCACCTCGATCGCGCCCGCCCCGTTCTGCACGGCGATCCGGACGACGTTCTCGACGGTGTGGTCGTCCTTGTCGGCCCCGGCCACCGAGGGATTCAGCAGGCAGCAGCAGAGGCGGGGCTTCGCCGGGTCCCACGCCCGCACGAGGAAGCGCCGGTAGCGGCCGTCGTCGCTGAAGAGGGCGGTCGACTCGACCATCGGCGGCAGGAAGCGCGAGGCGTCGCTCATGGCTCCCACCGTTCGCCGCGGAACCGCCGCCGGTACGACCACGCTTCGACGGCGATCGTGAAGAACCAGACAATGACGAGGAAGCCGAACGGGACGCCCGCAGCCGCGCCGTGCTCCCTGGCTGCCTCGGCGCCCGCGTAGGCCATGACCACACTAAGCGCCAGCGCGCCGAAGTATCGCCAGAGCCACCACCACCGCGGCCACGGAGGCACGGGCGGAGGCGGGCACGGCGTGCGGTAGGGATGGCCGGACCGGTCAGGCATCGTACAGCTCCTCGATCACGTGCCCGGACGGGCCCAGCAGGCGCAGGCGGATGCACCGCTGTCCCGACCGGTACCACCGCATCCCGGGGATCTGCGCGTCCTCGAGGATCTCGACCGAGGTGATGGTGTACGGCACCTGCTCCGGATGGCAATCCGGACCGAGGTATTCCGTGCGGTGCAGGACGCCGCCGACGACGAAGGATCCTGCGGGCGGTTCGCGGTACGGTCCATCACCCATGCTCCCTGCCTTCCTCACGCCACCAGCCGGACCATCCGCTGCTGCCGGTCGTCCGCCGTCCGCCCGGCCCGGGCGATCCGGTCCACGGTCCGCTCCGGCAGCCCGATCCACCGGGCGAGCCGTGAGGCCTCCAGCGTCGCCTCCCGCGCCAGGTCGCGGAAGAATCCCCGCACCGTCCGCTGGACCACGTTCCGCCTGCGCCACCGGTGCAGGTCTCCGGCGCCCGCCCCGGACAGCATCAGGCCGGTCTCCGGGTCGTAGCGCGTGATCCCGTGCAGGTCCATCAGGCGCAGCATCTCGTCGCTTGCGTCCGCCAGCGCCCGCGGCCTCGCGGGTGCCCTCCGGCGCCGGGGGGGCGGCACCTCGACCCCCTGCTCCGGCGTGAGCAGGTGGACCTCCCGGGGCACGTCGGGTAGCTCCGGCAGCAGGCGATCGATGCAGCCGTGCCCGGCCAGGTCCGCCGCGTCGATCCAGACCAGTGCCTCCCGGCCCCCGTCGCCGCCGGACACGCCCCGCGCATCCGGCTTCCGCGCCAGGGTCGCCGCGCTCCCTCGGGGGCAAGGGCAGGGCACCGCCAGGACGGCGACGTGGCCCGCGACGACGGCCGAGAGCGAGGTGGCGAGCGCGACGTGGGCATTGAGCGACACGACGACCGCCCGGTCGGCCGTGAGGCGCACCCGTTCGACCGGTTCCCGGTGCACCACCAGGTGGTCGACGGGCCACCGCCGGTCCATCAGGCCCGGGTCGACCGAGTGGCAGGTCCAGGCCGTGAGCGTCGCGAAGACGGCACCCGTCAGGGGGAAGCTGCCATCGCCCACCGAGACCAGCACCACGCCCGGATCGAGCGGGGAGAGCCAGGGCACCCGGGACAGCAGCAGCTCGAGCAGGGCGGCGTGCCGGTCGAAGGTCGCCCGGCAGCACAGGATCCCGGCCCGCCCGAGGCGCCGCCGCCGGTCGGCGTCGCGCCGCTGCGCCTCCGTCTCCTCCTCCGGCGCGGGCACGGGGGGCCACGGCTCGCCCGGCCGGAAGACCCGGCCGGGCGCGGGGCGCTGCAGGATCGGCGGGCAGGCCGGGCGCATGACCGGCACGCTACCCCGGCCGCGCGACGGGTGTCAAGCCGGATCCGCCCCGGTGCCATCCCGTGCCGCATCCCCGATCAGCACCGGCTCCGGCTCGAAGCGGAACCGGGAGTCCCCGGCGTACCCCGGGTCGCGGTCCCCGCAGATCCACCGGCGCCCGAGCGCCTCGGCCACGGCACCGGTGATGTTCGATCCGGCGAACGGATCCACCACCAGGTCGCCCGGCTGCGAGCACAGGCCGATCCACAACTCCGCCAGCGGCCGGGGCATCCGCGCCGGGTGCAGTCCGTGGCCGGCCGCGCGGCACCGCGTGATGTACCGGCTCCGGCTGTCGGTGTTGCCGCAGGCGACCACGGCGTCCGGGATCGAGCCGCCGCGGTCCTTCGCGATCGCGGCCTTCTGCAGGTGGCCCGAGGGCCGCCGCCGGGTCTCCGTGCCCCGGGCGATCATCCGGCGCATGTCGGCACTGTAGGGCCGCAGGACGCGCCGGTTGTCCGCTTCGGGGAAGGGCGAGGGCGAGAGCCAGTACACCTGCTCCAGGGCGCTCTTGAGGCGGCACCGTCGCACGTTGACCCACTCGGCCGGCGCCGGCATGGCGGCCGTGTTGTGCGAGGCGGCCTCCTGGCACAGGTGGTAGCCGCACCCGTCGAGCAGGGCGACGAGCAGCCGCTGCGGCAGCGCCGCGCGGGTCGGGGTGCCCTCGATCCAGGCGTCGCCCAGGTCGAGCACCAGGCTGCCGTCGGGCGCGAGCACACGGCGGATCTCGCGGGCATGGGGCAGGAACCAGTCGAGGTACTCCCCCGCCGGGGCGTTGCCGTAGGCCTTCCTCGTCACCAGCGGGAAGGGCGGCGAGGTGAACACCAGGCGCACGCTGCCGTCGGGCTGGCCGCGCAGCAGGTCCATGGCATCGGCCACGTACATGGTGCCCAGCGGGGTCGTGTAGAGGGGCCGGGGCACGGCGGGCGGCGCAGGATCCCGCATCGGTGCCACGGCCTGGTCCTCGCGCCCGTCCATGGTCAGCCTCCGGTCCCCAGGGCGCGCGCGGCCAGCTCCGGCACCCCGTCGTAGGCATCCAGCCGCTGCACGGCCGCCCGGGCGATCTCGCCGATGGATTCGGCGCTGCAGCACCGGCGGGACTGCCGGTGGGCCGCCAGCGCAGCCGGACAGGTCGACCCGAAGGGCTCCCAGACCACGCCGCCCGGGTCCGTGCCGAGGGCCACCGTCCGGGCCACGAGGCGCAGCGGCTTCTGGTTCAGGCGCCGGATCCGGCCCTTCCCATCCGGGATCCGCAGGCGCTCGATCCGGTCGACCGGCGGCTCCTCCCAGACGTTGGTGACCCCGAACGGGCAGTGGAAGGCGGCCCGGACCTCCTCCCACGATCCGCCCGTCGCGCCACGGCCGCTTCCGGCGACCGACAAATAGGGCACCCCGGCGGGATCACCGTGCCGATCCGCATAGGCCGCCATCCGGGCCAGCGCCTCGTCCGGCGGCGGGTACCACAGGCGGTCCTTCGTCAGGTACTTCCGGCTGGCCGCGTTGCGCACGCCACAGGCGACGTCCGCCTCGTGCAGCGTCAGGCCCGCCCGTGCCCATTCCGAGCGGAGCCACTGCTGCAGCGGGATCTCCGGCCCCGGACCGGTGCCGCGCAGGCGGAAGAAGGGCGGGCGCCGGTAGTGGACACAGACCTCGGTCACCACCGGGAGCTGCTGCAGGGTGGCCGTGTTGACATTGCCGGCGATGTGACCCGTCCCCTTGTTCCAGGTGCAGCAGGCGCGGTACTCCCATCCGGCCTCCACCAGGAGCGGGTGCACCGTCGCCCAGCCGACCTCGGTGTTCCAGAACCAGAGCGTGGTCCGCGGCGTCGCCCGGCGCGTCCAGGCCGCGACGTGGGGCCGGTACCATCCGGCCAGCCCCCCGACGTCCCGTGGGTCGCCCGGGAAGCCGCCGAGGCCGTAGGCCCCGTCCGAGATGATGCAGTCCGGGGCCGGCCAGGCGTCGTAGAGATCCGCCACGTCCGCGTGCCAGATCGACGCGCCATCGCGCACGCCGAGGGGATCTCCGGGCATGCCGGTCATCCCCGCTCCGGCGTGCTGCCGGCGTCGGGGAAGAGCGCCAGCGCCTGCCGGGCCTGGTCGGCCTCGTGGAGGGTTGCTTCCGCGAAGTCCTCGACCGCGCCGCGGATCTCCAGCGCCGCCGCCGGTCCGAGGTCGGCCAGCACCTGGCGGATCGCCGCGTCGGACCCGTCGGTCGCCTGGAGGCGCACCCGGGCGACGTCGAGCCGCTGCACGGCCAGCCGGAAGGCGCAGGCCAGCGCGACGCAGGCCGCCCGCTGGTCCCCGGTGCTGCCCGGCGCCAGGAGGTCGTTCCCGGCGAGGGCGTACTCGCGCCTCGCCCGCTGCAGGGCCAGCAGGATCGCGGGGCGATGACGGACAGCGGGCGGCTCCGCCGCGGCGGACCGCTCGCGGGCCTGGCGCGCCGTCTGCGCCTCCAGCTCCTCCCACCGCCGCGAGTTCTCCTCGGACGCCTGGGCCATCTGCCCGTGGTACTCATCGAGCACCCGCTCGCTCCTGTCCCGGAGTGCCTCCAGGTCGGGAAGCCGGGACCGCCGCTGCTCAACCATGGCCGTGCCCCGGCTCCGACCGGCCGCCGAGCGCCTGCAGGGCTGCCGCGCACCGCCGCTGGTTGTCGAAGAAGTGGTCCCGCGCGTAGGGGCGCTCCACGCAGGCCTCCGCCGGCAGGTCGCGCAGGATCAGCAGCAGGGCATAGGCAACGCTGTATGCCCGGTCCCAGCCGTGGAATGCGGCGACCTCGGCCGCCACCGTCCGTGGATCTTCCGGATCCGTCTTGCCCTCACCTACCCCGAGGACCACCCTCCAGTCCTCGACGACCATCTTCGCCACTGCCAGCAGGGTCGAGGCCGAGCACGTCTTCTCCCCGGCCGGCACGGGGACGTCGCAGGACCGGCAGCGTCCGTCGCTTCTCGACGTCACGCTCCAGCCCGCGGAGCTGCCGATGGTGCACTCGGTGGTGCTGATCCCGCGCAGCATGACGATGCCGGCGGCGTGGAGCACCCGCTCCAGCTCGATGAGGAAGGCTTCCCGCCCCCGCTCCACGGCGGCAGGAAGGTCCACGCCCGTCAGGTGGGGCGCGTGGAACTCGGCCTCGCCCAGCCCGGCCGGGACCGGGTACAGGGCACGGCGGAACGCATCGAGATCCAGCACGGTCAGGCTCCTTCCTTGACGGTAGCGACGACACCGGCCACCCTGCCGCGTGCCGCCGTGCCGAGCCGCGCGCAGGTGGTCCGCTCCGGATCCCGCCAGATGCAGTCGGGCCCGTCGTCCCGGCAGGTGCACTCGGCGCCGCAGCGTGCCAGCAACCGGGCGGCGCGGGGAGAGGCGGCGACGACCACGTGGCTGGCGCAGCGGAGCGGATCGGTCCCCCTGCACCTCGGACCGGTCGCCAGCAGGTAGATCCCCAGGGCCGCCGGCTTCTTCCGGGCGGGCGGCTTCTTCCGGAACGCCTGCTTTCGCCCCGGGAACTCCGCCTTGCGCCGCCTGATCTCCGCGCGCACGTCCGGCTCCTGGTCGTGGCTGTCGTCCCCTTTGCGGTAGCCGCACGCCTCGCGAGCAGCGCCCCAGATGTTGTCGCATAGGACCATCTGGTAGCACAGGTCTGGGTCGAGGATGGCCGGGACCTCCCGACGTCGCTTCGTGGTCACGTCCTGACTCACGGCTTCTCCCTGCCGGCCTTCGGCTTCGCGACCGCCAGGGCGGCGAGGCCGGCGCGGACGACCTCGCGGAAGACCTCGGCCTGCTTGCAGCCGCGCGCCTTGGCCAGCGCGGCGATCTGCTGCACCGCCGCGAGGTCGGTCACCACCAGGCCGTCCTCCAGGAGCTGGCGCACGATGGCACTCTCGTTGGGGCGGCCGTCGGGGCGGATGTAGTCCCCGCCGTAGAAGCCGGCCAGGCTCTGCACCTGCTCCTTGATCTCCCGCGAGACCCGCGCCTGGATCTTCGGGCTCGGGCCCACGGGCTTCGGATCGTCGGGCATGGCGGCTACCTCCGGTCGGGATGGTCGAGGGCGTCGGTGAATTCGCGGAGCGCGGCGGCGCCGCCGTCCCGGGCGCCGGTCCCGTCGGCCTCGCTGGCGTCGAGGAACCGTTCCAGGCGCTCCACGATCCCGAGCGCCTGCGCGAGGCGGTCGAGTTCCGCCTCGGTCAGCGGCAGGTCCGCCAGGGCGGACAGGAGGCGCCCGCGGAGCGCCTGGACGGTGGTGGTTCCGGACCCGTGCGGCACGGCTACTCCTTCCCGGTCGCCTCGTCCTCGGGCGCGCCCACGTGTTCCAGGCGGCCCATCTGCTCGAGCAGGTGCAGCGACCACTGCACCTTGGCCTTCTCTCCGGAGGCCTCCTTGCGGTAGGGGTCGGTGAGGTCCTTCTCGCGGGCCTTCCAGCCGGCGAGCTTCTCGTCCTTGCCCTTCGCCGCCTCCGACCGGTGGATGTTCTGCTCGGCGATCACCACCTGCGCGACGAGCGACTCGGCGTCCATCGCGTCGGCCTCCTCCTGCCAGCCGGTGGGCAGGAGCTTGCGGACGCGGCCGACGGCCTGCTTCGTGGGCAGCTTGCCGTTCCAGCCCTCGACCTCGCGGATCTTGCCGAGCTCACCCAGCCGGTGGAAGCAGTAGGTGATCTTGGCCCGCTGGGTCTTGATCGTGGCGCTGTAGCTGCCCTTGATGTCCTTCAGGCCCGCCTGCACCTCTTCGAGCTTTTCGTCCGACCCCTGCTCGGACGCGATCTCCCGCTGGCGCGTCTCGGCGCGGACGATCTCCGCGCGCAGCTCGTCCTCGTCCATCGCGTCGGCCTTCACGGCCCATTCCTTGGGCAGTGCCTGGCGCAGCCTGTCCAACTTGGCGGCCTCGTCCATGATGCTCCTCGGCGCGGCAGGCGGGATGTGTCACCGCCGCCGGCACGAGCAGGACGCTATCACGGACGGGACGGCGGGAGCAAGCGGGAACGTCGCGATGGCGGAAGGAGCGGGAGTCGGGACCGGCCGCTACCGCACGGGACGCCGCGCCCGCCCCGGGAGCGGCTCGTAGGCGAGGACCTCGACGTCGGGGATCGTGCCGAGGCGTGCCGCGACCAGGGGCCGCACGTCGGCCCAGGCGAGGCCCGCGAGGTCGCAGCCGAGCGCCGGTACGGCGATCCGCCGGATGCCGTCCGGCCCGTCGGCGAGGCGGGCGGCGAGCACCGCGAGGCCCTGGTCGACCCATTCCAGCCGGCCCGGGCGGCGCCAGTCGTCCTTCGTGGGGAAGAACACGATGGTGCGCACCGGCGAGGCCGGGAGCCGGTCGTGCACGTCCTCGACGAGGATCGTGCCCGGGCGCAGCCGGCCCTGCCGGCAGGCCTCCTGGTAGACCCTCTCGGTGAGGGGGAAGCGCTGCCGGAACGCCTTGGCGAGGCCCGCCCCGGAGGCGCCGAGGCAGTTGACCGGGTCGACCAGCGCGTCGGCATCCGAGGCGAAGAGGTCGCCCGTGCGCCAGTGGATCACGAGCGTCCCGCGCCCGGCTCCGGCAGGGACAGCGGGCCGACCGGCAGCCAGGGGAACTCCCGGCGCGCGGCCGCGCGGATCTCCGGCACGATCTGCTCGGGCGGCAGCCGCTCCCACTCGGTCACCCCGTTGCGTTCGCGCAGGAGCCGCGAGACGCCCCAGGGGCCGTCGGGCATCCGGTCCTGGTCGAGGCAGTAGCGGCGCAGGACGTGGGCACCGGTCCGCGCGTAGAACTCCACGTCGACGAGCACGAAGCGCAGCGGCCGGTCCACGCGGTCCCGGAGCACCGTCGCGGCCTGCTGGATGCTGTCGTAGAGGAGCGCCTGCAGCGGACCCTCGAGGCCCAGGGAGACGCTGCCGTCGGCATGCACCGAGCCCTGGCCGACCAACTCGCCCGTGCGCCCGTCCTCGATCCGGAACCGTCGTGCGTCCTCCATGCGTGCCTCCTTGTGCCGGGGCTCCCCGGCGGCGGAGGGCAGGATAGCACGACCCGGCGCTGCCGTCCGGTCCGCTACCCGGCCAGCCGGTGCCCGTCGCCCACCCACCGCACGATCTCCTCGCGCAGCGCCGCCTCCGGGTCCGGTCCGTCCTCGATGGAAGACACCCACAGGATGGAGCTGAGCCGGTCCTCGTCGCAGACGACGCGGGCGATCCAGAGATCGACCCCGACGCCGCCGAGGTCTTCCTGGGCAGCGCGCAGGTCGTCGGCGAGCATCTCCGCGCTCGGGATGGTGGCGCCGAGCAGGCGCATCAGCCCGATGACCTGCTGCATGGCCGGCTCCTCCGGCGTCTGCAGGACCATCGATCGCGTCGGTCCGTTGCCGACGAGGTGCAGGTTCAGGGTGGACATGGCTCCTCCGTTGCTGGCGCGCCGTGCGCTTCCGGCGTCCCTCCCGGGAGCGCCGCGGGCACCGGCAGGCCGCGCTGCCGCAGGGCCGCCTCGGCGAGCGCCTTGACGTGGCTGCCGCCGTCGTCGATCTGCTCCATCGGCGCGCCGTCCGGATCGGTGATGCCCTCGGCCTGGACGCGCTTGATCCCCAGGATGTCGACGATGACCGGATCGGAGCCTTTGTCCGCCATCGGATAGTAGGCCAGCACCGGGCTCTGCTGCCCGTCCCGGGCGAGCCTCCCGTTGGCCTGCAGGTGGATCTGCGGGCTCCAGTCGAGCTCGCCGTGCACCGCGACGCTGCAGACCTCCTGCAGGCCGTTGAGGCCCTGGCTGGCCCGCAACGCCATGACGAGCACGCTGGCGGCCGGCCCGCACTCGGCGGAGAAGGTGCCGCGCGGCAGGCGGAAACGCTCGACCGCCTTGCGCTTCTGCAGCGGCGACTCGCTGCCGGTGTACATCGCCACGCCGAGGTCCTCCAGGCTCTTGTTCCAGACCTCGTACACCTCGCGGTGGTGCCCGAGCAGGAGCACCTTCTCGCCGGACTCGACCAGCATGCGCACCATGTCGGCCACGTAGGGCGCCTTGGCCAGTCCCGTGGCCTGCCGCAGCCGCCAGGAGAGCTCCTCGCCGGCCCTAAAGGCCTCGCCCTTCTGCCGGCCGCCCTGCGCGAGGATGATCCGCGCCAGCTCGGCCACCCGGTCGCCCACCTCGTCGAGGCGCCGGTCGTCCGCCTCGACGTGCTGCGGGATGCGCGTGACCGGCGGCAGGAAGCGCTTGATCTGCGCCCGGGTGTGCCGGATGAACAGCGCCTGGTCGCGCAGGTACGTGCCGAGCGCGACCGGGTCGGCCACCAGGCGGTTGTTGTAGCCGGCGCCGCACCACTGGCGCTTGAACTCGTCGAGCTCGCCGAGGGCGCCGGGTGACAGCACGCGGAAGATGTTCCAGATCTCGGCGCCGTAATTTATCACGGGCGTCGCGCTCAATCCGAACCGGTATTCGCACGCGTCGGCGATGGACGCGGCGGCGTCGTACTTGTCGCTCGTCGGGCCGCAGTGCAGCTCCTGGATCTCGTCGAAGACGACCTCCTTGATCCCGAGGCCGCCGACGCCGGACACGAGCGCCGGGGCCCATCCCCGGAGCTTGTGGTAGCTGGAGATGACCACGTCGGGCAGGCCCACCCGCCGGCCCCGCGCGCCGACCGCGAGGTCGTAGGGCTGGCCGGTCTTCAGGATGTGGACCTTGATCCCGGGGATGAACCGCTCGATCTCCTGCTGCCACTGGAAGCACAGGCTGACGGGGCACACCACCAGCGCCGGCAGGGTGCCCGGATGGGTGAAGGTGCAGATCGGGCCGATCGTCTTGCCGACGCCCACCTCGGAGCCGTCGAGCAGCGCCCGGTTGGCCAGCAGCAGGTCCGCGGTCCGCACCTGGTAGTCGCGCGGGGGCAGCGCCAGGGAGAACGACGAAGGCCGGTAGTCCCCGGAGATGATCCGCCGGGCCAGCTCGCCACGCCGCTCGTGCTCGGCCGCCCGCTGCTCGAGGTAGGTCCGGTCCTCCGCGCCGATCTCGAGCGGGTAGCGGGTGACGAACCACGCGAGGTCGCGGCAGACGTCCAGCGTGTCGGCGAGCCCCACCTTCTGGTGCGTGCCGACCATGATCTGCGGGAAGATCCCCTTCATCCGCACGGCGACGTGCGGCTCCATCTCCAGGTGCCAACGGTGGTCGGAACCAAGACGGGCGCTGCCGTACTTCACGGCAGCAGGCTCCCGGTCAGCACCACCACCCGCACCGGCTTGCCGCCGATCTCCGGGGGCAGCCGGTCCAGGATGGCGCGCGTGGAGACCACCAGCACGGCGCGGAGGGACTCCTCGCCCAGGTACCGGTGCACCTGCCGGGTCAGGGCCGCGAGCGAGCCACCGGTCTTGACCTCGATGGCGATCCCGCCGTCGACGAGGAAGTCGAGCGTGCCGGAGGCGACCGGCACCTCGCGCCGCCAGGCGATGCCGGCGCGGGAGAGCGCCTCGCCGAGGGATGCCTGCAGCGCCTTCTCGCCCACGCAGGTGTAGCGCCAGCCGCGCACGGCGGCGGCGATGGCCTCGAGGCGGGTCGCGAGATCGTCCGTGTCGTTCAACGTCTCTTCCCTTCCACCAGCGGGTCGCCGTGGGCCATCGTGCTGGGGTATTCGACGAAGGGCATCCGCGCGCTCCGGATCTCCACGACGTACCATCCGTCCAGCAGCCGCCGGATCCGTGCCTTCTCCCCGTTCCTGCGCAGCCTGCCGGCCCGCGCCTTCGCCTGCGGTGCGTCGGGGACGACGGCGTACGGCAGCCAGAGCTTCTCCGGCGAGAAGTCGGACTCGTCGTCCGGAGGCATCATCCGCGCGCCTTGCGCAGGGCATCACGCTCCCGGTGGTGCCGCGCGCGGATGTCCAGGTCCGTGCGGCGTGCGTAGGCGACGACGACCGCCTCCTCGTGCCCGTCCTCGAGGACGAGGTACCCGCCGCGCCCTTCCTCCCCCGGAAGCCCCAGCAGCCGGCCGGTGTGCCGGCCATGGCGGTCCTGCCACGCCACCGGGGAGCCGGGGCGGGGCTCCCCGGCGCGCACCCCGGACAGGTTCCATTCCGATTGCCGGCGAGCGCGGGCCTGCGGGTGCGGATGCCGGCTCATCGCGACGCGCCGCCCGCCTCCGGCCGGGTCGCGCACAGGCACGGCGGGTACTTTTCATCTATCTCCACCGTCCAGCCGAGCCGCTGGAGCGACTCCGTGGCGAGCTTCGCCACGCCCGTCAGGTCCTTGAGGCAGCGAGGGACCGGGTAGCGGTGGTAGTCGATCCCCATGAAGTTGCAGGCCGGCATCGGGCCACGCTGCTCGAGCAGGAAGTCGCAGACGATCTCGTGCGCCCTCCTCCGTTCTCCGATCTCCGCCAGGCCCGCGGCATCGGCGGCATCGATGGCCTCGGCGATCTCCTTCTCGATGACGCTGTAGTCGATCGCCATGGGTCAGGTCCCTTCCCGGCCCGGGGCGTCTTCGGTCCAGCCGACCGGTCCTCCGAAAAGCCGCGTTGCAGCCTCCATCCGCTCCGCGGTCCGCCGGTCGAGGAAGAACGCACACCGGCAGGCCGGGTCGGTGCACCGGAACGGATCCCCGTCCTCGAGGATGCACCGGCGCAGGCTCTCCATCTCCTCGACGGAGAACCGGCCGGCCAGATCCCGGGGATCGTCGAGGTCGATGTCGACCGGCCCCCATCCCCTGACCTGCATCCGTGCCGCGCCTCCGCACTTCGGGCACTTCTTCTGTACGTTGCAGCAGATTCCCACGGCTCATCCTCCTCGTGAGGGTTCCGACGGTTCCGACGCGCCGCGTCGTCGCGCCTCGGCCAGCATCCGGTACACGGTCCGGTTGGGGTCGATGAGCGGGTTGTCCCGCATGACCTGGTCGGGCGGGATGCCGGCGAGCGCCGCCGCGAAATGCACCACCGCGCCCGAGCGGCACACCCCGGCATCGCAGTGGGCGAGCAGGGCGACCCGGCCGGGCCGGGCGCGGGCGAGCGCGATGTGGGCCGCGATCGCGTCGGCCTGCCAGGCCTGCACGATCTCGTGCCGCCGGCCGCGCGGCGGGCGGAACGGACTGGAACGGTCCGGGTCGTCGTCCTGGTCCGGGTCCCAGTCCCCGAACTGCACCTCGACCACGAGCGGCGAGGGCGCGAACGGCAGCGGGTCCGCGCCGGGCGACCGGATCGAGACCACCCAGGTCTCGTCGTGGCCCGCCAGGTGGATGGCCCCGGCCTCCAGGCGCTCCCGCGCCTCCTGCCTCGACATGGCCCGCACGGTGACGATGGGCATCGTCAGTCCTTCTCGTCCAGGGCGCGGACCAGGGCATGGTATTCCAGGCGGTTGCCGGCCTTGTACGCGGCCCGCAGGGTGGGGCACCGGACGGTCGCGCCCTCCACCCGGACGGTCCATCGCGACGTCTGCTTCTCCTTGTGCAGCAGGCGCACTGTGGTCCGCAGGTCCCAGATCTCCTGCAGCGCCGCCGGGGCGAAGACCACCGCCGTCGCGGCCAGTTCCGCCTGCAGCGCGGCGGCGTCCACCGCCGGATCCCGGTAGGCCGCCCCGGCGCCCCCGTCCGCGGGCCGACCGGAGGGAGCCTCCAGCGCCGCACGTGCAGCCTCCCAGCGCGCCAGCAGTGCCGGGAAGGGGTCCTCCGTGTCGTCCGCCAGGGCCGGAACTGCGGGGGCCTTCCGGCGTCGGGCGAGGAAGGGGACGGCCAGGGATCCGACCGCCACCACGCTCGACGCCACCGTGATGATCTCGAGCAGCATGAACTACCCCAGCATCCGCATCTGCGTCCCGGCGGCCACCCGCCGGGCGTCCGCGTGGCCCTCGAGCGCCGCCCGGATCGCCCCGCCGAAAGCCCGGGCCATCGGCAGCGGGAAGGGCAGGCCGAGCTGGCGCATCCGCTCGCGCGCCTTCTCGGCGCCGAACTGCCAATCTTCCGGCAGGCCGGCGAGGCGCACCCGCATCCCGAGCGAGAGCTTCGGCACGAGGTCCGCGGGATCTTCCGGTCCCGGGACGGCCTTCGCCAGGCCGAGCGGGTTGACGCCCAGCGCCTTCCAGGCCTTGCCCCGGCCGGCCCCGGCCGAGGGGGCCACCTTGTCCGCCCGGGCGGCCCACGCTGCCGCGCCGGGCCACCCGCCGGCCGCCATCAGGTCGCCGACCAGCTCGCCGACCGTCCGGGGGTCGCCCTCCGGATGCGGCCAGGCGAAGGCGGCGAGGCGCCGCGGGTCGCGGAACCCGACGAGCATCCAGCGGGGGGCCGCGCGCACCGTTCCGTGGTAGCCGCCGCGGACGATGCGCCCGTCCATCTGCCAGGGGCCGTCGCCGCGGAGCGGCCGCATCAGCCCGGTCCGGTACGACGCCCAGCGGGTGCCGCCGAGGTCGGGGGCGCAGTCGAGCAGGAATGCCTCGGGCTGCGCCTCCCGGACCAGCCGGATGAATTCGGGGATCTGGTCCTGGCCGGCTCCTCCCGCCGTGGGCGGGACCGGATAGGAGCCGACCAGCAGCGACAACCCCTGCAGGTCCGGCACCCGGCCGTCGATCGCCCTCGTCTCGCCGATCACGGCCGGCCAGCCGGGCCGGTTGGCCCGCAGGGTGGACACGAGATCGGCATCGGCGTCGATCGTGGCCCGGGGCTCGAAACCGGCCTGCTCGAGCCCGATCGACCTGGGCCCGCATCCGGTCCCGAATTCAGCGAACGTCCGCATGACCATCTCCCTGGCACCCCGCGGGGCGCCCGCTGGCTACCCGCCGCACTTCCTGCCGATCCGGTGCCACCGGGAGCACACCGGACAGTATTCCCCGGAGGACACGAAGAACCGTGGCAGGTCCGCCACGCGCGCCATGATCTCCGCGATCCCCCCGTCGTCGGTCGCGGCCTCCAGCGCCCGGGCGGTGAGGATCCCCTCGTCCCGGTCGGTCTGCAGCCGCGCGAGCAGCGCCGTGCCCAGCCGGTCCGCCATGCCGCCATGGACGGCGCGCGGGTCCTGCCCCGCGAATTCGCGCAGCATCTCCTGGCGGGCCAGGCGCAGCGCGTCGGCGACCTGCGGGCCGAGCCGGGCGCACTCCCCGGTCGCCCTCGCGGCCTCCTGGTGCGGCAGCGGCCCGGCGATCCGCTCCTCCGCCTTGCGACCGACGTCCTGGCCGATCCCGGCCAGCAGCCCGTCGAGTTCCGCCGCGTCCCGCTTCTCCCGCGAGACGATGCAGGTCTTCATCAGCGGGTGCCACTGCCGGCAGTACGGGCAGTAGCAAGCGGGCCGGACATAGAACCGCGGCATCAGTTCGAGCCAGGTCTCGATCTCGCGGACGCGCCCGTCATCGTACCGTGCGGCCAGCAGATCGATCATCCAGCCGTGCATCTCCTCGAAACGCTCCTCGCGCAGCGTGCGCAGGGGCGCGTCCCAGCGGAGCACCGTCTCGCGCAGATCGCGGAGCGACCCGGCCACGTCGTCGCTGAACTTCTCCCGGGCGGCCGCGAGCAGATCGGCAAGGCTGTACCGGTCGCGCTCCTCGCGGGTCTGGTTCATCTCGTCGGTGCCGTTCATGATGGCATCCCGCATGTCCATCTCGGCCTCGTCCGCCGCGCTGGCGCGTGCGCGCTGCACCGGCATCTTCCCCAGCCGGGAGGCCGGCACCGACGGGCGTGCCGCTGCCGGGCCCGTGCGCTTCTTCGCCTTCGGGGCCGTCCGCTTCGCCTTCGGGGCCGTCCGCTTCGCCTTCGCCGTCGTCTTCGCCTTCGCCTTCGCCATCGTGATCTCCCTGCCCGGACCCTCCGGGCACGCTACGCCTGCGCCAGTACCTTCTTCGAGAGGAAGTACGCCGCCAGGCCGGACAGCACCCCGTAACCCGTGACGGCGGCGATCGCCCGGCTGGTCGGGCTCATCCGCCAGTACGGATTGATGATCCATTCCTCCGGCACCCCGTCCATTCCATGGGGACCGGCGGTCTGCCAGGGTCCGGCCGGGTACGCCTGGGTCTCCCAGACCGGCACGCCGTCGACCTGCGTCGCTCCACCGCCCACCGGTCGGGCCTCGGGCCGCGGCCGCCAGGCCTCGCCGTCAGGCCGGCGCGCGAGCAGCGACGACCGCCACCAGGCGAGCGCCTCCTGGACGTCCGTGGTCGCGGCGACGAACCGCCATTCGATCTTCTGGTCGCCTCCCACGACGGACTGGTCCGCCGTCGCATCCCGGCCGTCCGCGAGCGGTACGCCCACGTCGCAGCGGAGCTCGACCACGCGCATCGTGCGGGCCAGGTCGCCAAGCCCGGGACGGGTGAGGATCGTGGTCGCGCGGACCGACCGGACCGGGTAGGTCCCCTCGGGCATCACGAGCTCGCGCGCCATCTCCCGCGAGCGGATCGTCCGGACCTGCCGGGGGCCGAAGAGGCGCCCGGCCAGGTCGACCTCGCCCCGGCGCCAGCCGGGCCGGGACGGCGGATATGCCGAGATCTCCCGTCGGCCGGCCAGGATGTGCCAGCGGACGGTGCCCGCGTCCGCGATCCACAGCTCCGTCAGGCGCAGGCCGGGGATCCGGTCGGGGCGGGCGAACCACTCAGCGAGCGGGATCAGCGCGCCCTGCGCCGCGGCGTTGATCTCGATCGCCCGGCCGAGGGCGCCGAGCACGAGGGTGGCCGCGGGGCCGGCGGGGTTGACCGCGCAGGCCAGCCCGAGCAACGGCCCGCGCCGGCCGACCAGGGCCAGGCGGGCCCATGGCCCGTCCTTCCCGACCCGGGCATCCCACTGCCGGCCGATCACGGGCGCTCCACGCTCCGCGCAGTCGTGGAACGCGGACCAGCCGGTCCGCAGCATCTTCAGCCCGTGCCGCAGCCGTGTCCGTGCGGCCTCCACGCGGCTCCGTGCCTTCCAGGCCGTCGTGCAGGCGCGCCAGGCCCCGTCGAGGCCGCGGTTGATGATCCAGCCAAGCATGCTTTCCTCCTGGCACGGAGTGCCGTGCCGCCGGTCGGGGCGACCCTAGCACGGGTCACGGTCGGGGTGGAAGCGGAATCGCGCGCCCGACCTCAGTGCAGGGCCGTCTCCTCGTACCAGCTCCCGGTGCAGTGCCGGCACGTATGCTTGAAGAGGCAGCCGCGTCCCCGGTGGACGATGTCCGGCGCAATGTCGTCCACCCCGGTGCAGAACGGACACCGGTGGAATCCGTCGGGCGACTGGAAAGGGACCACCAGGTCCCCGTCGGAGGTCCAGTGGTGTTCCCGGGCGGGCGGACGGCACGGGCCGGCCGGGTCCTCGAGCCGGGCCACGCGCGCCTCCAGGTCGGCCACGCGTGCGGCGAGGTCCGGCGCGCCGCCGCCGCGGTACGGGCTGCCCGCCGGCAGCCCCGGCGGCAGGCGCGGCAGTGTCGTGCCATCCCGTGCCAGCAGCGACCGGAGCCAGCGGAGCAGACCCATCACGCCTCCGCCCGGACGCCGTCGGCGGGCGCGGCCACCGCGGGCGGCACCGGCGGATGCACCTCGCGCCGCACCTCGGCGGCGAAGCCAGCCGCCAGGTCGGGCCGGGCGGCCAGCAGGTCGCCCACCGCGGCGGAGAGGAAGGCCGCCCCCACCTGCGCGCTGCCGAAGCCCGGCGCCCGGACGAGGCGCACGGCGGCGCGCGCGAGGAGGTCGCAGGACGCGCGGCCGGCGGCCACGTCGCCCGGGTCGGCCTCGCCGTAGACCCAGGGCTCGCCGAGGTCGGCCAGGCGGCCGGACTGCTGTGCGCTCACGGGCTCCCGGGAGCAGACCGCGTCGACCGCCTGCAGCAGCACCGGGTGCGTGCCCGGTCCGCGTGCCTCCAGCAGCGGCCGGAGCCAGCAGGCCACCAGGCCCAGCATGGCCGCCCGGGCCCGGGCGCCTGAACCGGTCCAGGCGATCCGCAGGAGCAGTCCGGGATCGCCGGAGGCGCACCAGAAGGCCTCGAAAGTGGGCCATTCCGCCAGGTCGAGCCGGATCTGCAGCGGCAGCGACCACGCCTTGCACTCCAGCGCCGCGCCTGCGGGATCCGGGGTCTGGGGCGGCTGGAAGCGGCTCACGCGCGTCCGGTCGGGGCGCCGATGGCACGCAGGGCGGCGAGCACCTCGTCCGATGCGGCCCGCATGGCGGTCGCAGGGGCGGCCCCGCCGAGGATCGCCAGCAGCGCCCGCGCGTTGCGCACCGCCTCCGCGGCGTGGCAGAGTCCCGTGGGCACCAGGCCACCCCAGCCGGAGCGGGTGGCGATCGCGGCGTACACGAGCGAGCGCGCCGCAGCGCAGAGCTCCCGCAGCGGACCATGGCCGAGCAGGCGCAGGCGCTGGTCGAGGTCCTCCGCGGCCGGCTGCAGCGCCCCGTCGCCCCCGGTCAGGATGGCGAGGGCGCGGTTGAGGACCAGCTCCTGCGGGGAGATCCGGTCGCTGCGGCGGGTCTCGTCGACCAGTCCGGCGAGCGCAGCGATCACCGTGGCGACCGGCGGCGCATCGGCCCCGGTGGCCAGCAGCGCGAGATACCAGGCCGGCTCGGCGCAGGCCGCGAGTGCCGCCGCGGGCGAGGGATGCTGGCCCGCCCAGGCGACCAGATCCGGATCCAGCATCCGGTCCTCCAGACCTTGTGCCCAGCCGGGACACTGACCACGATCAGCCGCGGAAACCAGGGAATGCGCTGCTTCACCCATCTCGACCTCCTCATGCACGACGGCTGCAAGGTAGACGCACCCCGGCCGTGCTCGCAAGGGTTTTGTTCGCGTTCCGACGGAATAAGAAGCCTGACAGGGATGTCATGGGTCATGGCACACGGAGTACAGCCTGACGGGATTCGTGGCGCATCTGGAGCGGGTCGTGCCGCAAGCATCGGACGTGCCTGGAGGGGGCCTTGCGCCGAGGCTCCCCTCCGTGCGATCCTTGCCGCCGATGTCCACGGACCTGCCGGCGATGCCGCGCCGCCCGCCTGCGTTCCTCAAGTGGGCCGGAGGCAAGGGCGACTTCCTGCCCGTCCTGCTGGACGCGGTGCCCCGGGACGCCGCCCGCTACCTGGAGCCGTTCCTGGGCGGCGGCGCGTTGCTGCTGGCCCTGCGGGAGGCCCGCCCGGCCCTGCCGGCCGTGGGCGCCGACGGGAACGCCTGGCTCGTGGACGCCTGGCGGGAGGTCGCCCGGGACTGGCACGAGGTGGCCCGCGAGATCGACCGGCTCCCGGCCACCCGCGCGGACTACCTGCGGCTGCACGCCGAGGACCCCGCCGGGCTCGCGCCGGCCGCGCGGGCGGCGCGCCTGATCTACCTGAACAAGACCGGCTTCCGGGGGTTGTTCCGCGTGAACCGCCAGGGGCGCTTCAACGTCCCCTGGGGCGCCTACGCCCGGCGCGTCTACGATCCCGCGGTGCTCGAGCGGGCCGCGGCGCTGCTGCGGAGCGTGGAGCTCCGGTCGGGGGACTTCACGGAGACGCTGGCCGACGCCGGCCCGGGCGACTTCGTGTTCCTCGACCCGCCGTACTGGCCTGCCGGGGGCTGTGCCGACTTCGTGCGCTACACCGCCGGGCGCTTCGGGCCCGGCGACCACCGGCGCCTGGCCGCGTCGTGCCGCGACCTCGACCGGCGCGGCGTCCGCTGGGCGCTCAGCAACGCGGACCGGCCCGAGGTGCGCGAACTGTATGCCGGGTTCGCGATGCAGCGCCTGGAGGCCTCGCGCGACATCGCCGGGGGCGCGAAGGGGCGTGCGTCGGCGGACCTGCTGGTGACGAACGTCCCCGACCCGTGCTAGCCCTGCTTTCGCAAACTGACAAGGAATTTGCACGCGGAACACCTTGTTTCGCCGTGCCGGGGCGCCCCGGGCGCCTAGATGAAAGAATTGCTTCCGGGCCGCCCAGGCACCGGCGA
>Ga0172379_10003435_pt1 | contig 25249 bp, 20 predicted proteins | sample GrowelOW334metaG_FD_119756 | JGI IMG/M metagenome (GOLD analysis project Ga0172379, IMG submission 119756) | Groundwater microbial communities from an aquifer near a municipal landfill in Southern Ontario, Canada - Groundwater well OW334 metaG | ecosystem: Environmental > Aquatic > Deep...
TAATTGCGTGAACTCTGGCTGACGGTCACCGCGCGTATCTTCGTCTCTAAAGCAACGGGCAATTTGGAAATACTTCTCTACGCCCGATGCCATCAATAATTGCTTATATTGTTGTGGCGATTGAGGCAATGCAAAGAATCTACCCGGATAAAGTCTTGAAGGCACGACGTAATCTCTTGCACCCTCAGGAGTAGATTTCGTTAATATTGGCGTCTCGATTTCTATGAATCCTTCTTTATCCAGCCAGTTCCTGATATACAAGATTAATTGATGCCGTTTCGTCAGATTATTAGCCATTCGTGGGCGACGCAAATCCAGATAACGATATTTCATCCTAGAATCTTCGCCTATTTCAAGACCGCTAGTATCTAGCGCGAATGGTGGCGTCAATGATTCATTTAAGACTTCCAATTCCGATGGTTCGAATTCCACTTTACCGGTTTCAATTTCAGCATTGATCATTTTCTCCGGCCGCGCGTTCACCTTGCCTTTTATCCTGACCACCCATTCGGAACGTAGAGTTTTGGCCAGCTCATAAATTTCTTTGTTTGACGGCACGAAAACAACTTGAATAACTCCCGAACGATCCCTCAAGTCAATGAAAATAAGTTTGCCATGATCGCGACGAACATGGATCCAACCATATAGTTCTACTTCCTTGCCAACCAGATTTTTAGTTTCATTAATAAACACTTCTTTCATGTCATCATCTTACCACAGATTACTCGTTAAACAAGGTTAATAATTATCAAAAAAGGCCCGAATGGACCTATACTATTTTTCCTTAGGGAGCATATCGCCAAATACATTCTTCCACATTCTCTTATAAACAACACCAAGCATGTCCATAATCCAATTAACTATTTCCCACCACAAATCTCTAAAGAACGATACGACCACACTCCATGGCCAGAACAAAATCCAGGAACCGATACGGTCGCGGTTGTTCTCAAATTTGTAATAATCAATGAATCGTGTCCTATACGATTCATCCCCACCTCTAGGCTCGCTAAATGATTTCTTCCCTTTGACAAGGAAGGATCTATATTTGAATATCGACCAAGCAGCACCAATGCCAAAATATGCCAATACCTGCCAAATAATCCTCAGGGGATTATCGTAAATATAGCCCAGGACCCTCACTTCGCTCGATAACTGCAAAAAGACAAGAAGCAGAATGATTGTTAATAATGGTGAGATAATATAATAGTTCCTTCGATTAGATCCAAATTCAAAACTTTCGTCAGCGGCCCAAAAACACATCCAAGCAAAGATTATCACAGCCAAGAGCCACAATGGTAATCCTGACGAGCAGAATACTACAGCGGTTAGAACCACAGGAAACCACAATGTCCCAATTAGATACATTGCGCAAAGTAGAGCTAGGATCGTAAGCGGTGCGTACGGCATGCTCCCTCCAGGTTGTCAAAAACCCGCTAAAAGATATCATGACAGTCGAACACCGTCAAGTGTATTCAATATAAATTGTCAAGCAATAATTTGTGTGTTATCATAGCCATGCAACCGCTCATAGCTCAGTTGGTAGAGCTGCTCCCTTTTAAGGAGAAGGTCCCAGGTTCGAATCCTGGTGAGCGGACTTAGAACAATTATAAAAGACCGCCTTTGGCGGTCTTTGCTATGAAGCGCTTTCATTTAGTACCGATGCTGGAAAGATTATCTCACATCGACAGTTTGCACAAATGATATTCGATCGGCTGAACTCGGCTACCATATCCCGATTGTAAATCATTGCCCGACGAATAACTGTCGTGAGAACGACATTACCGCTACTTTCTTCGACTCCGCTTATATTATCCCATACTCTGCCACATCCACTACAGACGACGACATCTTTATCCATGGCTATCTCCAACGAACCGGCTACAATCTACGACAAATGAACCGATGTGTCAACTCTCAACTATATTTTTAATTACTTTGTGGACACCATCGGCTTTCTTATACAACCTCTCCCTTTCGCCAACAATACAGATTCGAACGGCGATATAATCATCAAGATCACATTTCAATGACTCAAAATAGTCTTTATGCGTCTTTCTTAGTGAAAATACTTGTCCATTGTCGTGATATAAAATATCTTCCGGAACAAAACGCCATGGTGTTAATATGGGCACTATTACAATTCTGCTGGCATCAATTTTTAAATACTCGGCTACCCTCGATTCCAAAGCTTCTAACTGCTTCGGATCCGAAGCCCGCATAAATTTATCAAAAAAATCTTGCTTCTCTCCGATGAGTCGGATTTTTTTGCCAGAGATTCTCTCTTTGAATTGCCTATCCCGAAGTCTAATGACCAAGCCCGATACCGGCAGATTACGCCCGATATATGTATTATACATTCCGGCTATCATTGCATTATCGCTTAGATACAGATGAGCCAATAATTCGGCGTCATTTAGTTTCCACAATTCGTGAATATTATACTTCGAATGCTGAAGCCACAATGAAATCATTTTTTGCAGATATCTCTGGCTAATCATTGACGACTTATGCAGATACACCTGCTTAAACATATATGTATATAGGCCTTGCACTTGTTTCGCCGATTCAAGAGATTTTTTATCGACAACTAGATTACCATCGATGAATGTCAAATAATTAAGCATAGTTTCAACATCGGGAATTTGTCCAAAGCCAGTATGATAAATATCTCTAAACAGATAGTCTAGCTTATCCATGCCCATATTCTTATCCATGACAATCTTATAGAAAGGATTTCGTCTATTGAATAGTTCTCGAATATACTCAATGTCACCGCCCGATTTTTTAATCTCTCCCGCTAATAAATCGATCAGCTTCAATCCAAGTTTATCGTGATCAATTGAAGTAATCTCCTCTATCAAATGAGAAAAAGGACCATGACCCAGATCATGCAGTAAAGCAAACAGGGATACATTGTATGCATCTTTTTGAGTCATAATTCCATCCTCGACCAAGCGCTGACACAAGCGTTTGGTTTTGTTATGAACGCCCATTGAATGTTCGAAACGATTATGGACTGCGCCCGGGAATATGTTTAATGTCGGGCCTAATTGAGAAATATGTAAAAGACGTTGATATATTGGATGATTCACAATATTAATAATGCGACGCACATCCACGCTTTCATTCGGAGGTATCCTGATATATTTTCGATAATATTTATCGTTCATGCTAATGAACACAAGTTAGCATATCTTCAAAAAAATAAAAGAGCCCGCGAAGCGGGCTTTGTTGCTAATTACTGACAAGCTGGACGTCGCTTATTGCTCCGGCCAGCCAGATATCAAGGCATCTAATATCTGACCCATCTGATCTTGACCGCCACAATAAGGCGTAACGATGACATCGTTCACATCTCCCATTGTCTGGATTCGATGTAATATTGGGGTCTTTGAGTCGATGTCGCAATCGCAAGTCAATATAACAATTGTGGCTTGTGGATTCTTGCGCCGAAACGCATGAATACTGCTAAGACAGAGCCCAAACGCATTAAGACCGCCGTAAATTATTAGCAAAGTATTGGTGCCAGATTCGATATTTGACGGAATCTCATTCAGTTCACTATCCACAATTTGCTGGCCAGTTCTTGCTGCATCCGCCATTGCCCGCTCTATGCTCATTCCTTCCAATTCTGAGGCCAATAATGCCGTGATTGCATAACCGTTTTGCACAAAAACGTTTAGTCCGTTTTTGCCCGTATCCTGACGACCGGAGTAATAATTTCCGACCCGATTATAGGATGCGAAAATTGCATTCAACGATTTCCCACTAATAATAGATGGGACTCTAAATGAAATAAAACCTCCAACGGACAAGAATGGGCTATTCGATAGTGGATTGCTCACGATTCCTCCTGCCATCTGAAGCATGGATGCCTTGGTTTTTTGACGAAGAACTACTTTTACTATCGTACCTCAATATTATTACGTTGTCAAGCTTTAATTAAAAAATCCCGCGTAGCGCGAGACTTGCTGTCCGCTATCGGACAAGTTGGTTAGAGAAGCTCATACTTAAGTTCATAGCCGTCGTTCCACTTGTAGCCACATTTTTTGCAATGGCCCATGACTGATCTAGGAAATTTCGAGCCGGCACATCGATGAAAACGACCCTTGAGATCTCTGATGTAATGTCTCGCAGGCTTTGATTTACAAGCACGTTTTGCCATGTAGTATCTACCTAGCGACTAAGATAAACAGCGGTAAAGAGCATCAGAAGAGAAAGGACCGTAAGCGTATAGTGGATATTTGTCCCGTAACCCCTTCTGTGCCCCACAAGCAGAGACAAAATGCCCAATACAATGCCCAACCAAAACAAGAAGGTTACCATACTTCCTCCACTACTTTTCGGGTAAAACGACCCTTGGCAGTAGCAACCGTGATTGTTAGGAACTGATTTCATAACAATACCGCATCTCAGTGACATTGTCAATCATTAATTCAGACGAACAAGGCCCTTCATAAATAAGGCACTCCACAGCCAAAGAAACGTAGAATGATTAGAAACATAAAACTACGAAGGCCTGCCAATGTGGCGAGCCCGAAGCATTCTGTGAAAGTTTCGGAGATGCTTCGGCTCAGACATAATTGATATAGTCCCGAAGGGACGATAATGAACGGATCTGCCTGTCTGAGCAGGCAGACGACGCATCGAGAATCTAGATAAAAACCCATCGCAGGAATGGGTTTATTATCGGTTCGAAAGAATGCTTTGGGCGAGCGGTTATTTATCGAGCGACTTCTTCAACAAGTCGCGAAGTTCACCGAGATTAACTTCTTTTTTCTCGTTATCTCTGGGTTGTATTTTTCTTCCCTTAAAATCAACTGGCATAGATTGCAACGCCGATAACGATGCAGGTTTTGGTTGGCTGGGTATTGGTTTTGATTGCACAGATTGTATCGGTTGAGCTTGTGGCGGTCGTTCCGGTCTTGGTCTATCGTCCCTAGGTCGTTCATCTCTGCGTCCGTCATCCTTACCACGAAAATCAGATCGTCCCCTATCATCACCGTAGTCACGGCGTGGTTGCGGTCTTTCATCCCTTCTCTCGTCCCTATTGCTACCACCAGTAGGCCTACTTCCGGCATTTGCAGAATCAGCACTCATCCATTCAGCAGTTTCTTTCTCCACTCTTTCTTTAGCATTTGTATAAACAGCACGGGATGCATCTATAATCTCCTGTTTGAATGTTCTCTCCGGTCTCGGAAATGGCGGAAATGTTGCCGCTGAAAACGCTCGACCCGATACACCATTTATCATTAACTTAATATAGACTGTATATTTTGCCAGATTAACGATATCGTTCATCATAAAATCGGGCTGATACCATCTCTCTAAAAATTCAGCATCCTCGGCTCCGACTCGAAATGTCACAATCGTACCGACATTACCGAATACAGCATCGCGAACCGGCTCTTCCATCTGTGTTATATACTGGTGGCCCATAATCAAACACAAATGGTACTTTCGAGCCTCAGATAATATATTTGCGAACGACTCCGTAGCAAAGTGCTGAAATTCATCAACATACAGGAAAAAATCCGGCCTATCACTCTCGGCCACATCGACACGCGACATCGCCGCTAATTGAATCTTGGTAATCAACAAGGCACCGAGCAATCTGGATGCGTCCTCACCAATTTCTCCCCGAGAGGCATTGACCAATAAAATCTTGCTCTCATCCATAATCGTTCGCAAATCAAGCTTTGAATTGGTCTGACCAATGATATTGCGTATAAGATTATTGGACGCAAACTGACCAACTTTGTTTTGAATGGCAGCCGTGGCTTCAGTCGCGAACTTATCAGCGTATTTTGAAAACTCGTCGACCCAGAATCCGCGTACAATAGGATCTTTAATCTGGGCTACAATTTCTTTGCGATATTCCTTACTCGACATCATACGATTGATGCCCAGCAATGTCGAACCCTGACACTCTAGTAATGCTAAAATCGTATTGTTTAAAATATATTCCATTCTTCCTGACCAGGCATCAGGCCAAATCTTTTTAAATACTCCCAGAAGACCGCTAGTCACCTTGCCTCGGTCATCGTAATTAACTCTCTCCATGACGTTGAACGCAATCGGCCATTCCTTGTCCCCTGGGTTAAAATAGATAACGTCTTTAATTCTTTCTTCGGGCACATAGTCCAAGAGATCCATGACAGCATCGCCGTGAGGATCAACGTAACAAACGCCTCTACCCGACTCGATATCCTGAATAGCCATGTTCTTCATAAGTTCGGATTTACCCATACCCGTCGAACCAATAAGATACATGTGCCGACGACGATCAAGGGGTTTAATGCCAAAACGAACTTTCTGATTTCGAAAGTTGGTTTCACCGATAAACGCTATCTCTTTATCGTCTGTAAGTTCTGCCATATATTATGCTATTGGAAGATTAGCTGGCGGCTCGCCCTTCTTAGCTTCAATTCTCGGCAACGGTGATTCGATACCAATATCTGGGAAGTGATAGATGGTTGCCAGCTCTTCAGTATTTAAAACATAGCTCTTGGCCGCAAACTGGCGCCTTTTGAATTTCTTATATAGTTTCTTCTTACGTCTAAACTCCATCCATTCTTTAATCGGCCACTTGCCGTCCGGCTTTGTATCGCCGTCAACCTTAAAACCATTCAGATTCTGCGATGATAATTGTTTGAACGCGCCAGTCACTCCGGCGACGCGACCTTTGTTAAATTTCGCTCTTTCGGCAAAATAAATAAAACGGATATTTGTACTAAAGCCAAGCTTAGCGGTCGAACGATCTATGGCTTTAATCTGTTCCTGTTTACCGAATTGTATTGAGGCCATCGTTGCGTCCTTGTCATCTTTCTTAATTTCGCCAGAAATCGGATGAAATATAAATTTATCAATTCCTATAATTGTGCTAGCAATAGCCCCATGTTTAATTTTTGACTTCTTGCCCATCAACTTATCGACTTCGGCTTGGGCATCCTTAGCCCATTTGTCATCAGTAGACTTAACTAGAACCTGAACTGCCATGATTTCGCCGGGCTGTAATATGGCCATCGATTGTGAAAGCGATGCCAGCGGATCGAGCCGTTTGAGGTCATCCTTGCCAGCGTGCTCTTCTTCAAATTCGGGATACGTTCTAATCGGATAAGCGTCGGACTTGGTCAAAATCAATTCACCGCCAGTTGCATCATACTGCTCATCAGGCATAACATCAGGATAATCGGCCATGTAGTCATCGACTTCAAATATTTCGGCGTCGGGGTATTGAGCGTAAATTTGGGACTCCAGTAAATTGCGATTCGCTTCAAGAACTCTGATGATGAAATTTATATCACCTCCAATCGATACAATCTCGAACGAAAACCAGTCGCCAACTTTTCCTTTCCAGAATTTATCTTTAGGCTTAACTTTCGATGCAACAGTGTGCAAGGCGGCAAATATCTGCTCGGTTGCCTTTGGACTTTTACGAGTCTCTCGGGGTACGCTTAATTGGAGCGACACCCATTTCATGTTTGCTAAAAAATTCATTCGTTTAAAACTTTCGAATGATGCCATCAATATAAAACACAACAAAACCGGCAGAACAAGCCACCAAAAAGATAGTACAAAATATATAGTAATAAGGAGTAACTCTGTGATTTGCCGTAGTTGATCCATTAGCTGATTGTTTAGATACTATTATTGTAAATCTTCAGATAGAAACGAGCAAGGAATAACAAAGGCCCGCCGGAGGCGGGCCTTTGTTATTCAGTAGTTAAACTCCACGAAGGGTATAACTACCGTCTTCTTTCTTGGTAAAAACTTTTGAGTCCTGCAAATTAAGTAATATAGTATTTTCCTTGACCATTCTTGAATCCATGACTTTGGCTACTAGTGATGCCTTTGATAATGGTTTGCCATGATCTTTCAGAATATCAATTAAAACGTCTTTGACCGTTCCCGGCTTATAGCCCCACTCATTCAGGGCATACATACCACGACCGACCAGTACGAATCTCAAATCTTTGATTAGTTCATTATGGACGGTCTGAATGTTCGCTCTCTTATTATCAAACCCATATGTATTGATGAGTTTAGCAATCTCACTAAAATGTTTTGGCTTATTTTCTCTCTTCAAAACCAAATAGGCCTTATCACGCACCCCTTTGGGAGAAATCTCAGACCAACTGGCCAAACCTACCTGATCAAATATGTTTGAACTGACATTCTTGTTAAGTGCCAATACTAAATCAGCTACTTTCTGGTTTGAGGTGTGCTTTTCCGCGATATTATAAAACTCATCCTTTTGGATAACCTTGCCCACCTTAGACAGTTGTGCAATGACGTTAGTCGAAGAGTCTTTGAAATTATTTAAATGACTATCGCTTAATGCCCAAAAGCCATGGAAGTGATCGTTCTCGGCAAACTTCACCAAATCACTGTCGAGAGTCATGGCAAAAACCAAAGCCGCATTAACTGGGTTCTCCTTAGACGTTCCGGTAATGGTTTCGAATAAATTGGTCTCTTTTATGACGCCACCGTTCTTGGTAATGACGTCTCTGGCATTGGCAATATAACCTTGAAACTCGCTATGATCAGTTACGGTCTTAGCTAAAGATGCAAGAGTTGCCTCCTCAATCTGTCTAACTCTTTCTCTGGTAATGCCATAACCTTTGCCGATGGACTCTAAGGTCTCCCTCTTACCATTCTTCAAACCGAAACGTCGGGTTATAATATCCCGATTTCTTACGGAGAGACCCTTCACCAACATTGCGACCGTTTTATCAATATTTGTGCCTTTTTTCATGACTATAATTTGTTTATTTATAATATCATTAATATCAAATCCCGTCAACACATAAGGTTCTAGGCCATATTTCGGCGATTTGTCCACCAGACTAATATCGGTGATGCGATAAAAATTGATGAATAGGCCCCTAGGAATACACCGATAATCAACGCCAGGGCAAAATACCTTACGCTATCGCCACCGAATAGATATATAGCGATAAGAGCCAATAACGTCGTAAAAGTAGTACTCAGAGACCTAGAAAGTGTTTGCATGATGCTATGATGAACGGTAGTCCCAAAGTCTTCCTTAGACTTACCTCTTACTATATTTTCCCTGACCCTGTCAAATATAACGACTGTGTCCGAAACCGAATAGCCCAATATCGTCAGCGCTGCGGCCAGATAAATTGCTCCAATTTCAATATTGTAAAATCTGCCCAAGACGGCAAATACGCCTACTGGTATTGATATGTCGTGTATCAACGCCACAACGGCAGAAACTCCCATCGCCCATGGCGAGAGTGTTCTAGATAATTTTCTAAAAACAAGTGCGATATAAATAATGACGGCGATTAAGACGATGATGATGGCCGTAATACTTTTGGTTTTTAGCTCTTGTCCGATTGTCGGACCAATTGAATCAAATCTTTCTTCGCTAATATTGTTTAAACCAAATTGTGATTGTAGTTTCCCGAGTACTTGCTGATGTTTAGCTTCGTCTAATTCCTCGGTTTTAATAATCATTCCGTTCACACCCGCACGATTAACGCTTATCTCCTTCAGTGACATTGACCCTAAAGACTGCTGAACATCAGATATCTGTGGCAGTGAATCCTTAAATTCAACCTCCATTATACTTCCGCCCTTAAAATCCACGCCCAACTTTAAACCATAACTGAACGTAGCAACGATAGCCACTATCGTTATAAGCACTGAGAATATAAATACAATTTTGTATGTAGGTTTCATAGTAATTAAAATAGTGATTTCTTATCTTCAAACCACGGACCGGTGAATAATTCCAAGAATGCTCGGCTGACAACCGTCGCCGTAAATAGACTTGTCAGAACACCAATACCCAAAGTCAGAGCAAAACCCTTAACAACTGATGTCGTAAAGACATAGAGTACGATTGCTCCAATCAGCGTCGTTACATGACCATCTCGAATTGAAAGCCATGCTCTGCTAAACCCCTCGTGAATTGCCTGATTAAGAGTCTTGCCAGATTTGATTTCTTCACGCATTCGAGAAAATATTAAGACATTTGCATCAACGGCCATACCCAATGAAATAATGAAACCCGCAATACCAGCTAATGATAAGGTTACAGGAATTATTTTATAAAACGATAGAACAATGAGAATATAGACCAGCAACGCGGCGACCGCAACTAACCCAGGTAATCGATACATTATAAGCATAAACAAACCCACAAAAATTAAGCCCCAGACACCAGCTTTTAAGCTTTTAGTTAATGACTCAGCACCAAGAGTTGCGCCAATGGTCTGTTGGGAAATTAGTTTAATAGGCACAGGTAACGCTCCCGAATTTAATCTAGTCGCCAATTGCTTGGCCTCCTGAGGATTAAACTTGCCAGTAATAATGGCCTTGCCGTCGGGAATCTCGCTTTGAACCGTCGGAAGACTGATTGGCAGGCCGTCCAAATAGATACCTACAACCTTGCCAATATTTCTTTTTGTAATTTCAGCAAACAACTTCGCTCCCTCAGAATTTAATTCGAGACTGACTTGTGGAGTATATGTTTGATTATCGAATATCACTGTCGCTCGCGTTAGGTGCCGTCCATTGAGTCCTGTTGAAACAAAAGGATCTTCATTAAGTCTCTGCCCCTGCTGTTGAGCCGTGACAATAGCTGAATAGTTCGGCCCTTCTTCTTTAAACTCTAACGATGGTGTCTCTCCAATCATCTGAATCGCTGTATTAACATCCTTGATACCGGCTAATTCGATAACCAATCTGTCCTGACCGCTGATTTGGACAAGTGGTTCGGCTACGCCAAAGAAATTAACCCTACGCTCGATAACATCTCTTACGCCCTGCATGGCATCGCCACGATCCGCGGACGCCACCTTCGACAAGTCCGCCTGATACAATAAATGAGTGCCACCAAGTAAATCCAAACCTAGATGGAACGGTTTATTATAAATCTGGGGAATCTTTAAAGATATCTTGGCATTAACCCAATCAATACTTTTATTTACACCTTGAGGGTAAACAAAAGTTAATAAAATTAGCGACGCGACGACGATTAAAATTAGCTTATAAGAATTTTTCATATATCAGTCCGATTAAAACATAACCTAAAAAACAAATCAAGCCCGACAGGTGTTAACATTCGCTTCGCTAACACTATTGTCTACATCATATATAAAAGTCCCGCGGGGCGGGACTATAATGTTTGGCGGTCAGATGAATTGACTAGCTCAATTCTTTCGACCTTCTGTTTGTTTCAGAGGCCGTGCCTCCAATCTTGCTAATGAAAATTAGCCAGGCAATGATACAAAGCACAGGATTCGTGTGCCAATAGTATGTGGACGCCAGGATAGCAACGAGAAGGGATGGAGTAAATATCCAGCCCAACCACGCCAGCCAACCAAACGGCACCGTCACGGCGAACAGCATAGTTAGCCGCGGAAACAGGGTAATAAAGACCAGGAACCAAATGCCGTGAACCTGCCAGAAGTCCATCTCACTTCTCCTCTACTTTTCGGGTAATACGACCCTTGGCAGTAGTAGCCGTGATTGATAAGAACCGACGAGAGCACAATACCGCAGATATGCGGTATTGTCAACTTCTACTCTTCCAATTTTTCTTTCTGTTTCCGTGGCTTCTGATCGACAAGCCACTCTTTGATAAGTTGCGTAGCACGAACGTCATCCTCATTATAGCGCAAAAGTTTTTTCTTGATGGCATTATCCCCTATCTCCACCCAATCGTTATACCAAACAATTGATTCCGCACCTCCAGCATTCGAGTCATCCCATTTGTAACCAATATATCCGGCAACATCCTTTAGACTATAAAAATACAGAGGCAAGACGACAGATTCCACTACCGTTGCATGTAGGTCAATCGTATTCTCCTTGAATTTACTAATTAACGTCGCTGGCGCGCCATAACGTGATGCCAACCGATCGAATACTTCCCGCTCATAGAACGCATAATGATAAATCACAAAATCCTCGAGGCCAGCGATAAATTCCAGAAACTTTTTCCAGTTCTTCTCTTCCTCCTCTTTATCTTTCGCGAAAAGACCAAAATATTCCGGTTCACCTTTTTCGCCAACCTTCTTGATCGTATAGCCTAGCAAATAATCCAGACTCTTGAGCGGATCGCTCTCAATGTCCAGATAAACTTCGTTCTTAACCTCCGGAAACGATGTTTTTCGCAAATAGATAGGTTCTTCGGTCACCAATGCTTTGGCTTGGTTGCTATAACGCACGATTTTATCGAATGACCAATCTTCAAGTTTAGATTGGAGATCGTCAACATCGGCCTTGGCCAACTCGTCAACGGTACGAATATTAATCTCGTATAATTTTCTCTGGTCGGCCTGAGTCAGTTTGAAAATAAGAGAGATATCATTGCATCCCTGAGTTTCTGAGAGACAGAGCGAATACCATGGAGTTCGCTTACAGGTGCGCTTAAGAAACGGCGCAGGCTTTTCGCCCTCAAGAATCTTTTCAATTTGGCTCAAAGTCATATGAAATTGCTCCAAAAAATCATTAACGACAAAAGATCGTTCGTTGCCCTGCGGATCGATAACGTACGCTTCTTCGGGACGAACGCCCTGAAGTTTCTCCAGAATCAATGCATAGAATATAAGCTGAAACTTGGTCTCGTCTCGTAAGTCTAGCGACGATTGAACATCATAAGGCACATAGTGATACTCGCCGAGATTGGACTTACCAGGTCGAGCCTCAAGCAAATCTGGCATGCCCACCCAATCCTCGTACATTAAAACGCCGTGATAGATATTCTTGCCTTCTTTCATCATCTGCACAGTAGCTATGAGCGCTTCGTCTAAGTCCTGCATCAATTCCGGCTTGATAATCTCGAACTTCTTGTGATTCTCGATATATTTATTAGCACTCGGCAGTTTGCCCTTGTAAATCAAATCGAGAAGCGGTGGAATGGTTTTTTTGTTTTTGGCATCGGCAAAGACGTCATACCAAATCCAATGCGGGCACTGGAAAAATTTATAAAAATGTTCAGCCGTTATCTTTTGTTTTTGTTCATCCATAGTATTCTAATGATAATGTATTTTGTTTCCAACGTAAAATCGCTCCCACAAACCCCATTTTCTCCATACCGACTCCGCCTAGCCACTTTGTCTGGACACGGCGTAAATGCCTTCTGGCATTTCGCCTATATCTCGGACCGTCGTCCTGCGAAAGTCCATTCAAAGTGACTAGGCTTCGTCTAATTAAGAACCGACCTTTTCCCTGCGGATAATCCGAAAATGATGTCGACTTTGTTTGGCTCTGGGTTGACAATACTGTATTGATGCGGTATTATCGTATCATCTTTCACAACTGAATGAGGAGTTAGATGCAAAACCTAGCAGGAAACAAGGATTGCGACGGGCTTATTCAATCAGAGTTACAGCGATCACATATTGACACCATTCATGGCGAACGAAGAGAAAGTGAAGTTCCAGCTTCGATCACCGGTAAGTTGGGGCCGTTCACTTTTGTGCGAGCCTGGTATTACTGGATAGTCAATGGGCCAGTCCCACTGACAGTGGCCAGGGAGTTATATGCCAATCCGGTCGGTGTTACGGACATTCGAGTCGCCGGACACTGTGGGTGTCCGCCTCCAGAGAGACCGTGGATCACTGTTATCACCCTTGATGGTCGCCATGTTATAGATTCTCAAGAACGAGAAAGAATTGAAAAATTATTTCGCAATGTAGTAGACCGAGAAGAATTCGAACGAGACAATGTCTTTTCAGACCATATCGCCGCTGTAGGCGCTCAGGAATTCGTAATGAGCTACCACATCGACTCCGAGGTTGGACTTCGCCTTTTCGCTGATACCATACGCAAGTACAGCCTCGACAAATGCTAAGAAGTCTAGCCGTCATATCGCCCGCCACGTCTCCCCCGAGACCTCTGGCGGGTTTTTTACTGCAAACAGAAAAAGGCCCATAAAATAGGATTGAATAAAAACGCTCCCATTAAAAACAAAGCTCGGTCATTCTGAATGGGATTGCGCAGCGCGACTGGCGCGAGCACTAGGCAGAACTCTAGTAAGAGTTACTGCCGTACCATTCAGAGTGGCCGAGCGAAGTTTTGAACTCTAATTTTCCGGGACCAGCACAAAGTCTTTATCGGTATCGATGGCATGGATTATGTGACCGCCATGGGCATTGGCCTTATCAATATAATTGCAATGTACGCAATCTACCGATGAGACTGGTGATTTCTCTTGTCTGGCAGTTTTAACAGCTCTCTCAAAGACTTGGGCAACCCATGACGGGTCAACCTTAATATCGCGCACTTCTTCGGTAAAGTTCAGTTTCTTATCAAATTTGCCGACACTTTTATCAACTACAAAGAATACAAAATATGCCTTATCACTGACCTCAAAGCCGTTTTTGTTCAACAAATAAGTGTAGACATCCATTTGTTTTTGATAGTCATCATAAATATGAGGTTCCTTGGAACCGGTAGATTTATAATCTACAACAGCCAAAGATCCGTCAGAGAATTCTAGGATGTCATCGACAGCGCCATAGAGCATGGCATTTAGATCTTCATCGAAATATTGAACACCGGTAAAATTGTGACGCCAGTCGGGCAGTTGCGGGCCATTAAACAGCTTGGCATCAAGTTTGTAATTTGAGAAAACCGGAGGCAACGTTCCAGCTTTTCTAAATACATCAAATTCCTGCTTCACTAAAAAATCCACCGCTGATGCCAACGTGTATGGAAATGAGGGTGGCCTTTTGACGTTGTGTTTATTGGTCAGCCAAAAACATCTTGGACATTCTAGAAATAATTTAAGCCCGCTTCGCGATACTTTGAATGTTGAATTTATTACCATAGATGTTAACTATATCTTTATTCCAAATATAATAAAAGACCAGCGATTAATTTGCTGGTCCGAACATTCTATTAAGAGCTCTGACCGCCGAATCGGCTCTTAAGCGTAATATCTGCTCAATCTGTTCACCGTCGTTATTTTGTATTAGCCGGCTAACATTGATGTGGATGTTATATTTCCCGATCGATCCGAATAGGCCTCCATTTTTTTGTCTTTGCCACAGATACGTACTTCTTTTCCGTGGCGAAATGCCAATAATTATGCTTAACAGTCTCTTGTGAGTCTTCATATCTTCTATATCTGGGACGCTTAATTCGGGCAAACGGTGATGCTTATCCCATGACGGATGAGAATGAAAATCTCCGATTAACGGAAATACTATCTTTGAACTTCCCATCAAATCCATCAGTCTCGTTAGACTACCTAAGCTCTGCTCAACTCCACTATTTTTTCTATTTGTCGCCAGTTGAATCGGTAAGGCAAATGAAATCGAATAATAGTCTCTCTTACCAGTTAGTCTCTGGCCATACAAATATCCCAGACATTCACGCTTGAATGTTTCAACAGCAGCCAATATCATTACCATAAATGCATTTCTGTCGACATATACCGAGGGCGGTGCATGTGTACGCATACTCACCTCTTGTTAAACAACTAAGAGAAAAAATACTAATTTAAAGAGTTAATGTCAATTAAAAATCCGATTCTTTTCTATTTACAGAGAGATATGGCGGTGATATTATGCGGTCAGTTCATGCCCAGAGAGAGTAAATGAAAATCGTGCGCCAGGTATCGTCAAAACCAACCAATGATCGGGCGAGAGAATTAGACAAAGATGTGAGGAGGGAGATTAGTGATCACTTTAAATGGTGCTCACCTGAATGTGACACATTCTTACCCGAAGCATACCGGAGAGCAAGAATTGCCCTCGGCTGTAGCGCCGAGGAGGTCCAAAATGACTATGATCTCTGCCACATATTCAGATAAGCCCTTTGGGCTTTTTTATTTCCCATGACACTTCTTAAACTTTTTGCCAGGATTCATAATTGCCAATCACTCTTTAGCTATTTACAATTTGCAATGATCATTGTATAATGCGGATGCTGGACTGGAGGTATCATGAAACGCGAGAAGAAACCTATTGGTTGGGAGTATCTAATCCCCATTGCCTTGATGCTGCTGCTCTTTTCGCCAATTGCGGCACTCGAGATTGACGCCCATAGTGGTGGCAATAAATGGGCAAAAGCATATTTGTCATGGCTTGAAACGCCACCCCTGGCCGATGACATCGCCGCTGGAGGCAACAAGTTCGCTGCCCTGCCCATTGCCTGGGGCTATGAGAGGGTCAGGTGCGATAGTAATGGAGCACTTCGTTGCTGGAAGAAAAAGTAATTATATTCGTTAACAACGACTGCAGGGCCAAACCGAGGGGTGAGGCCTTTTTTATTTCCCATGACACTTCTTAAATTTTTTGCCAGAGCCACAATAGCAAGGATCATTTCTGCCAATCTCGTGCTGTTCGCTAGATGGCTGATTATTGGCACCTAGAGTTTCTCTTTCCGTGGCCGACTTACCTTTCTCTAAATCTAATCTGCCTTCTTGAACCTTAACTTCTTTCGGCTGTTGAACGAAGCCGACTTTGAAAATGACATTCGCAACCTGTACCTTAATACTTTCGGTTAGTTGTTGAAATAATTTCTGCGCCTCTATTTTATACTCTACCAACGGGTCGCGCTGACCATAGGCGCGTAGATTCACCGAGTCACGCAAATATTCCATGGTATCGATATGATCCATCCATAATTCATCAACAGTTCTCAACAATACATATTGCTCGAGCTTGCGCATATTCTCCGGTCCGACTTCTATCTCGTGCTTTATATATTTATCCTTCGCATAATTAAGCAGATAATCAATAACAGCATTCTGACCATCCTTCGCAATTCCCGAAAGCTTTGATAATAGATCGTCGTCTGGTCCGATGATAGCTTTTATTGATTCGGTGATTTCCTTAATGTTCTGCTCGCCTTCACTCGTGAAATGAAAGGCCGTCAGCATTTCGATTTGCCCAAATAAATATTCCTGAACTAATTCCTTACTAGATTCGGCGAACAACGAATCCTTCCTAATCTTGTATATCGCCGTTCGATGCTTATTCATGACATCGTCATACTCAAGGACGTGTTTACGCATATCAAAGTTGTGGCCTTCAATCTTGGCCTGTGCTTGCTGGATGGCATTGGAAACGAATCTATTCTCAATTACATCATCTTCGCTGACGCCAAGGCGATCCATTATAGATTTGAGGCGGTCACCTCCAAATACGCGCGCTAAATCGTCTTCGGTCGATACGAAGAATTGTGAAGATCCCGGATCGCCCTGGCGACCAGCGCGACCACGCAACTGGTCATCAATACGCCGAGCTTCGTGTCTTTCAGTACCGATAACATGCAAACCACCAACTTCACGGGATTTTTGCTGTTCATCATTCCCCGGCGGATTACCGCCCAATATTATATCAACACCACGTCCAGCCATATTTGTTGCAACTGTCACCGCACCAACTCGGCCAGCTTGAGCAATAATCTCCGCTTCCTTCTCATGATTCTTGGCATTTAAAACTTTATGCGGAATGCCTTCGCGTTCTAACAACGATGCCAATAGTTCATTCTTCTCGATTGAAACCGTACCAACCAAGACAGGCTGGCCTTTTTCATGTCTTTCTTTTATTTCTCTGGCTACGGCTCTGAATTTACCAGCTTCGGTTTTGTAAATCTGATCCTGCTGATCCTTACGAATCATTGTCTTATTAGTCGGTACCGTAACTACGTCTAGTTTATAAACCTTATGAAATTCTTCGGCCGATGTTCGGGCAGTTCCAGTCATACCGCCGAGCTTGGCATACAAACGAAAATAATTTTGAAAAGTAATCGTAGCAAGCGTTCGAGATTCTTTCTGAACATTAACGCCCTCCTTGGCTTCTACGGCCTGATGCAGGCCTTCGGACCAGCGTCGACCCGGCATTAAACGTCCGGTGAATTCATCGACGATGATAATCTCGCCACCTTTCACGACATAATCGCGGTCTAATTTAAATAAAACATTCGCCCTTAGCGCCTGCTCAAGATGGTGTACAAAACGCATGCCACCCTCGTCATATATATTTTTTAAATTAAGCGCTTTCTCAACCTTTTCAATCCCTTTCTCGGTTATACTGATAGCTTTCAATTTTTCATCGACATTATAGTCTTCATTTTCGATCAAACTAGGAACGACGCGTGAAAAAGTTTTGTATAAATCACCAGAATCCTGATCAGGCGCGGAAATAATTAAAGGCGTTCGAGCTTCATCAATTAGAATCGAATCAACTTCATCAACGATGGCAAAATTATGATACGGCCGTTGAGACATTTGTTCTGGCGAATAAGCCATATTGTCGCGGAGATAATCGAAACCGTATTCATTGTTCGTACCATAAGTAATATCTGCCAGATATGCCTCTCTTCGAGTCACTGGACGCATAAATTCGTGAATAACTTTAAACGATCCCAATTCGTCTCTCTTTTCATCTAATTCCCCTCCTTCTTGTTTGGAATTCGTATGCTCGGCATCATAAATAAAACTTGCGTCGTGATTGATACAGCCAATTGTCAATCCTAATGCATCGTAAATTTGTCCCATCCATGTTGCATCACGACGAACCAAGTAGTCGTTGACGGAGACCAGATGTACGCCTTTGCCCGTCAGTGCATTTAGATATATCGGCAATGTAGCAACGAGAGTCTTACCTTCACCCGTTTTCATCTCCGCAATTGCTCCGCGATGCAGTATAATACCTCCCATCAGCTGGACATCATAATGCCTTTGATTGAGTGTTCGCTTTGATGCTTCGCGGACTAGTGCAAACGCTTCGGGTAAAATATCATCTAGAGTTTCGTTCTTTGATAATCTTTCTTTAAATTCGCTTGTCTTATCCTTCATTTGGGAATTCGAAAACTGCTCGTATTCTTTTTCCAAGCTATTTATCTTCTGAACGATCGGCTTCAACTCACCGACGTATCGCTCATTCGCATCCCCAAATACTTTCGATAGAAATGACATAATTGATTTATAAGCCTATGTATTCTAGCACTTTTGTGCATTTCTGGACACTTGACGACTACCCACATTATATGATATACTCCAGAAACAGGGCTTTGAAGCCCACGTTGTCTGACAACACGGAGGTTGCCATGAAGCAGTATCTCATCTCATATGAAGCCGGCAAGTACTTCTACAACATGGTTGTGGGAGAAAACGAGTTACCCAAGAACAAGGATGAAATTGAGAGGTGGGAAATCGGCAAGGCCAAAATGCAACATGTCATATCGGTGACGATCATCGCCATCAGCCCGCTCGGCTAGTCACCTGCCCGCAGAAGCCCGCGAGTGCCTCTGCACTCCCCGCGCTTCGCGGGCTTTTTTAATTTCTACGATTGGAGACTAACACGTGAAGCGAATGCCACCATCCCATATTGAATAAGTCAATTCACGCAAGGCATTGATAATTTTGGAACTTCGCAGGCAAATAAATCTTTTGAGGATGGGTCAATTATTTATCAAAACAATAGGTCAAACGCCGAGTAGCTTAATTACAATGGCAGTCTTTGCCGCCTAAAAGACTGCCATTGTAATTAAGCGTAACGAGGAGGCAAGTGCGGGTACCTGTTGTTTTGATTTTATATAATTAGACTTAGTCTGAAAAAGATTTAGGAAGCCGAGGACTGAGACAAAATTATCAATGCCTGCGTATTATTCCTTCGGTTGTCTCGCCAGATCCTTCCTTTTCTCCTTCATCTTCTTTATCTCCGCCTGCAGAGAATCCTTGACTTCGGTTATGGCAGTACGCACATCGGCATTGGTCGCATTGGCCCGAAGAAGTTTGCCGTCGATATTAAGATTGGCCTCGGCATAGTAAACATCACCGCTACGATGATGCTTGGTCGTACGCGCAATCTCAACCTTAATCTTAATCGACTCTGTTGACTTAAAATGTTTCGTCAGCCCACCGATCTTATCATCAATAAACACACGAATCGGGTCAGTTAACTCTAGATTCTTAGCAAATATATCAATTTTCATGGCGGTTATAGGCTAGCATTTTATAGATAGTTTTTAAAGTCCTATCTCGTAATTTGCGCGCCTAATTTATAATAATTAAACTCACTATCATTTATAGTAAAAATAGCGCCCCAATCTCGCCCAGACTGCGTAAAATAATCGCCAGTCATGTTGAGCCAGTGCTTGGTACCGTCTGGCCAAACAGAGTAGACTTTCTTGTCACTGACTGACCTGACATAATTAGCTGTCGCGTACGAATCAAAAATATTGCCCGATAGTGGAATCGCTTTGGCTGGGTCTAGTTGACCATATAATTTAATCACTTCGGGGCTAAGATATCTTTTATACTTACCTTCGACTACGTAAATCTCGGGCTCGTTCGGCCGTTTAATCAAATCTCCGTCATTGATTGTATTCGAAAATTGCATATCTCTTCTCTCGATAATCTGTTGAACAGTTACGCTTAATGTTGCTTCTTGCGATTGTTTATTAATAGGCATCAACATAAAATATATTAAACCTCCAGGATTGGAAATATACGACTCCCCCATCAGTAAACCAACGCGTCCAAGATTATCCAAATACATGACATCAAAATTCTGATTGGAAAAATTAAGCTTGATAGAATTCGCCGAATCAAGCTGAACGTAGTATTTATTCCAACTTGGTTGCCACGGTTTTAGAGTATACGAGAATGTAGTACTACCAGAATTCAAATTAATTGACGCCGAAGGCGGATTGACTCTGACATTAACTAACTCAGGATTTAGATATCCATACGCTTGATTGCTGGTCGTATCGTTATAAATATTAGCCACTAGCCACTTCTGAAAAACTCCGGCAAATGTTTCATTAATACCTTTGTTAATAAAATACTGATTGATTGAGTTGATGCCGACATTCGACATTTTTAAGGTATCCGACAATATATTCGGCCCGTATTGATCAGCTAAATATCTGCCGAACAATGAAACCTCAGCATAATCATAGGGAGTATTTGGCCATTCAGTTAAACTATCTGAGGGTTTTTCTAGGAATAATTGAATCCTTCTCTTAAGACCCGAGTCTAATTCGGAATCATAGCCCGTTACGGCCGATGAATACTCCGACCTCAGTTCATTTAGCCATACATCTTCTTCAACGCGATGCATCAATTCCTTCTGATTAAATGAAATGAGATGTTGAAATTCATGAGTAACAAATGTTTTTTCAAAATCTTCACCAAGTGCAGAAATTGAAACCACAATCATCTCCCGTTCATTTGAATCTGCTAGCGTAGATTTAGGGAATAGATTCGTAGGATCGAAATAGCCACCGCTGTCTTTGTTTAAATCTTCAAAAAAAATCGTTACACGCGAATCTTTATCTATACCGGGATTTGGTTCAAATCCCCAAAAAGCAGTTTCCTTTGGATAGATATTCTCATCAAATTCCCTAGAAAGAACGTCCAGACGCGTCATCAGGTTATTTTTCTTAAATTCAGACAATATATTCCAATGGGCATCGTCGACGTAATAATAGGCATTAACGCCAATCTTCAATAGGGTAGCCGAGGCGACGTCCCTACCCAACCTATCGTAACTCTTATCAACAATGAAATCTGCTTTTGCGCCAAGATTATCGGCGAAAGCGTTCGAGCTAAATCCAATAAATGATGCCAATACCACCAATGCGCTAGCACACACATTAATCTTACTTCTCATGTCTCCATTATACCCATTGAGAGACGCCCCGTCGAATGACTAAATTACTCTATACTCAGATTGACGATATTGCGACAAGGCGATATAATTGCAACATTATGCTGAAAAAAATAGTCCTACTGGTTAGCGATGTCGTTATACTTTATGGATCGCTGGCTTTGACGGTTTTTATCCGCTACGGTGATCGATTCGATAAACAGCTTGATCTTCACTTAATACCATTCACTCTCATTTTCGCCCTTTGGCTAGTAGTATTTTATATTTCTAATTTTTACGAAATTCAAAATCTAAAAAACGGCGCACAGTTTTTTAGTGCTTTTATTAATTCATCGCTCGTCGCCCTATTGCTGTCAATTGCCTTCTTTTACATATTACCGCTATATGGCATTACACCAAAAACCAATCTTCTTCTCTTCGCATTGATATTTTCCCTTCTTGGTTTTATGAATAGGTTCTTATTTAATAAACTATTTGAGAGAGTATTCATTAAACCCTTAGTAATAGTCGGCTTGAACAATCAATCGCTCGAATTGGCCAGATTTATTAAATCGAATCCTCAATTAGGATATCAGCTTACGCACGTCGTTGACCTGAATCCTCTTACCGAGATGATCGAAATGGAATTCAGCGAATTTCGCATCATTAAAGGCCTCGATGGCCTGAAAGAGATAGTCGAGGAAGAGAGCATCAATTCTATAGTGTTAAGTCCTGAAGTATACAAAATACCTCAAATCATCAATTTCTTTTATCATTCGCTTAGCCATCGAATTACTTTTTACGATCTTTCGATTTTTTATGAGCGCACTACGGGCATGATTCCTTTAGGTGCCATTAATCAAGTGTGGTTTTTGGAAAATTTATCAGAGGGTGGCAAGCGTGGATATGAGATTTCAAAACGCTTTATTGACATTACTTTGTCGCTAATAATTGGGATAGTATCCCTAATCTTTTATCCAGTTATCATGATGTCCATTCTATTAAGTTCAAAGGGGCCGATATTCTATACTCAGAATAGAGTCGGGCGGCACGATAAGAATTTTAGAATAATTAAATTTAGGACTATGATCGTTGACGCCGAGAAAAACGGCGCGGTTTGGGCGAAGGAGAATGATATGCGTGTTACGAGACTTGGTAATTTTATGAGAAAGACCAGAATCGACGAATTGCCTCAAGTTTGGAATATATTGAAAGGCGAAATGTCTTTTGTCGGTCCGCGAGCTGAAAGACCAGAGTTTCATTCACAACTTCAAGAAAGTGTTCCATTTTTTCAGGAGAGATATCTTATTAAGCCGGGCTTAACCGGCTGGGCTCAAATTAATTACCGCTACGGAGGCTCTGTTGATGACACTGCCGTGAAACTCAAATATGACCTGTACTATATCAAAAACCGCTCACTTATCCTTGACCTCGGTATCATTCTTAAAACCATTAGAATTGCCCTACAGCAAGCTGGGCGATAGTTGGCTATCGTCCAAGACTTTTTATGAATATATTTGCTTCTGTTGCGAAGGCAGGATCTAATACTACCGCCTGTCTGGCCATTGCTACGGCCTCATCTATTTTGTTTACATTTGCATACGCTACGGCTAAAGATGCAAAATATTTTGGATTCTTTGGTTGAAGTGCGATTAATTTCTGATAAGCCCATACGATCTTATCATAATCATTCAAGGCAAGGTACATACTTATAATCCTCAAATAATCTGCCTCATTGAATGAGGTGCCGAGCTTAATAGATAAATCAACTGATTTCTTCGCGGCAGTATTATCGCCTAGTCTAGATTCGACTATTCCCAGATACCAATGCGAGATACCAACATTCGGATTTAAATCAACGGCCTTCTGGAAATAATCTCGCGCCAAAGCGTACTCTCCCATGTTAAGGTATGCCTGGGCAACCTCAAAATATGTTCTAACAAACGTTTTAGATAATGCCAGCGCACTAAGCGATTCCTTAAGTGCTTCGTCATTATATGGCGACTTTGGATCACTTTTACCCAAAGTGATGTATAGTCTGGAAATATATAATTTCGGCAAATAATCGAGAGGAAAATCAGCTTCGTTCTTTTTTTGTTCTACAATCGCAAGTTTTATGGAATCAAAATAATTCGGATATTTTGTTGTATCACCGGCGCTAATATCAAGTAAGTATTGGGTGAACCTATTTCTAAAATCATATTTGCCGGGCACATCATAACCAACAGCTTCTTTATATTTATTTAGCGCGTCGCCATAATCTCCCTTCCAACCGGCAATAATGGCTCGCGTCGTCGCATAGTTCGCATATATTGGTAAAACGGCCGTTTTATAAATCAAAACCGCCACGATAATCACAATAATCATATTAATAGAATTGGCCAGCAACGGGGGCAATAACGGAACAGTTCTTTCGGGCTTGTTTTTATTTAAAGGAGACATCATGAAACTTATAAATCCGAGTATAGAAAAGAATGTTATAAAGTTGGCTGACGTGTCAAAAATAAACGCATTGTGAATTATGTATGCCACAGTCATGGCCATAAATCCCATGGTAAAAAAACGATCTTCAGATGCTTCATTCAACTTTCTTTTTAAACTGACAAAAATTGCGACAAAGATTGAGAGATATGTCAGAAAGCCAATAAGACCCATGGTCACCAAAACTTCTACAAACATATTATGAGCACGGTCAAACAGCGTTTCGGATCCGGGGCCATTATAAAATTTTGGATTAAAATATTTGGAGAATGGAATATTAAAATTTTCCGGTCCCCAGCCAAAGATTATTCTCCTCGGACTCTCGCTCCAACCCTTGAACCCGGCTTGCCATGCCCAAAGACGTGTCTGAACAGTAAAGTTTGAAGGAGAAAAATTCGTCACCCTCAATAGATACGGAGAATTTTTGACTAGGTTAGAATTTTTAAAACTAAAAGCAAATGCTATAAAAATTAAAATAAATACTGTCACGCCGTAGAATATTTTTTTCGATGCCCTAGTCTTATTCTGCAAAAAATATAAAAAGGCGAATATGAATGTGCCAAACACGATACCCACCAATGATCCCCTGACAGCTGTCATTAACACTGCGAGACCAGTACAGAATGCAACGACAGAATATAACATCTTCCATTTATCGCTTTCGTCTTTTCGCAAAAACATTATCAATGCAAGGAAATATATCAATATCTGATAGCCGGCAAAGAGTGCAGCATTACCAATCGTTCCAAAAATTCTCGTTCTATCGCCGGAACCCACAATCCATGTAGCGTTAGTCTTTTGTAGAAAACCATAAATAGCCGACAATAAGCCGACAATAATCATGACGCGGAATATTTTAAGCCAGTCTCCTCTTTCCCTGATAACCGACGTCGCGATTACATAAAATATGAAATAATGCCAAAAGGTCCACAAACCACCCATGCGCTCTAGGCCTCCCCAAAAGCTTTGATAAACCTGAGAGCTGGTTATAGTTGTTATAGAGAATGCTAGAGTGAAAGCCAGGAAGGAGTATAAAATCATATTAGGTCTTGGTAAATAACTCCTATCTCGAAATACCAGGGCAAGATACAACACGAGTGTGATTTCAATCAGCGTCCTGAACATTATAACCTTGCCGAAATGGAATGGCGATATAAATTGCGACCAAATAATCA
>Ga0172379_10003436_pt1 | contig 25239 bp, 23 predicted proteins | sample GrowelOW334metaG_FD_119756 | JGI IMG/M metagenome (GOLD analysis project Ga0172379, IMG submission 119756) | Groundwater microbial communities from an aquifer near a municipal landfill in Southern Ontario, Canada - Groundwater well OW334 metaG | ecosystem: Environmental > Aquatic > Deep...
CGATATCAACCTTGTACATTTCTTTGGGATTGGCCACATCACTCACATCAAACACAGCCATCTTAATGCCTTGATACCAGGCAAAGGATTGCTCAGGCGCATCAGATGCGTTCTTGCCCACGCCAATGATATGCGTAGCATCCATGGGATGCAGATAGTCTGAATAGCCAGGTATTTTGAGTTTGCCCAAAATAGACGGCTTGAACGCATCTGACAGATCGAGCACGAACAAGGGATCTACTTTTTTGAATGTAACCACATAGCCGCGGTCGCCCATAAAGCGGACTGAGTAGATTTTCTCACCCGGCGCCATACCTTCCAATGTGCCGGTCAGTTTCATGTCAGAGGATAAGACATATACATTGTTGGTTGAGGGCACGCGGCTATCCCAAACCTGACCTTTTGTAGTCGCCAACCGCAAATTGCCTTTGTATTCGTCCATGGAAAACTGATTAAGCAATGTGCCAGGCACAGAAGATTGGGCTTTATAATTTATTTGGCCGTTCTTGATGGCGAATTTGTAGACAACTGTCTTTTGCGTGTTCCAAGAATCAGGATTCAAGCTGTCGCGCACTGGATTGGAGACGTATTCTTGGCGCGCAACATATAAATTGTCGGTTGATGAGTAGATTGTCTGGCCTGTACCCAAGATAAGCTTGCGATTGATCGTGCCTTGGCCTGAAATCGGCAAAGAAGCCACGACCAGAAAGTCGCGCGAGGGCTGAGGGTCATAATACAAGACATCAGCGCAGCCACCCATGGCCTTAAACGTCTTGCCTGCCTTACTGTCTTTGAAGGCTGGAACCAAATCCCCTTCTTTAGCCTGCAGAGAAAGCGGATCGTAAGGCGAATACGAGTTCATTATCAGATAGACATTGCCGCTGATCATCCTACTGCTGGCGATCGAACCATCAAACTCAACTGTCCTGAGCATTTTTGGTTTGCTCCTATCCGAAATATTCCAAACTTGGGCTACGGTCACGTTGTTGCTGCGCCATTGAGGCATGAGTGCCTTGCCGATCGCATTATTGCGCAACATGGGCATAGGGTAAACCTGATTTTCATATTTGTTGCCAATCACCATGACCCTGTCTTTTTCTACGTACAAATCTTGCGCATAAAAACCATCTTCTAATTTTGTAGTTGAAACCAGCTTAGCCTGATTAGCCGGCGCAATCCTGGAAATCAAAAGCTGATTATTGGAAAGATGATAAGCATAGCTGCCGTCAATCTTAACCAAATCAGCTTCGTCCACGCCCTCAACCTGTACATTAGTGGTCGAGTAGTCAGCACTATTATCCTCGGCTGCGCCGCTGGCTGCCATCATAGGCATAGCAGTGGGCAGAGCCAATGATTTTGTATTAAAAATTCCGCGCCCCATGTTCGCTGTCTGCGCATTTGCGATCCTAGCCTTCAGATCCGTGCAAGAGGCGATTTTTTGGATGCCTTGGCCAGGATTTTGGACCTTGTATATCGGATTAATTAAATTCGCGACTGGTGCAAAGCTCAACCCAGCCGAAATAAGGCTGGTGACGGCTTTGATAAATAAATTTGGTATGTCCATATTGTTAAATTACACTCTTAGTTTAATGGTATAGGTATAAAAACGCCAATGCGACACGCTTGATGACAAAATCCGAAAACCTGAATGCAAATCAAATCAAAAAGCCGAAAAACAAGATGACCAAAATGCCCAACACGATCCTATACCAGGCAAAAGGCTTGAATGTATGTTTGCTTATGTAGCCAATGAACCACTTGCTGACGATAAATGCGGAAATGAATGATGCTACAAAGCCGACTGCCAGATATCCGAACTCAGGACCGGAAATCGGGGCTTTGTATTTGAGCAGAGAATAGGCTGAGGCCGCGATCAAAGTCGGCACGGCCAATAAAAACGAGAAGCGTGCTGCAGCAGGCCTAGCATAGCCCAAAAGCAAAAGCGCAATCATAGTAGCTCCAGACCTGGATGTGCCAGGCACAAGAGCCAAAGACTGGGCCGCGCCGATGACCAAAGCATCTTTATAGGTCGGCAAAGAATCATTGGATGTTTTTTTCAATCCGAACCTCTCGATCAGCAAAAACACTATGCCATAAAAGACCAAAGCTGCAGCCACTACCCAAGGCGTGAACAGATATTCTTGCGCTAAGCTGCCGAACAAGGCTCCGATGATGGCCGTTGGTACGAAAGCGACCAAAATCGCTCCCCATTTGCTTTTCAATTCACTCAGATTCCATTTATCTGGCCACAGGCTCTTCCAAAATAAGATGATCACGGCCAGAATCGCACCAGACTGGATGACGACATCAAAAAGCTTGGTGAACTCAGGGCTGAAATAAAACCAGTGGTTGAAGATTATCAAATGCCCGGTTGATGAGATGGGCAGAAACTCGGTCAGACCTTCAACAATGCCCAAGACAGCAGCAGAGATGTAGTTCATCATATTTATTTTTTGTCATCTTCCTTATTTTCAATGCGGCGATACGGTTCTTTTTGTTCAACATACTTGTTGACCTCATACAGCAAGTACCAGACGACCAGTACATCAAGCCCGATATCATCCAACCAGCCGATAAACGGCAAAAAATCCGGGAACAAGTCCACGGGCCAAATCAGATACAGCAAAGCCAGGCCCACGGCCACTTTTGGCTTCCAATCTGTCTTGGGATCCCTGAAATATCCGACGATATTCTTCCAGTCCGGGATAAATGAATGCGATCTGCTCATAGATAGACTTTAACGCTTATCGTCAGTTCCATCAAATCTTGATTTTATTGAGCTTGTTCTGGAGCTCTTTATAGTCCATGCTCACCAGATAGAAGTCATGGAACAGATTCATGGCTGTAATGTTCCGCATATCAGCACGCGGCACAATCATCAAATGCAGATGCTTGACTGTGCCTCCGGCATTAGGGCCGATGTTCATGGCCAGATTGAAGGAATCCGCGCCAAACGCTTTTTTCAGAATCTTCTGTGTCCTGACCAGGACGCCGGGGAAATCAGCCCACTCAGATGCATTAAGTTTTGAAGTATCATCAACGCACCTTTTCGGGACAATCATCAGATTCCCGTTCATGTATGGATATTTGCAGGCCAGGACCATCCAATATTTGCTCTCAAGCGCTTTTATTTCCTGATCCTTGATTGTTCGCTTGTCGCAAAACGGACAATCGCCAGTCTGATACTTCTTTTTATAACCTGCCCTCTTTTTTTCGAGAATTCTCATATTTTTCAATTAAAAAAGCCATGCATATCCTAGCACGGCTAAACGAGTTGGCCAATCAAGCGCCATGCCCATATTTGGCCACGATGTCCTGGATGATTCCCGAGGTGTGGGTCTGAGACATGGAGGGGATTTGTATGATCCTGATGTCCATGGGGTTAGCAATACCAAAACGCTTGTGCTCCGGATCCTCTGTGTAGGTCGGAGAAATCACCAGAATGTTCGGATAGACTATTTTCACAAGGCTTTCAAGATCATCAAACAAGAAGGCATGATCCACGCTGGCCAAACCAGCAATGGTTCGCAGACGTATGGCCTGATCCAGGATGGGGCGTTTGCTCCCCTTTTGGCTGCGCTGGACGCGGGCGTTGGTATCCACTCCCACGAACAGAGCATGTCCCCAATTAGCTGCATTCTCCAAGTAGGTTACATGCCCATCGTGCATGAGGTCCCAAACACCTGTGGTCAACACGATCGTCTGCTTCTTGAGACGAAGGTCTTTGACCCTATCCTCGATCTGATCCCACACTAGAATCTTCAAAGAGCTGTCTTGCTGCATCCGCAGACCTCCTTTCATGCAGAAATATATACCACAGGCATTGCGGGGTCAACTTCACTAAAACCCCTCTCTTGGATTAAGAGAGGGGCTGGGGTGGGTTAAGGCTAACTTTTTATTTATACCAAAACTTCAGAGGGCCAACAGGCAAAATATACATTTTGAATGTGTCGATTGGCACCACCTGCTCTTGCGTGCCATAAGCATAAGCCGCGACTTGGTAAGGAGGGAAGATAAAGTTGATGCCCTGATCAGTCAGGTTGAAATCCTTATAATTGTCTGTTGTAGGGTTTGTACCTGTCTGAAACCAGTCAGCCAAAGGCTGGCCATCTTGCTGGAGCTTGTTGCCCAATTCAGCTTTGACGTATTTTGCCATTGCCCCCAGATAATCTGACGTGGGCCTGAAGATGTCAGCCAAGCCTAAAAACTTTGGGGTGCTCGTATCATACAAGAATGTTTTGTATGTAGTGTTAGGGTGCGCACCGCCCGTGAATTCCTCCTTTTGCATGACCACGCTGATCAAGCCATTCTGATTATATGGAATCTTGTAATAAAAGTTGATGTACCAAGGGCCCGGGCCTGGGTAGCTGGCTGCAGCTTGCGCATCTTTCTTGAATTGAGCGACTTCTGCATCTGCGAATGACTTTATTTTTGCATTGAAGATTATTGCAATCGATGACCTAGCTCCATTCATGACAGGATATTTCACATTGATCTCGGAATACCTGGTCTTGGATGTGATGACGCCATCCTTGAAATCATAAGTCACAGCCGCCTTTGGCACGAGCTTGGCTGTAGCCAGAATCTGCTTGATCGACTGCGTGTCGCGCGCTTCGTCAAACGAAATGCATTTGAAACCCGTGCCCTCGTAATTGCCGCAATTGACCGAATGGATCGTGAATTTGAAGAGCACGAGTTCATTATTGCCCATGGGATATGTGTAGGCAAAAGTGCTGTAGAGATTGCCCGCGCCAGCATCGCTGTAAGCAGTCCTAGAAAACTCATAATCGCCGATGGTCTGCCTTTGCACTTTAAGGTCCAAACTAGGCGTCCAGCCATTCTCATAATAAAAGCTGTCGTTTATCACTGGTTTGCCATCCTGGGACTTTGCGTCAAGCTTGACCTTAAAGACATCCAGCTGCATTTCAGGGATTGACTTGGCTGTAGGATCGCTAACTGTCTGGCCTAAATCATAGCTCACGATCACATCTGTATATCCGTTTTGTTTGGTCGTAGCTGTCACTTCTTTGGCAGTCGAAGGGTAATTAAACGCTATGCCCTGCATTTCATCCTTATATGCCAACCATTTCGCCTCCTCAACAGGTGGCTTGACCTGGACTTGATTATTGTCCGGCTGTGGATTGGGCGTTTGCTTGTTTGTAACAGAACATCCGGCTCCAAATAGAGCCAAGGTGGCAAAAAACGCAATAAATTTAAGATTTTTCATAGTGTTTTGATTATACAGCTTATAACGCTAAAGCGTAAAACTTGTGTCATATAAAAAAGCCTGGACTCAGTAATCCAGACAGAGGCATTAGAAGTCTAGGCGCCTTCGTCGCCGCGGACGGAAAGCTCGCATTGGAGGGGGCGGCGGTGCCTTCTTAGCTTCCTCCACCAACTTGTCGTATTCTTCCCGTGTAATCGTTTTCTGACCTGAAAGCGAAAACGCCTTGTCCCCGCTGCGCGACTCGTAGCAGACGGCATTCGCAACAATGTACTCGTTGTTCTGCTTGCCGACGATTGTAACATACGTCTTATCCGTATCATGGTTATGATGACGCGGAAAATATTCATGCTTCAAGACGGCGACCTCTGTGATTCCACGATCCGCATAGTCCTTGGCCAAAATCATCCGACCCTCCTTTTGTGTGCAGATAATATGGCACAAACTCATGAATTAATCAAGCCTTGGCCTGTTGGCGCGTTTTAAGAATCAAGCGTCCCAGGCGGATCTCGTCATAGCTGTAACTCTCGCCCAAAATGACGCTGGCTAGGGACAGAAAATCACTATTGGTTTTATCAAAAGCCTGTTTAATGCAGATTAGGCGATCAGCCGGAAAAACCAGATGAGATGCATCAAGCTCCGCCCCTTGCATCAAAGCGTTTTCCAAATGATACAAGACACGGCTGATTTTTATGCAACGCATTGTTGCAATGCGCTCAATGGCCATCTTTTCTTTAAAGAGGCCGACTGTGGTCAGGATCGTGTCAGACAAAGTGCGCAGTGCTCTTGTCCTGCCGAATGACTCGACTACCGCAGCCTTGCGCTCCCCTATTCCCCTGGGCTCGGCGTATTTGCGGATCGCACTGCTGAACTCAGCGCCGTACTGCGCCAGCTTTTCGCGCCCAATGCCAAACACATGCGACATGCCTTCCAGGCTTTGCGGATACCAGCGCGCCATGTCCTGCAAAGTCCGGTCACCAAAAATTACATATGGAGGCACATTGTGCTTTTCGGCTAAATTACGGCGCACGACCCTTAGATGTTCAAACAGTTCGTGGTCAAACTCAGGTACGTCAATGCTCTTGAATACTCGCGCCTCTGCTTTTGGCGCGCAGATGTCGCATGCCCTGCAATTTGTCTGGCCATATTTTTCGCCGAAATAATTCAGCAAAAATGTCCTTCGACAACCCTCTTGCTCGCAATATCTGATGATCTCATCCAACTGGCGGTAAGCGCGGGCGCGTTCGACCGGATCTGGAATGTCTTTGATGAAAAAGTTGTGCTTTGCACGATCGCCCCTTGAAAAAAACAATAGGCATTCGCTTGGCAAACCGTCGCGGCCAGCACGCCCCGTCTCTTGATAGTAACCTTCAACTGATTTTGGCAAATTCATGTGCGCAATCAAACGCACGTCGGGCTTATCAATGCCCATGCCAAAGGCAATAGTCGCGCAAATCACGGGAGTTTTATCGCGAATGAACTCATCTTGGATGTGCGTACGCTCCTCGGACGACAAACCTGCGTGATATGCCGCGGCATTGATGTTATTGGCGCGTAAATCAGCCGCGACTTTTTCCGTGCTCTTCCGCGAAAAGCAGTAAATGATGGCAGACTGACCCGGATGCGCACTAATCTCCTGCACCAGCCGCTCAAATGAATGTTTTTTGGGGAAAACGCGGTACGTGAGGTTTGGCCGGTCAAAGCTGGAACGGAATATGCGGCCGTTACCAAGCTTGAGCTGCGAAATAATATCCTCTTGCACGCGCGCATTGGCCGTGGCTGTGAGTGCCAGGACCGGAACTTGAGGAAAGCGCTCGCGCAGATTAATCAAATTGCGATAATCAGGCCGAAAGTCATGACCCCATTCGGAAATACAATGCGCCTCATCCACGGCAAACAGACTGATTGATAGATGTTGCAAAAAATCGAGGACGCGAGGCATGGCCAAGCGCTCGGGCGCGAGATATAAAAGCTTCAGCTCGCCTCGTTTGGCCGCTTCCTCAACTTCCCTGTTCTCAAGCGGAGTCAGTGAGCTGTTCACAAAGGCCGCGGAAATGCCGTTGGCACGCAAAGCATCCACCTGATCCTTCATGAGCGAGATTAAAGGTGAAATAACGACTGTCAAACCTGGAAATTTAAGCGCTGGCAACTGATAGCACATTGATTTACCGCCGCCTGTCGGCATCAAGACCAGCGCGTCCCCTCCTGCCAGACAATGATCAACGATTTCGCTCTGCAAAGGACGAAAAGTTTCATATCCAAAATGCTTCTTCAAAAGTTCGAGCATATTTTCATGTAACACTCTTCATGCATCATGTAACAACAGAGTTGATTTAGTGTTATGTGTTACATGTTATATGAGACGTGTCATATAAATAGGATACAAAAAATGGGCTAAAAGTCAAGGGGATAACCCTTTGATTTTAGACTGTAATTTTAGTACAATTAGTGCCATGTACGAAAACGCGGCGCGAAATCTTTCCATTAATCCCTTTGAAGATCTGGAATCCCAAGACCTTCTTAAAGTTAGGTACTACCAAAAAATCAGCTTCCTTGCCCAGCGCTTCATTTACAGTTTGAATGATTTGAACATTTCTGAAATAGAAAAAGAAATCGCAAATGCGGAAAAGAACCCGGATATAAGTTCTCTGGAATCGGAAAACCATGGCCTAGAATCGCTCTTGTGTCTGCTTAAAGGAATCGAGGCTCATGAAAAGGCCGAGGTTTATAACAGCGCCTGGCATGCCGAACTGAGTCGGCAGGCCAATCCCGAAGACCTCACCCGCGAACAGGTTGCGGGTTTATTTGATGCCTTTAAATTCAAGGGGCAAATCGCGGAGGAGGAGAAAAAAGCTTTGGCCGCATATGGCGATTTCCTAAAAATAGGAAATTCCTTAGCTCTGAACGAAAACATCTCTCTTGAGCTTAGCGATGTAAAAATACTAATGAACGATCTATTGACGCGGATAGCTGAACGGATCAAAGACAAAAAAATCAGGAAAGAAAAATTGGATGAACTTGATGTTGAGCTGGCAGACATTGCGCAGGCAACTCCCGAACAGCAAGTCGGCAAGCGCCTAGAAATAGAAGAGCTCTATCTTTTGAGGCAACTGATTCGCTGGGCAGATACCGGGCATCTGGCGACCGTGGCCCACAGCACCCCCCGTTTTGACCTAAACCCAAAACGGAAATCCGTGGATTTGGTGCTCAGCGCGGCCGGCAAAAGCTATCAGTTCCAAATCAAAGCCATCAAAGAAATCGACAATGACACGATCCGCTCCCAACAATCAAGGGTTTTAAGTGAAGCGGCAAAGCAAATCGCGGGGACTGATACTTCCTTATCAATCCTGAATACAGATTCTGTCGACGATCTTTTTCGTGCAGAAATCCGGGGCGAACACGCAGGCTTATCCCAACAGTATTCCGCATTTGGCCCGCTGGCAGAAAGCTTGGATAATAAAAAAAGGCATCCGCTACTGAAAGCCTTAGGCCTTACTGAACAAAATTTTCAACGCGAAAAGATGGCAACTGAAAAAAAGAAGGAACTGCTTGAACAACAAAGAATACAAATGGCTACGAAATTAGAGGAGGAAGTGAAGAGAGAAACTGCGACAATAGAACGTAGAAAAATGATTGCTCAAAAAGAGGCGGAAGCAAGAGCCAAGCTTCAAGCCACGCTTGATGCGCTCAGACAGGCTGAGGCAAGGGCTGCCTTAGAAACCGAAAAACAGAAACAGCATGAACTCCAAAAAGAGATCTCCAGACAAGAAGCAATCAGAGCGGAATTTGAAAGGAAAGTGCTGGAACGGGCCAAGCAGGAGCAAGAAATGGAATTGAGCAGACAGGAGCAAATCAAGCGAGAAGCCGAGGCCAAAGAATACCGCCAAAAACTGAGAGAAGAAGAACTCGCCAGACAAAATGCTGAAATAGCCCGAGCAGAAGAGCTGGAACAGAGGAGGCTTGCCGCAATTCAAGAATCAATCCAAAGACAAAAAGAAAAAACTGAATCCGAACTTAAAAAACAGCGAGAAATCCGAGCTAAGCTGGACGAAGCAATTAAACGCGAAGCCATAAAAAGAGAAGCTGAAGCTGAGGCTAAACGCGAACAAGTACGGAAAGATGCCCAACGCCAAGCTCGAGAAGCAAAAAAACAAGAAAAATCAGACTGGCCGCCGAAAACAATAGCGAATCTTAAAATCGTTTCTCTGCTTGATAAGATGGGCATCTCGCCTGCTGACCCGAATGCTTTTATTGGAGCTAAAAAGGGCTTGATCCGATTATTCGGCGATGCCAAAAAAGGCACGCCTACTGAAGCCGACAAGATCAACCGACAATTCAAAGAGATCTTCCCGACCAAGGAAAGCTACGAGAAGCCGAGCACGGAAAAACTGGAGCAGCTGCGCAGACTTTTATAAAAAAATAGACCTCCTGATCGAAGGTCTGGCTCGTCGTATCGAGTTTTGAGTTATAAGTTGCGAGTTATGAGTGGTTTTCGCGTTCCCAGCGCTCAGCGTCTTCTAGCACTTGGGTCGGCACGGGCAAACCAGCCAGGCGATAAGCCTTGGCCTCGTCTAGATATACGTTGACCATATTGATGCGGATCACGATGACCAATTTAACAGGCAGAACGGTCAACGCTAGTTCGCGGCGTATGATCGCGAGCTCAATTACCGGGCAAAAAGGATGTGAAGGGTCGTTTTCTTTCGGATCCATTGCAACCTGCTTTCAATGACACTCTACACGAAGCGTGAGTTTTGTAAAGAGTCGAACCACACGCGAAAAAACCAGATAGGCAAGGCTTGACAAAGCTGGCTGATTGAGGTATATACAAGCTAAGTGAAACCGGACATTTGCGCTATGCGCAAGCAGAAAGGAAACCCGATGATCCAGTTCAGCTGCCCTTATTGCAACACACGGTTTGCAGACACTGACCCTGGAAAGTTCAAGTGCACTGTATGCGGAAACGTGTTCAGTGTGAGCAATGCCAGCGCTGATGAAAAGAGCGCCTTCCAGAACGTCGGTCTGCCCGGCGAAAAAGCTATCCTCAAGCTGCTTGGGTGGGGCTAGCCCTTTAGACAAATCTCGGCGGGTGTGCAGCAAGACTGTGCGCCCGCTTTTTTGATAAAAAATTATACCGGTTTTCTAAATAAAGCTTCCAGCCATGTTTGGTCGCGTAATTCGCAAGTCTGCATTTTTACGATCTCAAACCTTTTGCCCAAATCCTTAATATCCTGTTCTGAATAAAGATAATACGTCCGAGTGCCAAACTCATCTTCTTTGAAGACCTCTGCATATCGTTCGCCACTCTTCAAAGACAGACGGAAAACTCCACCTGGATTAAGCGCTTCAAATATTTGATTGAATATTTTTTCTGAAATATCTTTCGGTGTGTGAACAAGAGACGCGAACGAGAAAACAATATCCAGTCCTTTAGGGAAAATATACTGCTCAACATCTGCAACCTCAAATCTTGCTTGAGGCACTTTTTTGCGGGCAAGCTCAATCAGTTTTTCTGAAGCATCTATCCCAAGATAATCATTGGTTCTTTTGCAGATCTCAAAAGCATCCCTGCCGTTGCCGCAGCCAATTTCCAAAACTTTAGGGTTGCTTTTCACCAAAGCCAAAGTCTCCTCTATATCAGCCAAACGCACTCCTATGGCATCAAACTTCTCAGCCATGGCCAGGGCGTTATCATTATAAATGCGGACTGAGTTGTTGTTCATGAAATCTGTTGCATAGCTTAAACTACAGAGCCTGCCGTAGCAAGAATAGTCTAAATACGAAAACAGCTCCCAAAAGGAGAGCTGTTTTCGTAGGATCACATCGTGGAGGTTGTTCGGCCCTCACTGATTGATCACCGGCGTACGTGAAAATATTTCACTGATTTCTTTTGAAGACGGGTGCTCTAGGGTAATCGTTTGGTTTGTGCTCAATGACCAACCGGGAGATGTGATAACAAGCAAGCCGTTGATGTCATTGGCTGACTTTTGTTTCCAAAAGATGGTGTTGATTTTTTCATTTAAGTCGAAATAGCGCAAAAAGGACCATCGAGGAAACGTGTAGCGCGGAGCGACGGGCACCCCATCCAAAGATGGATGCCATAAATTTATATCGTTTGTGGGTAGTGCCCCTTTTAAGCTGAACCCCCATCCTAAAAAATGCGGATATATTGCAATGCGCAAGTTAGTCACAATGACGGCGCTCGTTCCTCGATTCCAAGAAGCGCCAGAAGACATTTTTATCCGACACTGCGTTTTGGCGAAGAGGATTGTCTCTCCCGGTATTAGCGGGAAATCCCGTTTCAGAAAACTCATGAAGAATAGTATGCACTAGATTAAGTATGCTGGCGAATCCCCTCCACAAATATCCGACCTCATGGGTCGGATATTTGTTGGGTGGCCAACCGGAATTTCATCGCCTGCTCACTTCTCTGATGCTCCAGCCCACAAGCCTGTAAACAAACTTTTCATCATGGTCACGATATATTCGTCTTCCACGAGCACGGCCATGGGTGCTTTGGGCTGATAAAATACAACTTTGTTGGAGAAAATGTGGAATGAGGTCGCGAAACCTTCGAAACCTTCGAGATAACGGACTTCCCTGCGCTGAGCTTTGTGTTCGGCTGCGGAATAATAACCGCGGTCCATGGGCAGGAGGAGTGCGATGCCTTTAATATCTTTCTCTAAGCGCTTTTCCACGTTCTTCATAACTAGGTCGCGGCCAAACGCCAGGTCAAAATCCCTAAGCGAGCCACAGAATAATATTTCTTGTTGGGCTTCTTCGTACATCTGGATATATATCTTTTCAAAATCTTTTTGTCCGACCATGACTTTTACTTTCAGCGGACCCGCGCCTTGCTGAAAATTATCCATATAGGTTGGCAGCTTGTCGATAAAAGCGTGGTCGACTTTGAACTGTTCTTTGCGTCTTTCCTTGAGCAGTTCTGAAACCACGCTTGGAGGTTCCACGGTCAGGTTTTTCGCATAGCGCAAACGCGCACGCGAATCTATCAGGCCCTTGCTGACCAGGCCTTCGATAATCTTGTATACATTGGGCCGGGGTATGGCGAGCAATTCAGCCAATCTGGAAATTGAAAGCGGGCCCTGGTTCAGGGAGGTCACATAAAGACGCTGTTCGTTTTCAGTAAAGCCCAGTTCATCGAGTGCAGCGTACAAAGGCCATAAATCTTCATTCTTCTTTATTTCAGGCATAATTTAGATTAATTGTATATTTACAATATACGCTATTCAGTTTTTTGTCAAGTTTTAGCCAAATACACCTTGACAATATCGTATATTTGATGTATATTACTATATTCCATCAACAATCCTGAAAGGAGTTTGGAATGAACATTCAAAACATCAGAGCTATTATCAAAGTGCTAAGAAAGGATTGGATCATCCAAAACCCAGCAAGCGCCTTTCGTGTATTCCACCGCGTTCTCCCCGTCATTGGAGCGCGTCATTCCTACCGCTTAGACTATGCGGACCCGACTATTGAAAGCTGCTTGAAGACGCTCGCAAAAGAGCTTTCATTGACTCCTGTGTTGGACCAAATCAGCAATGAAACAAAGGAAACGTACTCCTGTGAGCCTGATAAACACCACCTGTTGCAACCTGTTTTGGACAGGGCGGCCGAGGTTTTAATCGGACAGCTCGAGACAGCTAAAGCCTTTCTGAGCCGTTGACCGCGAGGAGATCTTCATGGATTACAAGTTCGTAATTTCCAAAACGGACAGTATTGACGGAGTAATTGAACTCCTTCGATCCCTTCATGCCAGTCTAACGGACGGTGAAGCTTTATCGATTGAGAAGCTCGTACCCCAAACGGCCAAAGAGCCGTTTCCAGGTACGCCGTCTGTCAATCTGAAGGAGCAGATGGATGTACTGCAGGAGATTCTTGAGAGCCAAGGCGAGAATCAGTTTGATCTCGCGCACAAGATCGGAATTCATCCGGCCACTCTCAATGAATTGTTGCATGGGAAGTACCGTCTTTCGGCCACCGTAGCCAAGAAGATCCTCAATGGCTTAAAGCTGAAACCCCAGTTGGTAAAAAAACTCAAGACAATAAGCCTGCCGGCTGCGGTAATGAGGCCCCGACGAAGCCGATAACCCTCTAGCCTCCAGGTAATTATGCAAATAATATCTGGAGGCTTTTTATATTTCCTGATACTTCCGCATACCAAAACCAGCCCGAAATCGGGCTGGCAGTTTCTTTGGTAGATAGCTAGCGTTTCCGGTTAAGATTGAATTTCCCGTTCAGGGTTCCGTAACCAGTAAGAGTTGTTGTCATGGTTCCTGACATTATGTCTGTCGTGAAATTGCCTTGCATGGTGGATTTTGCACCGCTGATGGTAACCGTGCCAAAGTCCAGATGGCTGCTGCTGACCCGAATTGTCACAGCTCTGTAGCCTGTATCCTTAGTGCACTGTTTAGTAGAAAATGTTTTTAGATTCGGAATTGAAACTTGGGCTGTGGCGCACAGGTTAGTAAAACGCATCTTTCCGTAGGCAATATTATTCTTCACGGATGTGATAACCAATTCCATGTCCCCGTTTTCAGTGACTATGGTCGTGGCCGGACCGGTTATAAACTTGCCGGTTACCTGCACTCCTTTGCCTGAAAGGGATGATTTCCAAGTTCCCCTCAAATCTCTAGCTGGCGTTAAATTGCCGACGATAGACTCTGAAACTGTACCCGTATTAAGCTTGGCCTCAGCATAGCGGTACATGAGGGGCTGCATGCAATAAATAACAACTGCCGCAACAACTCCGCCGAGAACTAACATGGGAAGCAGGCTCTTCTTCTTAAGGCTCTTATATAATTGTTTTAACATAATAAAATTATTCATTATGGTCGGTTTGGCAAGGCCAAACGAATGGTAGGCTAATTATACTCCATTTACCGTAAATGATGTATTTTTCGTGGGTGGCCAACCGGATTTTCACTGTTTGCTCACTTTAAATAAGTCTTTTTCTGGAAAAGGCATACCCTGAACCGGATTTGAGATATCTTTCGAATTCCTCTGCTTTTTGCTTTGTAGCAAAGGCGCCATACCAAACCAGAATCCAAGGTCTATGTTTTTTAGTATGGAACGAACAACCTTAATTATGTTCTTTCAGGCGCTCGTCGATGTTGGCTGTGGAGCCAAAATAACAGCTACCATCGAGTTCGCTTTTAATGACGTAGGCAAAATGCATGAATATACTATAACAAAAGCCCCCCTTCGCATAAAGCTTCGGGGGGCACCCCCCATAGCTCGATCAAGTCGAGCGACGGGGGGTGGGGTGGCCAACCGGATTTGAACCGGTGATAGCAGAGCCACAATCTGCTGTGTTACCACTACACCATGGCCACCATGGTTGTTTTGCGGGGTATTTATACCGCATTTAAAAGCCTTTGGCAAGGATGTCTAACCCTTGATTTTATTCTTTAAGCTTGATACAACATGGCAGCTATTTTGACAGTCTAACCACTCACGTTTTCAAGGAGGCAATCTCATGGAAAGCGTCGCAAACAAAAGGGGCCTGCCCTGGCAGCTGAAGATCGGCCTGAGCCTCGCGTTTGCTCTGGCCAATGGGATTGCCTTCTACATGATCAGCGAACCCATCCATTGGACGCTGGAGGCCTACTTCACCTTGGCCTCAACCTTGGGCGTATGCGCTGCTATGTTGCTCGTGCCCAAGAAACAGCTGGCCAACATGAGCAAGCGCCCCTGGCTTACGCCGAATTGCGACACGCTTTGGGGCGTAATCTTCTTTTGCCTGGGGCTTGGCCTATTCATCAAGGGCTATCATTTTCCCGGGCTTATGCTCGGCGGAATCGGCGGGACCCTTGATGTCATTGACGGCAAAAAGTCCGTGGCCCAAGCCGAGTTCGGGATATTTCGCAGCGCACGCTCCAAGCGAATCGGCAAATGGCTGGACCCATTCGGCGATAAGATCAAAGCCTTGTCCAGCATCATCTTTTTCTCGATCAAGGGCATCATTGGCCACAGCGTCGTGGTCTGGATCATCGTCGGAGAAATCTTCGGCACCTTGATCCGCAACCCGATCAACATCGGCGCGCGAGGATTCGTGCTAGCCAAGCGAATGAGAAAAGACAGATGGCTCAAAAAGCCTCTGCGCTGGATCAGCGTGCGGCTCGTGCGCAAGTCCAAAGCTTCGGGTTTCGGCAAAGTCAAGACGACTATCCAGCTGTTCGGACTGATGATCTGCATCCTCTACTACCGCAAGTGGTATCTGGAACATCCAACCATCCCGAACCACATCTACGCCGTTGCCCTGGCGTTCGTGGTCTTGAGCATTCTCTCGCGCATGCGCACCCATCCGGCCTTTGACAGGCTCATGGACCGCATCGGCAATTTCGGCTCGCTCTTCAAACACCGCGATTTTGACGTGAGCGCCTTCCTCTCCCGTCTGTTCGCTCTGTTCATGGGCTACTTCAGACGCGAAAACGCCTGACCGTACGGACCTACCGTGCGGTTTTTTTATTCGTGGCCGTGGTCGCACTCAGGGCCATGCACATGTTCATGTGCTGGTTCGTCTTCGTGCAACTTTTTTACGATTTCAATATAATTTTTGATTCCTTTTTCCTTCAAGAACTCCAAGGTCTTGCGGTTGCGCATGACAGTGCCAACATAATCGCGGTATTCGACCGAACTCACGCGCTCCTTAGTCTCTTTGTCCGGGGCAACGGATATCAGCCTATCTATTTCCGCATCCAATTCCTCTTGTTTGACTTCAATATTGTTTTTCTTGGCTATTTCGCGGATAAAGAGCGCTGTCTGGATGCGGCTGATGGCCTGAGGTATCATGTCCAGTTTTATCTGATCTGCTGATTTTTTCATGCTGGAAAGATAATCCTCGATCTTGCCGCCGCGATTCTCAATATCAGCGCTCAGTTCCCCGAACATGCGGCGCACTTCGTCGTTGATCAGCAATTCCGGCACCTCAGTGAACGAACTCTTTTTTACCAAGGTCTCCAAAAGCTCGATCTCAGCCGCTTCCATGGCATGATGGCGATTTTCCATGTCCAGATTCTTCTTGATCAAGTCGCGCAATTTTTCGGCCGACTCGACGCCCAGGCTTTTGGCGAAATCATCATTCACTTCCGGCAATTTGACCTCATAGATATCTTTCACGTCAATCTCAAAATCAACATCTTTGCCGGCATATGCTTTTTGATAATGGGCTTCCGGGAATGGTAAGGTAAAAGTTTTCCTATCTCCCTTCTTGAGGCCCAAGAGCTGTTCCGTGAACTTCGGTATGTAATGGTCCTCGTACAGATACACGCGATAATTCTTGGCTGTGCCGCCTTCCAGCGCCACGCCATCCTTTTTCATTTCCATGTCCAAAGCCATCAAATCCTCTTTTGTGCCCGCACCGACCTTGATCACTTCTTCGCGCCTCATTTTGCGCAAGTCTTCGATCGCGGCCTGGACTTCAGTATCTTTTACTTCTTTTTCTTTGACCTCAACAAACGGCTCACTTACTTCCTCGAGCTTCTGCAGCTTAGGCATGATGCCGACCGTACAGGTGAACCTGATCTCTTGCCCAGGCACAAGCTGATCCACAGCCACTTCGGGAGATCCGACTGTTTCAATACTATTTTGCAAAACGGTTTTCACGAACCAGGCGCGGACAATCTTTTCCAAAGCATACTGCCAGATCTCCATTTCGCCGACTACTTTCTTGATTTCATCATATGGCGCTTTGCCCGGACGAAAGCCCGGGATAGGCCTGTTCTCGCTCATCTCGCGTACAGTCTCATCGATGTACGGCTTAGCCTCTTCGGGTGAAACAAGAAACTTTATTTCTGTGCGTGAGCCCGGCAATTGGTTGATTGTTGGTTCCATAAGTCCTGGAACTGTACACAAAAACAGCTATTGGGTCAAGGGTCTACTCTCTTTGCCACTCTTGTGACTTGCCAGAGCACTTCAAATAAATTCTTTTGTGTTCTGAAAAAATCTTCAGATTCAATTATCATGCCGAAATTTTCTTTTCGCGTTCCAATAATACCAACCTTGTTATCGTATAAATATATAGTCATTGGGAATACCATGTCTTTTGTAGCGTAATGCAGTTGACGATTTTCTTTGGCACTAAAGAGCCAGGCTTCTTCCACCTCTCTACCTTCGGAGCGGATTACGTTCAGCTTAATGCCAGCCTGGATTCTACGTTTTATGTAATAATCCATATAATCCTTACCAGGCATCTGATAAAGATCTTGCATGGATAATATGCCACAAAGCAGCTTGTTCTGAACCGTAAGAGTGTCTTCAAATACCGCTTTAACACCCTCAACACCTTCGTAAAACTTGATTTTTGGCTTGATGCTGTTCGTGCCCACAAGCAAAGATAATTCTGGCAAAATACCATCCAACTTTCTTTCTTTGTCTCTTAGAATTGATTTCAGTTTCTGTGGCGGCTCAGCCGTATAAATTCTAGCCCGGCCCTTTGTCACAAAAGAAATCAGGCCAAGACCAACAAGATTTTGTAATATTTCGTGCACGGTTGTTCTTGGTAAACCGGCCTTTTTTGCTATGGTTACAACAGAACCTGTATTAATTTCCAGTGTTGACAAGTAAACCAAGCCCTTGTTTTTAGTAAGGCCTAAATCATTAAAAACTGATTCTATAGTCATATTTGACGACTTTTTCCGTCGACAAGATTAATTTAACATTTTGGCTCTAATTAGTCAACTATATGCAATTAAATATTGTCCATTACCACTTTAGCACGGAAACGATTGACATAATTATAAAAATATGTTAATATTCTCTTTCCAGTGAAATCCACTGGAGACAACCTTGAAGGAGGAGAACGATGAAAATCCTAGTTATCGAAAATAGTGCTGTACATCAACAAGCGGCAAAAAACCAACTAGCAGAGCACGACCTCATGGTCGTAGACAGTTGCTTCGATGCACAATCTCTGATTCGAAAAGGCGACTACGACGTGGTCTTGACTGACCTGATGTTGAACGACGGATTTCGGTGGGGGTGCAATGAAGGCGGAGAAATCGGAAGCGGAGTCTTTGTCGTCCTACTCGCAGCCATGAACCACGTGCGTTACATTGGTCTATTGAGCGACACAGGCCGCCATGCTGGATGGGAAGCCGCTTCCCTGGCAGAGCTTGGCGGAGGCAAGCCCATGCCAATAACGATCCAGGGAGCAAAGGTTTTGCTCTGTAGTTCCGACGCAGGGATGATTGACAACGATGGGACAAAAAATTGGGCCAAACTCCTCAAGGCACTCATTGAAGAGTCCTGACCCTCGCACTTAAACTAGAAGTTCCGCTTGCGCGGAACTTTTTAATACTCTCGGAACTTTTTTATTATTATCTGATATAAACCAGCGGATTGGTGCGCTTGCCGTTCACATACACCTCAAAGTGCAAGTGCGAACCAGTGGAGCGTCCGGTTGAACCCATCATGGCTATGACTTGTCCGCGTTTGACTACGTCGCCGGCTTTAACGAACAGTTTGGAAGCGTGGCCATAGCGTGTCTTCATGCCATTGGGATGATCAATCAAGACCATCAAGCCATAACCACCACTGTTCCAAGCTGCAATTTCAACTACTCCGTCTGCGGCCGCATACAAAGGCGAAGTATAATCGCCATCAATATCCAGTCCTGTATGCCTCCATCCGTAATACTGCGTAATCACATGTCCTGAAGTCGGCCAGAGGAGTTTTGTTTTTGGCTTATCCGGACTCTCGGTCACATCACCAGGCTTAGGGGTCGGATTGGTCGATACAATCTGTTGATTCTGCGACAAGGATCCGTTCTCTTGTAATGTACCTGAACTGCGGCGCGCAACAGCGATAGTCCTATTCTGGACAATCACAGGTGGTTCGCCGCCAGGGATAATCAATTCTTTGCCGACTACCACAAGCTCGCTATTCAATTGGTTAATTTTAACTATCTCATCAACTGTTCCATTATAGCGGTCAGCTATTGCGGCCAAAGTATCGCCCTTGCGCACAGTCGCAGTCACGCCTGAAACAGGCAGGATGCGCAAAGAATCGCCGGGACGGATGTACTGTCTCTCAGTCAAGTTATTGGCCCACAAGACTGTGCCCACATCAACTGAATTGTCTCGTGCGATGCTGCCCAAAGTATCACCCTCTTTTACGACATAGGTCTCTATGCCGGTCCGATTCGGCCTAGGCGCTGAACCTGATTGCTCTGGCCCGGTCGGACGTAAAACAATAGTGCCAGGCATGGTTGTTGAGAGAGCCTGATCTGTTGCCACGTCTGGGCTGTTCTCGTAATCAAAATCAATATGCGGTATGGCCTCAATGGTCCCGGCTAAACGCTTTTCATTAGGCTTTGCATCTTTTGCCACGAGGTCCTCTTGGACGATCTCTGATTCGCCGTTGGTCATCAGCGTATAGAGCATACTCCTCTGGCCCACATCCTGAGCCAAAGCCTGCTTGCTTTGGATATTAACAAATATAGTTGCCAAGACTGCGGCAACTACCGCAATATGAAAGAGGTATTTATTGGTCAACAAAAAAAACAGGAAGCCACTAACCGGCAAGGCCATGCGCTGAATGCGCATTTTGGTGAACAACATCAACCGATAAAAGGGCAAAATTATTGTTTTTAAAAAAACTTTTCCTATAACGCGCAGGACTGGATAAAGTATTGCAAGGAAAAAATATTCAATGCCCTTTTTCAAGCCACGAATGATCCTGAAGGTTTTTATTCCTAATGTAGTCCAAAATGGTGAGAGTCGCATGTTAACCAAGCTAAATATTGTTATTTAAGCCAAAATATTAACTTCTAGGCCTTCGAATTTAGGTTATAGCAACCTAACAAAGCTAGGCCGTGTTGTCAATGAATTTTATCCCCTTTTCCCTTGTTTTTTGGCTCATATTCGCCAAAAAACGAGCGCGCAAAATTAGGTGTTTAAGCTGCCACAGGCACACGGGTGGGTTCCTGTGCCTTTATTGTCTCAGATTGCTCATCCGCCTTCTTAAGTTTTGGATGATCTATCGCATACATCAAGGCTCCGAGCATTTTCTGGATGATTGAATTAGTCTCGCGCAGACGCGAAGTCTGTTCTGCTTGATCCGGGAACAGATCCTGGACCAAAAGCAGATAAGTTTCGCATTCAGCTGCATTGGCCTGGGCATAGGACAAGTGCCTAAGGAATTCATTCCTCACTCTCTTGCGCTGGCCTTGGGCAATCTGCGCCGGAATAGCAACAGCTGCCCGGCCAAGCTGAGAAAGCAGACCGTATCTTTCTTCTGAAGGCAATGATTTGTTCAGGGCCAAAATGCCTTTGGCAAAATCAAAGCTTTGCTGCCAGACGACCATGTCCCTGAATGATTGGAAATATGAACTAGACATAATTTATTGGGTTGCGCGCCCGTTTTTTGGCGTCATGCATTGGCGTTTTCCTGCTTGAACTGAAGCGACTCTGCCACATGGTTCGCTTCGATCTGATCTGCACTACATAAATCTGCGATGGTCTGAGCTACCCGAAGAACCCTAAAATACGCGCGGGCCGAAAGCTTGAAGCGATCTGCAGCTTTGCGCATCATGTCCCTGGCCTCAGTGGTCTGAGCTAAACAGCGTCTAACCTGCTCGCTGGTAAGCTCCGCATTGGTGGCCACACCCGTAACCTCTTTGCGTTGTGTTTGTTTGTCTCTGGCCGCTTGCACACGAGCCCTGATGCTGGATGATTCTTCGCCTGACTCGATCTTCACCAAATCATCAGTTGGCACACGCGGCACGCAAACTCTTAAATCTATGCGATCAATGAGCGGCCCGCTGATACGCTTGGAATACCGCAATAATTGCTGAGCCGTACAAGTACAGGCTCTTTCCGGATCAGAAAAAAAACCGCAGGCGCATGGATTCATGGCCGCGATCAAGGTGAACCGTGCCGGAAAAGAGATTGAACCCTGGGCCCGAGACACAGACACCATGCCATCTTCCAAAGGCTGGCGCAGATTTTCCAAAACCTGTCTGGGAAACTCCGGAAACTCGTCCAAAAACAAAATTCCACGATGCGCCAGCGATATTTCGCCTGGGCGCGGGATTGTGCCACCACCAACCAGGGCCACGCCGCTGGCCGTATGGTGAGGCGAACGAAAGGGACGAACCAAACAACACCCTTCCCGCGATAACATTCCGGCAACAGAATAAACTTGCGTCACTTCCAAAATCTCTTCGCGCGTCAGGGCCGGCAAAATACCAGGGAAAGCCCTGGCCAACATGGTCTTGCCTGACCCAGGCGGCCCGGACAGCAAAACATTGTGTCCGCCAGCTGCTGCAATCTCTAAAGCTCGCTTGGCCTGTTCCTGGCCTCGTACGCTGGAAAAGTCTGGCATTGGGCCTAATACAGGCTCTGGCACAATCTCTAGGGCTGGCTGGGCTTCCAGAGGCTTTGTGCCCCGAAGATGCGCACAGACCTCAGCTAATGACTTTGCGGCATAGACTTTGACGTTTGGCACGAGCGAAGCCTCTTTGGCATTCTCAGCCGGCACAATTAACTCTTTATTTTTGGTCTTGCGGGCATACAAGGCAATGGATAATGCCCCGCGGATTGGGCGAAGCGTGCCATCCAAAGCCAGCTCACCAACCAGCATGGGCCAACCTGTCTTCGGTTCATCAATACAATCCGAAGCAGCCAGCAAAGCTACGGCAATCGGCAAATCATAACCTGACCCGCCTTTGCGCAGATCAGCTGGCGCTAAATTGACTGTGACGCGCGTCCTGGGAAACTCAAGACCGCTGCGCTTCATAGCGCTCCTGACCCGCTCGCGCGCTTCTTGCACGGCCATATCCGGCAAGCCCACGACCATGAACACAGGCATACCCCAAGCAATATCAGCTTCAACCGAAACTGGATATGCTTCTAGGCCCAAAACTGCAGCTGTTGGAATAGGCTTCATAATATATGGAGCCTTCACTTCCCTGAACCTCTGATATCAGTATCTAAAAATCAGGCCTTAAATGCAAAGGCCTGACACTTTTTGCAAACAAATTCTTTTTAGAGCCTTAATCTGATGTTTTACACTCCTGACAATTCACAGGTGGATTTGGATTTTCTGGTTTGTGTTTGGTTGTTGATAAACAAATCAAGTATCCGATAATACCGAGCGTAATCCAAATATCAGCTAAATTAACGACCGATGTTTTGAAGAGCAGGATCCAATCAAAAACATAACCCTGGCTTAGGCGGTCATAAAGATTGCCCAGTGCGCCGCCTAAAACCAATCCCAAAAAAGCCATCTGCCAAATCGATCTCGTGTTCCAAGACCAGTACAAACCATAAGCCAGAGCAGCAAAGGCCGCAGCATTGATGGCAATCAAAATCGCGAACGGCAACTGGATGTCAGCCAAAAGCCCATAGTTCTGATGTGAAGTAAAGCTCAGCCAGCCAAAAAAATAAGAACCTTGCAACAAAGCATGATTCTTAAAAAAACTTTTTGTCAGCAAATCTGCGGCCAGCGAAACAGCACCAATGGCCGACAGCACTAATGCAGCTCTTACATTTCCTGAGTCAAGACTTTTTTGCATGCAATACAGCTGGATGAAGCCGGCCTGGCTTCCAATCTTTTTTGGTCAATGGGTTTTCCGCAATATTTGCAGATGCCATAGTTGCCTTTTTCCAGCGCGCCCAAGGCCTGCTTCACGTCTTTGAGCTCTGACTGCAAACGGGCTTCCATGGAAAGCTCATCAGCGAACTCTGTAATCTCGGCCGCATTATCATCTTCTGAATTGCTGCCTGATTCTGGATATGCGGCATCAAGCTTAGTCGGATCCTTTGATCCGAGGTCTGCCAGTTCCTGGTCCAGTTTCTGCTTTTCAGCCAATAACAGTTCTTTGAAGTCGTTCAATGTTTTAGTGTCCATATTATTATATCTTCTTAAATTGTAAGTCATTTTAGCCTAGAATGGAAAACCCGGCAAGGGTAAAATCTTTAGCATTGTTTTTAAGCTGGCATTAGCAAAAGTATCCATAAAAACCAAACACCCCGGTGATTCCGGGGTGTTTTTGCTTTGTGATGATTTAGAGGCCTAAGGCATTGCTCACTGTAGTCGCTGAAACCTTGATTCCAGCTAGATCAATGTCAGATGCAGCATTGATAGGATCTCCGATCTTATAGCTCCCGAAGAATGTATCATCAATGTCATCAATCATCGTATTCCAGTTGGTGCCATAGAGGGCAGTAGCAACGGCCTCGGTCTTGACCCATCTGAGGGTGCCGCCCGAAGTCACTACATATGTATCGTTCAAGCTCAGGAATTTCACCATCCTGGAACCTGGCTTGTAGATGACGTTCTTCCCCAATGGGATGGAAGCCAATTGGCTGGCAGTGACAACTGTCACTCCGGAGAAATCAGCATACCAGGTGAAGAAGACTTTGGAGTTGGGGAAAGCATGGCGCTTGCCGTCTGCTCCGATGTAATAGACTGCTGAGTCTTCTTGGGTTGAAATCTTGCCATCGTCTGCGAGTTTAACCAAGGCATGGATGTTCACTCCTTGAGTGGCGAGGTTGGCCAGATTCTTCGGCCTGTCTACATCAGAAGCTGCAGATTGATAGGTAGTTACAGTTGATGGGATGCCACCGCCTCCACCGCCACCGCCTGTGCTCGTGCCGCCGCTAGGTGAGGTGCCTGTGAGGGTAATCGTAACTGTGTCTGACCCAGTGTCGCTTGTGTCATAAACATTTGAATAGTACATACTGCCTATACCCGCTGCGCTGATTTCGAACTGGCCGTTATCATGAGTAATCGATCCAGATGCGACCAAGGGGAAGAAAGTGGTATTCATGAAGATGCCTGTGGCCACACCGGTTTCAACCAAGGTCATGGACTCAGTGTCTGCACCTGATGCAGCATCATTCGTGACTCTGGCCGTAATAGTATCAGCGACCAAACCATTTAAATTTCCATCTGCATCAGCAATCTTCACGAAGACTAAGCCTGGGTTGGTATTGGTTGTGATGTGAGCGCCTGTACTGTCTGTGAGCAAAGATGAAGTTAAGGCATGCACGATCTTGCCGCCTGTGGCGATAGTTATCAAGCCTAAGTTTGTGTAGGTTGCGCCTGATGCAGCATAACGATAAGTGCTGACTGCGAGCTTGCCACCCGTGCCCACAGCGAACGTGCCCGTTGATGTGACATTGCCTGTGAGTGTGGCTAAGCCAGTGTTGTTGAATGTGACATTATAGAATGTACCTTCTCCTCCAATGTTCCTTGTACCTGCCCCATAGAAGCGGACCGTGCCAGTCACAGGAGTAAATGTGCCTCCGCCATTGGTCCAGCCTCCGCCAACACTTAGTAGATGGCTATTCAACTTAAGTGTTCCGCCATTCAAGGCCACGCTTCCAGTTGAAGTGGAGTTGCCAGGCAGGTTGACTGTACCAGCTGAGTTGGTAAGGGCAGTAAACAAGATGACGCCCGTGCCGCTGCCAATGTTGCCTGAGTTGGTGACTGTGCCTAGAGTCAGGTTGCCTGAGGTGGAAGTTGTGGTGCCGATATTGGTGGTAGCACCAGTAACTGTGAGGTTATTGCCTTCAAGGTTAAACGTCCTTGAGACTGCCACATACAAGCCGCCGCCGAGCGGTAAAGCGCCAGTGGTCGTGACTGCTGTTGCACTGCTTGGGCGAATCGCCAGATTATAGTATGTGTAACCATGCGGCACATTCTGCGCTGTACCGGCAAAAGTGACTGTACCGGCATTTGCATTAAATGTTCCGCCAGTAGTGAAGTTCTTCATGATTACCAGTGTTCCGGTTCCGCCGTTAACCGTACCCAGAGCAACGATTGCTTGCGTGGTCGTGGTATAACCAGAGCCGACGTTTAGCGTTCCACCTGTGTTATCCAAAGTTGATGAGAACAACTTGTTGCCTGAGACTGATCCAATGCTTCCTGCATTGGTCACAGCTCCGGTAAAGGTCAGGGTGCCTGAAGTCGATGTGACTGTTATACCCGCACCAATGGTCGAAGCGCCCGTGACTGTTAGGGCCAAGGCTGCCGATGAGAGCGTA
>Ga0172379_10003437_pt1 | contig 25231 bp, 27 predicted proteins | sample GrowelOW334metaG_FD_119756 | JGI IMG/M metagenome (GOLD analysis project Ga0172379, IMG submission 119756) | Groundwater microbial communities from an aquifer near a municipal landfill in Southern Ontario, Canada - Groundwater well OW334 metaG | ecosystem: Environmental > Aquatic > Deep...
AAGGCCTGGACATGTTCCGCAAGGCCGCAGACAAATACAAATTGCCTATCGTCACTGAATTGATGGATGCACGTCAGATCGATGCGTTCATGGAGTATGACGTGGACGTGATCCAGATCGGTACGCGCAACATGCAGAACTTCGATCTGCTCAAAGAGATCGGCCGTACCAACAAGCCAGTCATCCTTAAGCGCGGTATGTCTGCCACCATCAGCGAATGGCTGATGTCGGCGGAATATATCGCGGCAGGTGGCAACCACAACATCATCTTCTGCGAACGCGGCATCCGTACTTTCGAGACGGCTTACCGCAACGTGTTGGACGTGACTGCGATCCCGGTGCTGAAGAAAGAGACTCACTTGCCCGTCATCGTCGATCCTTCACATGCCGGTGGTAAGGCATGGATGGTGCCAGCACTGTCGCAAGCCGCGATCGCGGCGGGGGCGGATGGTCTGTTGGTCGAGATGCACCCAAGCCCATGCGATGCATGGTGCGATGCCGATCAAGCACTGACACCCGATGAGCTGAAGAAACTCATGGGAACGTTGGGCGTGATCGCGGGTGCGATCGGCAGAACGCTCTAACTCATGCAACCCGCCTTTCAAAAAGTCGTCATCTTCGGCGTCGGACTGATCGGCGGGTCTTTCTCGTTAGCATTGCGCAAGGCGGGAGCGGTGACGGAAGTCGTCGGCTTCGGGCGTAGCGCAGCGACGCTGAACGAAGCCAAGCAACTCGGGATCCTTGATCGCATCGGTGATGATGTCGCTTGCGAAGTAGGCAATGCCGATATCGTGCTGGTCGCCACACCTGTGGCGCAGATGGCGGAGATACTCAAACGTATCGCCCCGCATCTTGGTGCGAACACGCTGGTCACCGATGGCGGCAGCACCAAAGGCGATGTGGTGGTTGCCGCACGTGCCAACCTCGGCAACAAACTCTCGCAGTTCATTCCTGCACATCCCATCGCGGGTGGTGAGAAGAGTGGTGCATCCGCTGCGCTGGCTGATCTGTATCAGGGCAAACGAGTGGTGCTCACCCCGTTGTCCGAAAATTCGCAAGCGTCAGTCGCGCGTATCCGCAAGGCGTGGGAGTTGTGCGGCGCCAATGTGAGTGAGCTGACACCCGAGCAGCACGACACCGTTTTTGCCGCTGTGAGTCATCTGCCGCATCTACTTTCTTTCGCCTTGGTGCATGACTTGGCCAAGCGCGACAACAAAGACCAGCTACTGTCTTTCGCGGCGAGTGGCTTCCGTGACTTCACCCGTATCGCCGCCAGCTCTCCCGAGATGTGGCGCGACATCTGTATGGCGAACCGTGACGCCCTTATGGTCGAGCTACAACAATATGCCGCCGAACTGTATGTCCTCCATCAAGCCCTAGAGAGCAACGATGCCGCCAAGCTGGAAGAGATATTCAGTCTGGCACGCGAAGTGCGCAGTGCTTGGGTGCAAAAATAATCTGATCGGTTCTTAGCATGTCTCAACACGAATTCCTTGAACTCCCTCCCTTGATGTCTGCGCGCGGTACAGTGCGTCTGCCTGGTTCTAAGAGCATCTCCAATCGTGTGTTGCTGTTGGCTGCGCTGTCAGAAGGTGTGACTGATGTGTGCGACTTACTGCATTCGGATGACACTGAGCGCATGTTGGAGAGCTTGGCAAAGCTTGGAGTAGGGATTGAGTATCCTGGAGAGACTGACCTTCCCAATGCGCACCGAATAACAGGTTGCGGGGGGAGGTTTCTAAATAGGGAAGCCAATTTATTTCTCGGCAATGCAGGTACGGCATTTCGACCATTGACCGCAGCTTTGGCTTTAATGGGTGGTAGTTATGAATTGTCTGGTGTGTCTCGAATGCACGAGCGGCCTATTGGCGACCTAGTGAACGCACTGCGTCAACTCGGTGCGGACATAGCCTATTTGGGCAATGAAGGTTTTCCACCTTTGCGAATCTCGTCGGCCAAGCTGACGGGCGAGGTGGCGCAGGTTCGTGGCGATGTGTCTAGCCAGTTCCTCACGGGTTTATTGATGGCTTTACCGTTGCTGAACCGCACGGTGAAGGTTGAGGTGGTAGGGGAGTTGATATCCAAGCCATACATCGAAATAACGCTGGCAATGATGGCGCGATTCGGTGTTCAAGTGAGCAGAAACGGATGGCAAAGTTTTGTTGTGGCTGGTGGTCAGCGTTACAAGAGCCCCGGTGTCATTTTTGTTGAGGGTGATGCTTCGTCGGCCTCTTATTTCCTTGCGGCGGGAGCTATCGGCGGCGGTCCTGTGTGTGTGGAAGGTGTGGGGAAGGACAGTGTGCAGGGGGATGTGCGTTTTGCTGAAGCATTGAGAGAGATGGGGGCTCAGATAGTGATGTCGCCGAACTCAATGGTGGCAACTGGTCCTTTAAACGGAAAGCTCAAAGCCATCGACCTTGACTGCAACCACATCCCCGATGCGGCGATGACGCTGGCAACGGCGGCCCTGTTCGCAGACGGCGCGACCACGTTGCGCAACATTGCCAGTTGGCGCGTGAAAGAGACTGACCGCATCGCAGCGATGGCCATCGAGTTGCGCAAAGTGGGGGCGACGGTGGAAGAGGGAGTGGACTACATTCGCATCACGCCGCCAGCGCAGATTAAACATGCTGCCATCGATACCTACGACGACCATCGCATGGCGATGTGTTTCTCGCTGGCCGCGTTCGGTGCGGCGGGTGTGCGTATCAACGATCCGAAGTGTGTCGCCAAGACATTCCCTGAGTATTTCGCCGAATTCACCAAGGTGGCGCAGTCGGTGCTCGTCATCGCCATCGACGGCCCTTCCGCCTCGGGCAAAGGCACCGTGGCGCAACGCGTGGCGACCGCCTTGGGCATGCATTACCTAGATAGTGGTGCTTTGTACCGCTTGTTGGGGCTGGCAGCGCAGCGCAGAGGCGTCGCGCTTGAGGCAGAGGCTAAACTGGCCGAGTTGGCGGGGCAGGTCGATATCCGCTTCGAAGGTGAGGATATCTGGCTAGACGGTGTCAAGGTCGGGGATGAGCTGCGTACCGAAGAGGCGGGTTCTGCGGCCTCCAAAATCGCCGCTTTGCCCTTGGTGCGGGCGGCTTTGCTGGATAAACAGCGGGCTTTCCGTCGTGCGCCAGGCTTGGTGGCCGATGGGCGCGATATGGCTTCGGTGGTGTTTCCCGATGCCAAACTCAAGATATTCCTGACCGCCAGTGCCGAGGCGCGCGCGGAAAGGCGATATAAGCAGTTGAAAGCTAAAGGGATGGGTGGTAGTATCGCCGCCCTTTTGCAGGACATACAGGCGCGCGACGAGCGAGATACTCAACGTAGCGTGGCTCCCCTGCAACAGGCGCAAGGTGCGAGCTTGCTGGATACGACTCCTCTGAACATCGAGCAGGCGGTGCAGGAAGTGTTAGATCGCTACCAAGCGTTGGAGTCCAAATAGAAGCCTTTCTGTTTGGGTTTTATAACTAACCCCCGCTCACTCGGGATTGCCTTGAAAGTAAATCAAATGACCGCTGTAGCCGATATGGAAAGTTTTGCCTCCCTGTTTGAAGAGAGTTTGACGCGTAAGGAAATGCGCGCAGGCGAATTGATCACCGCTCAAGTTGTGCGTGTTGAACAAAACGTCGTCGTAGTAAATGCCGGACTGAAGTCCGAAAGTTTTATCCCTGTTGAAGAATTCAAAGACGCAGCAGGTAACGTAGAAGTCAAAGCAGGCGACTTCACCACTGTCGCTATCGAGTCTCTGGAGAACGGTTACGGCGAAACGCGCTTGTCGCGTGAAAAGGCGAAACGCCTCGCTGCTTGGATCGATCTGGAACAAGCGATGGAAGAAGGCCGTATCGTTGAAGGTTATGTCAGCGGCAAGGTCAAGGGCGGTTTGACTGCCATGGTTAACGGCATCCGCGCATTCTTGCCGGGTTCGTTGGTGGATACACGTCCAGTCAAGGACACCACTCCATACGAAAACAAGACCATGGAATTGAAGGTCATCAAGCTGGATCGCAAGCGCAACAACGTGGTGGTTTCTCGCCGTGCTGTGCTGGAAGCGACTCAAGGCGCTGATCGTGAGTCCATGCTGGAAAATCTGAAAGAAGGCGCGATCGTCAAGGGTATCGTCAAGAACATCACTGACTACGGCGCATTCGTTGACTTGGGCGGTATCGACGGTCTGTTGCACATCACTGACTTGGCATGGCGTCGCGTGAAGCACCCATCCGAAGTGTTGACGGTTGGCGACGAAGTCGAAGCCAAGATCCTGAAGTTCGACCAAGAGAAGAACCGTGTTTCTCTGGGCATCAAGCAAATGGGCGACGATCCTTGGAATGGTCTGGCACGTCGTTACCCACAAGGTACACGTCTGTTCGGCAAGGTGACTAACCTGACTGACTACGGCTCTTTCGTTGAGATCGAGCAAGGTATCGAAGGTCTGGTACACGTTTCCGAAATGGATTGGACCAACAAGAACGTACACCCATCCAAGGTCGTTTCCTTGGGTGACGAAGTAGAAGTCATGATTCTTGAGATCGACGAACAACGTCGTCGTATCTCCTTGGGTATGAAGCAGTGCAAGTCCAATCCATGGGACGACTTCGCAGCTAACCACCAAAAGGGAGACAAAGTTAAGGGCGCGATCAAGTCCATCACTGACTTCGGCGTGTTCATCGGTTTGGACGGCGGTATCGACGGTCTGGTGCACTTGTCTGACCTGTCTTGGAGCATCCCAGGCGAAGAAGCTGTGCGTAACTACAAGAAGGGCGACGATCTGGAAGCAGTCGTATTGGCCATCGACGTTGAGCGCGAGCGTATCTCTCTCGGCGTAAAACAAATGGAAGGTGATCCTTTCGGCGGCTTCGTTTCTTCTGGCCACGACAAGGGCGCGATCGTTACTGGCACCGTGAAATCTCTGGATGCTAAGGGTGCTGTGATCGCTTTGGACGGTGACGTCGAAGCGTATCTGAAGGCATCTGAAGTCTCTGCTGACCGCGTAGAAGACATCCGCACACACTTGAAAGAAGGCGACACCGTCAAGGCCGTCATCATCAACGTGGATCGTAAGAACCGTGGTATCAACCTGTCGATCAAAGCGATGGACAAGGCCGATACAGCAGCAGCGATGCAGAAGTTCGCCGCTGACAACACCAATGTCTCCGGTTCGACCAATCTGGGTGCGTTGCTCAAAGCCAAGATGGATTCCAGCAAGGCTGAGTCGTAAGAAGAGGAGTGGGTGTCATGACTCGTTCTGACCTTATCGCCAAGCTTGCGGAACGTCACACACAGCTGCTCGGCAAAGATGCCGAGCTGGCTGTGAAGGTGATCTTGGATAGCATGTCGTCGACCTTGTCTAAAGGTGGACGTATCGAGATCCGAGGTTTCGGCAGTTTCGCTTTGAACTATCGTCCACCGCGCTTGGGGCGTAATCCCAAGTCGGGCGACAAGGTTCAAGTACCTGCCAAGTACGTGCCACATTTCAAAGCAGGCAAAGAGCTGCGTGAACGTGTCGATCTACCGCAATCGTAAGAAAATGAAATTGTCGTAAATGATTGGCGGCCATCGCAAGATGAGCCGCCAATTTTTTGGCTGTTCATGCTATCTTTGCGCCTCTATCTGGTGAAGAAATAAAAGAGAATGCGTTACATCATTTGGGTATTGAGAGTCGCTTTGTTCGTTGCCCTTTTGGGCTTCGCGCTGAAGAACGACCAAACCGTCACACTGCGCTATTTCTCGGGCTTCGAGTGGAGCACTTCACTGGTGGTCGTGTTGCTATGTTTCTTCGCGATCGGCGCTGCTGTCGGCATCCTCGCCATGTTGGGTTCTGTGTTGCAGCAACGCCGCGAATTGGCGGCCGCGAAACGAGAGCTTCAATTGCGACAAAGATTGGATCAGGCTGAAGAGAACAGCCGTCTTCCCATACAAACTTCTTGATCGAACTCTAGATGGATTTTGAACCTTGGATGCTGCTGGTCTTTCCGCTCTTCTTCGGAATGGGATGGTTGGCTGCGCGTATCGACATCAAAGAGCTGCTCACTGAGTCGAACACACTGCCGCGCTCTTACTTCCAAGGGCTGAACTTCCTGCTTAACGAGCAACAAGACCAAGCCATCGAGGCATTCATCGAGGTGGTCAAGGTCGACCCGCAAACGGTCGAGTTGCACTTCGCTTTGGGAAGTTTGTTCCGTCGTCGAGGTGAAGTGGATAGAGCCATCCGCATGCATCTGAATCTGGTCGAGCGGGGCGATCTGGATGAGGAAAAGAAACAGCAAGCACTGTTCGAGTTGGCGCAGGACTATTTGAAGGCGGGCATCTTGGATAGGGCCGAATCAGCCTTTGAAAGTTTGCACGGTACACCTTACGAAAAAGAATCACTTGAGTTCTTGTTGGAGATATTCCAAAAGGAACACGATTGGCTGAAGGCCATCGACATCACGCAGCGGCTGACAGCATTGATCGGTGAGTCGCGAGGGAATTTGGCTGCTTTCTTCTTTTGTGAATTGGCTGCTACTGAACTTGTACAGAAACAAACTGAGGCCGCAGTAGTGCATCTGGAGCAGGCTTTGAGTGTGAATCCGAAAAGCGTGCGAGCCAGCATGATGCTAGGTGACATCGAATTGGCGGCAGGACATGCACCGCGCGCCATCGAGATATGGAAGAAAGTCGAGCAACAGGATGCGCAGTATCTGCCCTTGGTGGCAGAGCGTGTGTTGCAGGGTTATCGCCAGAACAATGATGAGAATGCTGGAGTTGTTTTGTTGCAGAGCTACCTACAAAAATATCCATCCCTCGATCTGATGAATGTCTTGTTCGGCGTCATCGTGCAACGCGATGGTGCGGAAGCGGCATATCAATTGGTACGTAGCGAATTGAAGCGTAATCCTAGCTTGCTCGGTTTGGACAAGTTGCTGGAGGCGCAATTGCTGGGCTACAGCGGCGAACGACGCTCCGATATCGAACTGGTGAAGGGGCTCATTCACAACCGCACACGCAGCTTGGCGATGTATCGTTGTGGGCATTGCGGATTCAAGGCGAAGCAATTCTATTGGCACTGCCCTGCCTGTCACAGTTGGGAAAGCTACTCACCTAAGCGAAGCGAAGAGAATGGATTGACCATATGAAAGACGCAAAGATCATCGTCGCACTCGATTATCCTCAAGCGGCTCCTGCGTTGGAGTTGGTACAAAGATTGGAACCATCGCTGTGTCGCTTGAAGGTGGGTAAGGAGTTGTTTACCGTCGCAGGCCCACAGTTCGTGGAGCAATTGCAAAAACGTGGATTCGATGTGTTCCTCGATCTTAAATTCCACGACATCCCCAACACGACTGCTCAAGCGGTCAAGGCTGCCGCATCACTCGGCGTGTGGATGGTCAACGTACATGCGTTGGGCGGCAGACGCATGATGGAGACAGCGCGTGAGGCGCTGGCGAATGTGTCGAATCGTCCTAGGCTCATCGCCGTGACAGTGTTGACCAGCATGGCGCAGGAAGATCTGCTCGGCATCGGCATCACCGCATCGCCTGCCGAGATGGTCTTGCGTCTGGCAGGATTGGCGAAGGACAGCGGGCTTGATGGTGTCGTTTGCTCTGCACAGGAAGCAACGGCTTTGCGTCAGCAATGCGGCAAGGATTTCTGCTTAGTCACCCCCGGCATACGCCCCGCTAATGCGGCGGCGAACGACCAGTCGCGCATCATGACTCCCCGCGCCGCCTTGGAAGTCGGATCTAGTTATCTGGTCATCGGCCGTCCCATCACGCAAGCCGTAGATCCATTGGCGGCACTCAAAGAGATTTCACAAGACATAGGAGGCGCAGCATGAAGCTACCGTCATTCGAGAAGGCGCGCATATTGGTCGTTGGCGATGTGATGTTGGATCGCTATTGGTTCGGCGACGTGCATCGCATCTCGCCCGAAGCACCAGTGCCAGTATTGAAGGTCAGCCGAGTCGAAGAGCGTCCCGGTGGTGCGGCCAACGTGGCGCGCAACATCGGTTGCTTAGGTGCGAACTGCACCTTGTTGTCGGTCGTTGGTGCGGACGAGGCGGGGGATTGCCTGCAACGCCTGTTGACCGAACAGGGTAGGGTGGAAGCCCTGCTGCATCGCGATGAAAGCATCTCCACTATCGTCAAATTGCGAGCCATCGCACGTCATCAACAACTACTGCGCATCGATTTCGAGACGCCGCCAAGCCATGAAGTATTGAATGCCAAGCTGGCTGATTTCCATGCCAAGCTGCCTTTGGCTGATGTGGTCATCTTGTCTGATTACGGCAAAGGTGGTTTGACCCATATCGCAGAGATGATCAAGGCTGCGCGTGCAGCAGGCAAACCTGTGTTGGTCGATCCTAAAGGTGACGACTATGCGCGCTATCAAGGTGCGACACTGCTCACCCCGAATCGCAGCGAGTTCCGTGAAGTGGCAGGCAATTGGCATAGTGAAGCCGAGCTGAATTCCAAAGCGCAGGCATTGCGAGCCAAGTTGGGCTTGGATGCGTTGCTGGTGACGCGCAGCGAAGAAGGCATGACATTGTTCCGTGAGAAGGATGTGATGCATGAACCGACGCAAGCGCGTGAGGTGTTCGACGTGAGCGGTGCGGGTGATACAGTCATCGCCACATTGGCAGTGATGCTGGCAAGTGGGGCAGACATGGCGGATGCCGTACGCATCGCTAATCGCGCGGCAGGTATCGTGGTAGCCAAGTTGGGAACTGCAACCGTCTCGCGTGCCGAGATATTAGAAGATATGAAGCAGTAGGATTGAGGAGAAGATATGTACTACATCGTTACGGGAGCAGCTGGATTTATCGGGTCTAACATCGTCAAGGCACTCAATGAGCGTGGCGAGACCAACATCATCGCGGTCGACAATCTGAAAACCAACACTGACAAGTTTAGAAATCTCACCGATTGCGAAATCTCTGACTATCTCGACAAGAATGTCTTTCTGGAAAAATTAAAGGACGGTCAGTTCAAAGGCATCACCACTGCCGTGCTGCACGAAGGAGCGTGTTCCGACACGATGGAGACAGACGGTCGTTACATGATGGAGAACAACTATCACTATTCGCTCTCACTGCTCGATCACTGTCAGCGTGAAGAAGTACCGTTCTTGTATGCTTCATCCGCCTCTGTGTATGGCGGCGGTGGCGTGTTCAAAGAGAGTCGTGAATACGAGTCGCCACTGAATGTCTACGCCTACTCCAAATTCTTGTTCGACCAAGTGGTACGCCGTCGTTGGGCGAATCGCACTGCGCAGATCGCAGGCTTCCGTTATTTCAACGTGTACGGCAAGCGCGAACAACACAAAGGTCGTATGGCATCGGTGGCCTATCATTTCTTTAACCAGTTCCGTGCTGATGGCTACGTGAAGCTGTTCGAAGGTTGTGACGGCTATGCCAATGGCGGTCAGCGTCGTGACTTCGTCTCTATTGAAGATGTGGTCAAAGTCAATATGTTCTTCCTCGATCATCCGGGTAAATCTGGCATCTTTAATCTGGGGACGGGCAATGCGCAAAGCTTCAATGATGTGGCGGTTGCCACCATCAACACGCTGCGCGTGGCTAAAGGTGAAAGTGCGCTGACGTTGGAGCAGATGCATAATCAAAAGATCATTCGTTACATCCCGTTCCCAGATGCATTGCGTGGTAAATATCAAAGCTACACACAGGCTGATATCACCGCTTTGCGTGATGTGGGCTACGCCGAACAGTTCTTGACCGTGGAGCAAGGTACGGCTAACTATGTGAAGTACATGCTGGCGAAATCCGCTTGATGATTTAGCTAACCTCATCAAAACCCGCTTTGCATCGCACAGCGGGTTTTATTTTGTCCGAGCCTTAGATTCAATTCTTCATAGCTTATGACAAGGGGTTAGTTAGCATGGGATCAGAATTCAGCTAGACTTTGCCAATCAGAGATACCAATCAAGAGGTGAGACATGTCGAATATATTTGCAAATAACTCGTTATCTGTCGGACGTACTCCGCTCGTTAAACTGAATCGCATCGGTGATGGCGTGAACGCCACGCTCCTAGCCAAGATAGAAGGGCGCAATCCTGCGTACTCGGTGAAGTGCCGAATCGGTGTAGCGATGGTGGAGGATGCCGAGAAGCGCGGCGTACTGGGCCCCGGCAAAGAGATCGTCGAACCGACCAGTGGTAACACAGGTATCGCTTTGGCGTTCGTCGCTGCCGCACGTGGAATCCCGCTCACCCTGACCATGCCTGAGACCATGAGTATCGAGCGTCGCAAACTGCTAGTTGCCTTTGGTGCAAAGCTAGTGCTGACCGAAGGGGCGAAGGGCATGAGTGGTGCTGTTGCTAAGGCCAAGGAGATCGCCGAGTCCGATCCGAAATATGTGTTGTTGCAACAATTCGAGAATCCAGCCAACCCTGCGATCCATGAGGCGACGACTGGGCCAGAGATATGGGAAGACACAGATGGCAAGATAGACATCCTCGTATCAGGTGTAGGCACAGGTGGCACTATCACTGGCATCTCGCGCTATATCAAGAAGACCAAAGGCAAAGCCATCCGCTCGGTCGCGGTAGAGCCTGCTGCAAGCCCCATCCTCACGCAAAAACGCGCTGGTCAAGAGTTGAAGCCAGCGCCGCACAAGATACAAGGAATCGGTGCAGGATTTGTGCCGGGCGCGCTGGATATGTCTTTGGTGGACGACATCGAGCAAGTCAGCAACGAAGATGCGGTGTTGTATGCACGTCGTTTGGCGCGTGAGGAAGGAATTTTGTCGGGCATCTCTTGCGGTGCGGCAGTGGCTGCGGCAGTGCGTGTGGCCAAGCGGCCAGAGAACGCAGGAAAGACCATCGTCGTTATCCTGCCAGATTCGGGTGAGCGTTATCTCAGCTCCATCCTGTTTGAAGGCATGTTCGACGCCTCGGGTGTCGCAATCTAATCCAAGCAGTGCAAAAGAGAACGCCAGCAATTATCATGCTGGCGTTCTCCCTTGATGGAATCGCAACATGTACAAGACACTCGACGACTTTGTAGGTAACACGCCGCTAGTCAGACTCAAACGCATTCCCGGTAACACCTCCAATGTCATTCTCGCCAAGCTGGAGGGAAACAATCCTGCTGGCTCAGTGAAGGATAGACCTGCGCTCTCCATGATCCGCCGTGCTGAAGAGCGCGGCTCGATAAAACCGGGCGACACACTCATCGAGGCGACGAGTGGCAACACGGGTATCGCACTGGCGATGGCCGCTGCCATGCGTGGCTACAACCTCATCCTCGTCATGCCAGATAACCAAAGTATCGAGCGACGCCAGACCATGCGTGCGTTCGGCGCAGAACTCATCTTGACGCCGAAGGAAGGCAGCATGGAGTTGGCGCGCGACACAGCGGAAAGATTGCGCAACGAAGGGCGCGGCATCATCCTCGACCAGTTTGGCAATCCAGATAATCCATTGGCGCATTACGAAGGCACAGCGCCGGAGATATGGCGCGACACACAAGGTCAAGTCACGCACTTCGTCAGCAGCATGGGAACGACTGGGACCATCATGGGTTGCTCGCGCTACTTCAAAGAAGTGAATCCCAGCATCCAAGTCATCGGCGTGCAGCCGGAAGAGGGCGCGCAGATCCCGGGTATCCGTAAATGGCCAGAAGCCTATCTGCCTAAGATATACAGCCCGAAGAATGTCGATGCGCTGGAGTATGTGGGGCAGCAAGATGCGGAAGTGATGATGCGTCGCTTAGCGAGTGAAGAAGGCATCTTCTGTGGGGTGTCATCTGGTGGTGCATTGAGCGTGGCTTTGCGCATCTCTCAAAGAGTGCAGAACGCCACCATCGTGTTCATCGTGTGTGATCGGGGAGACCGCTACCTTTCCACGGGCGTGTTCCCAGTCTAGTCGTTCTGCGCGACTTTCTGCTTTGATAAGGCTGGATTCGCTGCGAAGTAACGTTTGATTCCCCCGAGGATGGCGCGCGCCATCTCGTCTTGATAATCCTCATCCTGCAGTCGTCTCTCTTCATCTGGGTTACTGATGAACGCAGTCTCGACCAAGATGGAGGGGATATCGGGAGATTTCAATACGGCGAAGCCCGCTTGCTCCACATGACCGCGATGCAGGTCGTTGATGCGGCCCACTTCTTTCAGTACGTGCTTGGCCAGCTTCAGGCTGTCATTGATGGTGGCGGTCTGAGACAGATCGAGTAGCGTGCGAGCGAGGTAGGGGTCTTTGATGGCGAGGTTCACCCCACCGATCAAGTCGGCCTCGTTTTCCTTTTTCGCCAACCAACGCGCTGAGGCGCTAGTAGCCCCGCGTTCAGATAAGGCGAATACCGACGAACCGCGAGCGTGCGGTTTGACGAATGCATCGGCATGGATGGAGACGAACAGGTCGGCGTGTGCCTTGCGCGCTTTCTCTACGCGTCCGACCAGCGGAATGAAATAGTCGCCGTCCCGCACAAGTACACAGCGCATACCCGGGATATCGTCGATCTGCGCCTTCAGTTTGCGTGCGATGGAGAGCGTCACATGTTTCTCATTCGTGCCGCGATGTCCGCGCGCACCCGGATCTTCACCGCCGTGTCCGGCATCGATCGCCACGACGAGGATGCGTGTGCTGAGTTCGGAGCGTGTCAGCGGTGCAGGTTTGGTCACAGGTGGCTCAGGGAGTTCCACGCTTGGTTTGAGTGCGACCGAAGGCGATTCGCTCAATGTTGGGGCTGGGCGGGCCTCGTTTGCGACCAACTTGCTTTCGCTCTGCTGTGCCAACGCCATCAAGGGGTCTACTGCTACAAGTGGGTATACGTCCAGAACAAGGCGGTATCCATAGGTGCCTACTGGCTTCAGACTGAACAGTTGCGGTTTCGCTTCTGACTTCAGATCAAGGACCAAGCGCACCACACCGGGTTTGAATCTGCCCATGCGCACGCTCTTGATGTAAGGATCGTCATTACCGATCTTGCTCACCATCTCGTTCAAAGCGGCATTGATGGCGACATCCTCCAGATCGATCACCAAACGTTCTGGATTCTTGATGGTGAATAAGTTGTAGCGGATGGCTTGCTTGGATTCCAGTGTGATACGCGTGTAATCCTGCGCGGGCCAGATGCGCGCCGACTTGATGGCGATCTCTGCCCATGCGGCCGGTAGCCACAGCAGGGTGGCGATGAGGGCTAAGCGGACAGTGCGTTCAAGCATGTTTGTCCTGCATCGGTGTAAGCATGTATCGATAGCTCTCGCTCGTCTTGAAGGATATTGAAAGTGATGATGATATCTGCAGGCGGTAGCAAGCCACTGGCTTGTTCTGGCCATTCCACAAAGCACACATTGCGACCATCGAACTCATCGCGGAAACCAGCGGTCTCCCATTCATCAGCGTCACGGAATCGGTATAGATCGAAATGGCGCAAGTTTAACCCAGCCACCGCATATTGCTCGACCAAGGTATAGGTCGGGCTCTTCACTCGACCTGTGTAGCCCAGTGCCTGCAATAGCGCACGCACTAGGGTCGTTTTGCCTGCACCTAGGTCGCCGCGCAGATAGATCACCAAACCGGGCTGCAAGGTGTGTGCGAATCGTGTCGCGAAAGCGATGGTCGCTGCCTCATTCGGCAGATGTATGGCAAGTTCACACCGTGAGGCAGACTGCTGGTTCACACCACTTCGGCTATGATTCGCTTCATGCAAAACGTGACACCTCGAACTGATCTGGACGCACTTGCCACACGCATCAAAACGTGGGGGAAGTCGTTGGGTTTTCAATCGGTGGGCATCAGCGACACACACCTAGCCTCAGCCGAGACACACCTGTTGCAATGGCTTGCGGACGGTCATCACGGCGCGATGGATTATATGGCAAAACATGGCGCCAAACGCGCACGCCCAGCCGAGTTGGTGCCCGGTACTTTGCGCGTCATCTCGCTGCGCATGAACTACTACCCAGAGCATGCGAAGGACGCGGATGAGGTGCTGCAAGACAGTAGCCGCGCTTTCGTGTCGCGCTATGCCTTGGGGCGTGACTATCACAAGGTAATGCGCAATCGTTTAGAGAAATTGGCGCAGCAGATCCGTGATGAGGTCGAATGTCAGTGTCGTGTGTTCACTGATAGTGCACCTGTGTTGGAAGTAGAGTTGGCGCAGAAGGCGCAACTCGGCTGGCGCGGTAAACACACTTTGCTGCTGTCACGTGAGCAAGGCTCGTGGTTCTTCTTGGGCGAGATATTCATCGACCTGCCACTACCTGTTGATGTACCGCAAGACGATCATTGCGGCACATGCAATGCCTGCATAAGCATCTGTCCCACGCAAGCTATCACAGCTCCTTACCGACTCGATGCGCGGCGTTGTATCTCCTACCTTACCATCGAACTGAAAGACAGCATCCCTGTCGAGCTACGTCCTCTTATCGGCAATCGCATCTACGGCTGCGACGATTGTCAGCTGGTCTGTCCGTGGAATCGCTTTGCGCAAAAGACCATCGAGCCTGACTTCGCGATACGCAATGGACTAGATGATGTCAGCCTCATCGAACTCTTTGCGTGGGATGAAGCCATGTTCCAAGCGAGGCTGGCGGGAAGTCCCATATACCGTATCGGGCACGAACAGTGGCTACGCAACATCGCAGTCGCGCTAGGGAACTCCCCAACAACGATGGCTATCATCTCAGCCTTGCACTCGCGAGCCCAGCACCCATCACACATCGTTAAAGAGCACGTGGAATGGGCACTTCAAAGGCATCTAACGGGATAAATTTCTTGACAATTAGAGCCGCTCACCTAAAATGCGCGCCTCTTCCGGGTCGTTAGCTCAGCTGGTAGAGCAGCGGACTCTTAATCCGTTTGTCGCAGGTTCGATCCCCGCACGACCCACCAATGAGAAAAGGACTTGCAGAGATGTGAGTCCTTTTTTATTTGGCGACCGTAGCCGAATCGTAGCCAATCATCACAGAATCCAACCGAGCCGCCGCCGCTGCCAGATGGTCAGAAGCAAGGTGAGCATAGCGTTCCACCATTGCGCCTGTCTTCCACCCGCCAAGCTGTTGCAGTTCATACGTGGGTGTTCCCTGCATCCTGTGCCAGCTTGCCCATGTATGCCTTAGATCGTGCCAGCGGAAATCTTCAATGCCAGCCCGTTTTAAGGCGTTCTTCCAAGCGTGAGTGTTGGCATTGGATATTGGCTTGCCCAGATAGGTAAAAACTCGCTTGGGGTGTTTGCCAAGCTGCCTATGCAGGACTGCCAACGCCTCACGATTGAGAGGAACTGCAATTGGTTTGCGGTTCTTCGAATCAGCCGCATTCACCCACATATGCTCTTGCTCTAGGTTCACCTGCAACCATTCGAGCTTAAGCACATTCGATTGGCGCAGACCTGTTTGCAAAGCGAACAGCACCATATCTTTCTGATGGGCTGGCAACTCAAGCATTAGGGCTTGCACCTGTTCGGGCGTGATGAAACGAACACGGCCTTCGGATTCTTTAAAGAGCTTTACCTTTGGCGCTTTTTCGAGCCAATCCCATTCTTCGACAGCACGTTTGAGAATGGAACGAACCAACGCCAAAAAACGGTTTGCAGTGGACTTGCTAGCCTCCTTGAGCCTTGCTGCTTTGATACGCGCGACCACATCAAGCGTGATCTCATCGAGCATCAATTCACCTAAGAGCGAATGCAACCATTTCAGCTTGGCTATATCGTCCTTGTGTGTGGCCTTGTGGCTGGTTTCTTCAATCCATCTACCTGCCGCCTGTTGCCAAGAATAGCGCGGCCTAATACCGAGCCTTTCCTGTTCCCACAGCGAGGCTTTAAGCCTATCGTGGTATTCCTGAGCTTTTACCTTATTGGTAGTCCCAGTGCTTCTTTGTACGATCTTTCCGCTGTGGTGCAACTTGATCCAATAGACGGAAGAATCTTTACGTTTGTAGAGCGACATAAATTTATCTCCTTATGTTCGCCCTGCATCATCCGCGGTGGGTATTGTGCACGTAGGCAAGCAACAAGGTCAATTTCAAGGAATACCCAACGTCTACCCAGCTTGGCTGCGGGGATTTGTCCGCGTTTTGCCATTCGTTGAACAGTGACGGGGTGAAGGTGCAAAAACGCAGCAGCTTGTTCAATGTTAAGTGTGCTCATCACGCGATAGCTGTGTTGTTGAAGAATATTTCCAACACTTTTGGCTTGGTAAATTCAAATCTGATCGAGTGGAATATATCCACCAGTCATCTGGGCTCTAGATTCTAGGGAGTCGAGAGTGCGTTGCGCAGCAAGGATTGTGATTTTCTGTGTAAATTGTTCAATTTCCACCAACGCAGCTTCGCATTCTGTCTTCATTTGAGGAACAAAATGAGCATAATAAACTCGGATGGTTGACTGGCTTAGTTTTAGGCCATTCTCGTGGCACAGCTTGTTAATTTGTTTGAATGTATAGCCGAATCTTTTGCGCATAACGTAAATGTGGGGGATTAGCTCGATGAATAATCTGCGTTGGGTGAGTTCAGGAGGCTCTCCCAACGTAGCTAAAGTTTTAAGCACTTCTCGAGCCACACTTGAATCGGCTGCAGATACTCGACGGAGCGGACGATGAGTTTTAATTTTCTTAGAGGGCATGGCTCTGTCTCGCTTTTTTGATTATTGGCAATAATTCTTAATTTGCAACATCACGGCAGATGCTTGCCTGATTAAATCGATGATTTTTTCATCAGGCGGGCATGCGCCAACCTCGGCTAAGGACTTTCTAAGGCTGCGAATCTCTTGAACGAGGTGGATGAGTTGAGTCACGATTTGGGTCTCAATCCTGACATCGGCCCGGCGACCCAGTGCGGCACGACGAATGAATTCGGAAACTGTTAGATTTCTAATTTTTGCGTTGACTTGTATTTCTTCATATTCCTTGCGAGATAAGCGTATCGCCACCCGAAATGATTTTCTTTTTTCTGGGGCTAGCTTCTGAAATAAAGCGTTCATGTAATGTCTCCCACAGTTAAGTTTATTAAAGATATAACGCATCATCACATTGATTTTAATGAATATAAGTAGCATAATGCGAAAGGTTGACGGAGCGGAGTTGAGGATGGGGAAACTAGAAGGGAATGCTGATTGCCCACCTGAGTTGGATCTTGCGATAGGTCGTTTTAACAGCAGGCTTACAAAGTCACATACCAAATCAGCTAAGGCAAAGAAATTTTCAATTTGGCATCTCATGAGCGAGGAGATAGAGCCAATTATTTTGGAAATATTGGGACAACAATGCTTTGATCGAATTGCTCCTCAAGGGCTTTTCAAGAGCGCAATAAATGATTTGAGGGGCCTGGAAAATAGATGTCGGCAACAAGCGAGGCTGTACTCAGAACTGGGGGTACTTACCCAAGAAGATTGGGGCATCTACGGAACACTAGAATTTCTGGTTACGTTAATTCAGTTCTGCAATAACCGTATGCCCCACACCCGCACGGGAAACGAGGGGCGAATAAAGCTTCGTAAAAGGTTAGAACACTTTCCATTTTGTGAGCTTTGTCACAGGCTTTGTGAATCTGAAAAAATACGTGTATCTAGCTTTAATAAGGAGAGGGATGAGCGGAATAAAATCAGTATGAGGTTTTGTGAAAGGCACAGGCCGGGGACAAATGAATATCGACGCGACCTTAATTATCGAGATGCATTCCATGAAAAAATTGGCGTACTGTCTGGGGCATTGCGGAATCATTCTTACACTGATGGCATTGATGAATTGAAAGAAATAGCGGACGAACGCTGCCTTAATGGACAAGACATCATATATTCCTTGATGTCGTATTATGTTCCGGCAGGTAGTTCGGATCAGATATTAGATGAACATCTGCCTCGTCCCAAAAACTTCCCTCCTTCCTACTTCAATATTGATAAAAACATTCGTTACGTTGCATACCTCTTGGTTCATAAGGATTCAACCAAACACACTCGGAAATCACCTATCCCCAGAGATCGAAATACTGTAGTCAGATTAAAGGCTGCAATTGCAGAAGGGAAAAGCATACCCACTGCAGCCAAAGAGATAGGTATTTCGCGCCAAGCAGCATGGAAGGCGCTAAAGAAAGTCGGCGCGATTTAATTTCTAGCGGTATTGCGCTTAACCTAATATTTTTCATTAGGTGGCTTGATGGCTTATCTACTTTTTGAAATTCATTCAAATTATTTGTGGGTCTCGGGGCGTAGCCCTGAGGCGTCTGCGCTGAGTGCCTAGCAATCAAGCGGACGAAACTCTGGATTGTGTCGTGAGGCACACATCCGGCATCCTGTCCAGCACATTCAAAAAATAATGCTGCAAATTTGCTGCAAAATTTCAATACATTTGCGACTGAATTTAGATTGATTCGATATAGACCAAAGATCAGATCGAGGCTGAATTGACGGAGAATTTGGAATAATTCAGGAAGGATTTGTGACTGATTTGAGTATGGCGGAGGATAAAACCTATTGTTGCTGGCGACAGATCGTAAATATATCGAAGGAAGGATGCCCGGGTTATTTTTGCGGAATGGACGGCTATCGAACTGCACGAGCGATATAACGCACAGCTTGCACGCTATTGACACGAACACCAAGCGAGGCAACACCACGCATTAGTTGATGCTAGATGTATAGCTTCCGCTTGGAGGTATGCTGCATCTGATGGCGACGACGCACATGGTTGACCTCATTCAGACGACCTCGGCGATGGCAACGTGAAGGGCTGGTCCTCGGCCTTAGCGGACGGTGGTCATTTTATGGGCAGGGTTTCGGAATGACCGAGAGGAATGTCTGCTTACAAATTTCCCTAACCGTCACGAGCACGCAACATGTGCAGATCACTTAAATTGAGGAAGCGACAGCAAAAGCAGCTTTGCTGTAGAATTTGTCAGGTGAAATAGATTGGATGAGAATCTGAAGGAACTTTCTCGCAAACTCTGCTGTTACCAATAATATTTGGACTGCAAAAGCAACTGTATGTGTTTTTCTTTATTGAAAATCCAGGTATGTATGCAGTGATAAGCTAAATCTATAAGTCTTCAAGAAGGGATTCAAAGTGAGCAAAAAGGACCATGAGGATCATGAGGATCATGAGAAGAAGGACCATAAGGTTCAGCTAATCTTCATTATCAACGGGCAAGATTATTCCGTTAAAGTGAATATTAACGCAGTCCTCATGGAGGCCGTGAAACGAGCACTTGCTGAAAGCAACAATACTGGACGTGAACCGGACGAGTGGGAAGTTCGTGATGCCAGTGGCGTGTTGCTGGAAACAAATCGTACACCTAAAGATATAGGCTTGCATGAAGGGACTCGTCTCTTTCTTAGCCTACGTGTCGGAGCAGGCGGCATTGACCCGAATTGATCCTGAAGTCAGTCGGCTCAAATTTGAGCGCGAGGTAAATCGACTAATAGACCAGCGATCAGCCTTGCAGGCTCGCGGGATTTTTTTACTTGGATCCCCGACTTTTCCGATTATTGATTTACTCTTCGTACCACACCATTGTTTGCAGGTGGCCTTTCCGTCAAAACTACCCGACAATGTCAATCCACCTCCAGAAGTTCCAGCAGGCGCAATACCAATGGCTGTTGCCGCACTTCCGAGCCTCTCTGCAATGTCTTTCAGAGCGAGATTCGATCTTACAGATTTTGATTTGCGTGCGCCTTCATTAGTATTTCTTGATCCTTGGTCAGACGCCGAGCTTCAATATGCCACCATGTTCCGTGCTCTTGAATATGAAATAACTCGTAAACAACACCTCGTACTTCTAGACAATCATCCGACAACTCACAAGCCATTCCTTTGTTTGCGTGGAATCAGGGAATATCACGAGCATCCTCAACATTCAGGTGACGATTGGCTGCTATATAGAACTGAGATGAGTCTTTTTTCGATTGTGATGTCTCTCTGGAGAGTCAGCATCGATTTGATTCACCCCATGATTGTTTTTCATCCCTCCGGCATTCAGGTGCAATGGAATGCCGAGGAGAAGGCCTAGATGGCTCTTGCTCCATTTTTTGAACGCGTATACGGTGCGCTTGGTGGCCACTTAGCAATCTCGCGAGACTCCCTTTCTTCAGTACTTGATGACGTAACAGTCGGCATCCTATGCGGCAAGAATCTTGATAAGAACGATATTTGGATAGCTGAACTTTCTATCAATTTATTGGCTAGGCTATATCCGCGAATTGCCATTATGGGTTCGCATAAGCATGTCACTGCTTTGCGAAATATTGCGTTAAAGATTAATCCTGAAATTGAGTTTGCAGAGAATGTATCTGGTGCGCCGACTATATGCGTTGGTGCGGCAATTGCAGAAGATGCGATTTATCCAAACGCGAGTGGTTGGGTTGCACGCGTCAATCACACACCTTCAAAGCATGGTGGGCCATCGAACCCTTATGCTGCTGGCGCAGCTGCGGCACTCGCATGTGCCGAAATTTTCAGACGAATTTTTCTGAAGAGTCCTCAAGAGCAAGATGTTTCATTGTCCTTGCTTAACTTTGATAAAGCTACCGGCGCCTCATTGGAGTTGGTAAATGAAAATATTGGCGAAGTACTTTTTGTCGGTGTGGGTGCTGTTGGAAATGCAGCATTGTGGGTGCTCTCACGCGACACCCAAACTCGTGGACGACTATGGCTTGTCGATGGAGAAGAAGTCACTCTTTCCAATCTTCAGCGTTATGCGCTTACCAGCTACGCGGAAGTAGGTCGTTCAAAAGTATTGCTTGGTAAAGCGGCGCTTTCACGGTCAAGCTTGGCCGTAGAACCAATACAGTTAACGCTCGAGCAATTTATCGAAGCACAGGGGGCTATCGATATACCTGTATTGGTCGTTTCGGTTGACAACGTGGATGGCCGCCGCTCAGCTCAAGCACTATTGCCTCGCCTGGTTGTCAACGGATGGACAGGAGATCAAGCTCTTGGCGCATCCTGGCATGTTCTATCGCGGGACACCGCCTGCCTCGCGTGTCTCTATCATCCTCATAGACAGGGTGCTTCCGCTACTGAACAAGCAGCAAAAGCCTTGGGCCTGCCTCACGATCGCGTCGCTCTACTTTGGGTCACACACCAGCCGCTATCAGACGAAGACATTCATACTGCAGCTGAGACGCTTGGCGTTAAAGATGAGGTCCTAGAACCGTGGAAAGGGAAGTCATTAGGAGATCTGTACACGGACGTTGTTTGTGGTGCAGTTCCGCTAGACGTAACTGGCGTCGGCAGGGTTGAAACAGTTCCATTGGCACATCAATCAGCCCTTGCCGGTATTTTAATGGCGGCAGAACTACTGAAGCGAACACAGCCAGAACTTGCAGCCCTTTCGCAATCAGAAGCTTTGATCTCTTGGGATGACATCTTGCGCGCGCCACCAACCGTTTGGGGAAAACCGCGTGCTCGTGAGAAAGGCTGTATATGCGGCGACCCGGATTATCAAGAGGTATACGCGCAGAAATGGGGCACGGTTCGCTAATCAGGATCGGGTAGTCGCTCTCCCGTGTGACTGATCCGCATGTATTTCGGTTTCGTTTGAACGTCCCAATGACGTTCGTGCTCATCCCAACTCCACACTATGCCGTTGTAATCAACTGGCCCAGATCTATTACTATCTGGCGAAGTTTCGTATCGAAATGCACGCCCCTTCCGCCATGTCTCTTTATCAATATTTAGAGGATCAAAGTCCTTAGGGGGGATGAAACAATATCTTCCTTCAACCTCCCAATGGAAAGCACACGCCGCATTTATATAATCATGAATATCTTGCAGGGGGAAACCAATTGGCAATCGAGGCTTAGGCAGCAAAGCGGGATGCTGTCGAGGTCGATCAGGAATGGGAGGATGGATTCGTCGCAGATCCCATGGATCTAGATCAGATATTGCAAACGGATGGGATTCGTAACTTTCTAGAGCGGCAAATACGCGATGATGAGGGCCAGATGCAGGCTGACCATTGCATTTTTCACATCGTATGGCAACTTCGTTCTGGTTTGCCCCCCATTCTGTCAAGCGTGACTCCGGGACAACGATGTGAGGAGTGCGCCAGTCAAGTGGGTCAATTAGTTGATCTCGTAACGCTCGCTTCCAATTATCGCTAATACCTGTGGGTTCATGATCGGGCACTGCACGGCATACACTTCCGTCTGGACGGCGACATAGATCTAAAAACTCCATTAATTGTTGCCATTCACCGTTTCGCGGCGGTTCTTGCCCGAGTTTCAACCACAGTTCATCTTGCTGGTGGTCTTCAATGAAGGGCGCGGGGGTTAATCCAGTTTTTCTCAAAAGGTTAACGAATTTGCGAAGCGCAACCGAAACATCTGGGTTATTAAGCGCATCGACTAATTCCCAGCGATAATCAAGCAGGAGTGTTGTCACAACTTCGTATCGCGTGCCTTTCGCACGGCTTTAATTTGAGTCTCCATCTCCCAAGCTTCTTGCAGAAAGCCTTCAGGCCACCGAAGATAGTCCTCCTGCCTCAAACCAACTAAGCGTGGAGGAGTGCAAACTCCATCCTTTGGCGCATCAATAAAATATACTGCAATCTTATCCATCAAACTTGGATCTTGTGCTGCACGAAGACGCAAACGATGAAAAAACATTTCAGAGTGTGTCTCTACGAGTGCCGTCCGTCCGGACAACGCTAGCGAGCAAAAGAAATCTGCAATAGAACTTTGCGGCCGTGGGTGCAAATGGGCTTCTGGAAGATCAACAATAAATAGACTATCTTTTGGCTGAAGAAGGCCTGCTACCAACACAGGAATAACTTGGCTAACACCAAACCCAATTTCAGTTATGTCGTGAGGGGATTGCCCCTTGGGTGCTACGCGCAATTGCAGGTCATTACTTGCCCCTGATTGTTTAACTTCCACATGAGAGGCAATTTCAAGCCGCCCCAACCAATCAACTAGCGCTTCACTTAACGTGCGGTTCTTTGGCTTCCATTCGACCCCACTTTTTTTCGCCTCATCAACACTATTGGGAATCACCGGTGGCTCAAGATATGTGACTTGTTCAGATCCTTTCTTAAAAAGGATGCTAGGCGTCCACTCCCCGCTATAACCGATTGGCTGGTACCTGTGATTTCCATCCCTGTATCCTCGGGATGGCCGCTTTCGATTTGCACGCAGGTAGGTTAGCTTCACGAGGAGTGAACGCACGTCATCGTTAGCAGCATTGCTTAGTTGTCTCGCCGTACCAGTCATGTGCCGGACTGCACTCACGATCAATCCATCAATGATGACGGAGACTTCTGTCGCATTTTCCCGCCACGTTAACTCGTCAATTTTTTTGATCTCAATAACCTGCTTTAACTCGGTTGTTGCGCTGATTTCATGGAACGTGCCTTTTACTGGCACAACACCACTTGTTTGCCCTTTCGGGACGCCTGCGACGACCTTCTGGTGTAATATTCCGGGTAAGCTATGCTCACCACTAGGTAGGGCAGCGTAACTTAGGAATAGGCCATCGTTGTGGAGCATGCCTCCGAAGCCAAGCTCCACCAGGCCGTTAATGGTTTCCAGGTCAATTTTGACTGGACCTTCCGTACCCTCCGTTCTCAGATCCGTTGTTGTACCCAGATCGACCGGCCAATCTTCGACTTTATCATTTGGTGGTGGCGTTAATGAGGCTTGCGGCGTAGATGCGTAGGTCCTGTGAACGTGAGCCAGTGCAGCCAGCGCTTGTCCAAAAGATGACTTACCGGCACTGTTGGGTCCTATCAACACCGTAAGAGGTTTCAATTCAATACGCGCATCTCTGAAACCGCGAAAGTTTCGGAGCCGAATCGCTTTAATGTTCATTGTTCGTTAATTACCTCAAAAATTGTCTGAACTTCTTGTGTGCTTACTCCTCGCCAAGTTCGTCCTTGGAGCCTATAGACTGCCCAAGCAGTAGGATGATTTAAGGCCCGACCGAAATTTGGGACTACAAGTGAAAATCCGCCTTCCGCAGTAACAATTGCATATCGATCATCCGCTGCTGAGTGATACGCCCTTTGCGGATGGCTATGAACCTGTGCGATTAAACGCAGACCTGTTTCAGATAGTTCTTTGTTTAACTGAAACAGAGTATCACTCTCCACGAAATAGCCTACACCATCCTCACTGGAGATTGCTTTCTGCTTAGGAACGAATGCTTGAATGACATGTGCCTTCCCAGAGTTGGGTTCAATCGTGCCTAACCAGAGCACAAGAACTTCCCAACCATGGGATCCGAATTCCCTCATGGTCTCAAGCATTTGGTCGATAGTCGCGCGCTTTACAGTGACATACCGGAGAGGAATTAGCTGATTAGGTGCCATACGGGGGAAGATACCACAACTCTTTTTGACTGTGGTCAAGCATGCAGCGTATCTATTACATAGTGTTTTTAATAACTACTCCTACCGACGATGGGTTTTGGAGGGATAGAATTGTTAATTTTTAGTCATAGTAATCTGCTGCGTTAAGCAAATTAAGTCCGTTACAGAAATTTCGACTAGCCGGAACGGGGCGGAGCTACTCTAAGAATAGCTTCAAAGTGGATATCGCAGGAACTAGAACAACCGTCAATTTAAGTAAATTGCCACCGTCCGCTAAGGCCGATTACTGTCTGTCGCATCCTCGGACGGAGGTAACGCTGAACGTATGGCTGCAATCTTTGGCGCCATTGCTTGCGGGTGCGTTGGAAGTAGTGCTTGCCGACAGTTCCGCAGGTCGGGCACACCACTTCATCGCCTCCGCCCCAGCGCAATTCCTTGAACAGTTCAAAGGCTTCGTCGTTGGTGAGTTCCATCACCTTTCGTACAGAGAGGGTGCGGGATTTGGCGGAGAGTAGGAAGTGCTGAGACATTATTATAATCACTTTCGATATGTTTATATCTCTAATGATATGCCTTTTGCATCGCTTGTCAATATAAATATATCGCGTATGATGATGTTTATATTTTTCAGGAGTATCTCTATGTCCGTAGATCAGCAATGTGAAAACAAAGTAAAAGGGCTGCTCAAGGCCGAGTTAAAGCGTCGGAATGTCTCATACCAAGATCTGGCAAATAAACTCGCCGCACTAGGCGTTAGCGAGACCCCCGAGAACATTGCCAACAAGATCAGCCGGGGGAAATTTACCGCCGTATTCCTGATGCAATGCCTTGAAGCAATTGATTGCCATACGCTTAGACTGGCGGAGTAAATATCTTGCCAGACTGTTGAATTGCGTTTAAATCTGACCCACCAATTGCATTGAATTTTGACCCACCCTTGAATTATCTCTGAACGTTTCAGGTTGTGGATAGTTTTCTGGTTTTACCTCCCTTTCCCGATTGAGT
>Ga0172379_10003438_pt1 | contig 25215 bp, 13 predicted proteins | sample GrowelOW334metaG_FD_119756 | JGI IMG/M metagenome (GOLD analysis project Ga0172379, IMG submission 119756) | Groundwater microbial communities from an aquifer near a municipal landfill in Southern Ontario, Canada - Groundwater well OW334 metaG | ecosystem: Environmental > Aquatic > Deep...
AACACTACTCCAGGTACCCATTCCTATCCCTCGGTATTTGACTAAGAGTTCCGTCCAGCCGAGTGTGGTGGATTCATAGAGGGTTCCTCCCGCACGGTCATCATCTCCCCGGTATTCATCGGATCCGCTGTCTCCCAGGATTCCGAGACGGATAGCCGGAGTCTGTGCTAGTGATGGTTTTGGGTTTGAATAAAAGGCTATTAAAACTATGATAAATAAAAGGGCAGGAAAAAGAATTTTACGGATAGGATAGGTCATAGATATATTTATTAAATATAAATTAATATACCATATAGGAAATTCTCACAAAAAAGTGTTCCGGGGATAAAAAAGGATATGATAAAATACACGCGTTACCAATCCATATATTATGATTCGATCACTTCAGGAAAAAGATATTCATAGTGTCGCACGTATTCATCGTGATGAATTGCCGGGATTTCTGTCAACTTTGGGTGAAGAATTCCTTCTGGAATTCTACCGGACATCGATGAAATTACCTTTTCTTTTTACTTACGTCGATGACGAGAAGGGGATTATCACAGGTTTTGTTTCGGGGGTAGAGTCGGTTAAAGGTCTGAATAAACAGATAGTACGCGCCAATCTGTTTACGTTTCTTTTGATCTCCCTAAAAGTAGCCATCCGGAATCCCTTGCTGATTGTTAAGGTTATGAGGGTTTTGGCGTATCCCGGGTTTACTCATACGGATGGGGAATTATTATCGATAGCCATCGATAGAAAGTATCAGCGTAAGAATATTGGAAAGCGACTGTTTCGGGAGGTGACGACCGAATTCAGGAAACGTAATATCCACACATTCTTAGTAAGTATCTATTCGGATCTTCCGGCTAACGGTTTTTACCGGAAGATAGGGTGTAAGATGGATTCATCGTTCGCTTTTATGGGAAAGACCATGAATTATTACCGGTTTACAATTAAGCAGTAAAATGAAACGGTTATTGACGGGAATTGCGGTTCTTGGTTTTCTGGTTTTGTCCTATTTTATCGTCCAGGCCGGGACGCGATATCTCCTTGATAATGATGAAATTTATCATTCTCACGTGGCATATTTAGTTGCCCAGGGTTTTGAGCCGTATCGTGATTTTCCTTTTATCCATACTCCGGTATTTAACCTGATTCTGATTCCAATCCTCAGTTATTTTCACTACACCTTCCAGGCGATATTTGCGCTCCGGTATCTCATATTGGCATTTTTCTTCATCGGGGCAGTTGCCGGGGGACTTATCGTCCGGAAGCTTTTCGGGAAAGGACCGGCGATTGTTTTTCTTTTTTTGTATTTCGCTCATCCTTTTGTGACGTTTTCTTCCGTTCAGATCCGGCCGGATACGTTTATGATGGTGTGTTATTTGGCGGGATTTCTGTTTATGGTTGACGGATGGGAGAAGAGGAGTAAAATACTGATTTTCATGTCCGGATTCCTGTTGAGTCTTTCCAGCGTGACGCTTCTTAAGATTGTACCCAGTATTGTCATCACAATCGTTGGTTTTGCTGTTCTTGTCATCATGAAACGCAAATGGAAAGTCGCAGCCGTTTTTCTGGCCGGTTTCCTAATCCCGATTATGTGTTTTGGTTTGTATTTTGCAATCAAAGGGGATCTGCTCATTGCTCTAAAATCCGTTTTCATCTATTCGTCGCTCGTACTCCGGGGCCTCATACGGCCGACTCCGATTTCATTTTTCTTCCAACCTTCGCTGTACCAGCTTTACGGAGACTCCCGAATTCCGATTCCGTGGATTTATACGATTTTCATTTTTCTGGCCGGAAGTCTCAGTATGATTATGTTTACGGTTCAGACGATCAAAAGCCGGAAGAAAACCGACCGGACGGTATTTTTGTTGATTCTCGTGGGCTCAAGTATTGCCCACGCGGTATTTTTGGTGTCAGCAAGATCAGTCACTCTCCAGTATTATTTGCCGTTTCTCTGGATTTTGGTTGCTTTTACCGCAGACGGTGTAGGAAAAACGATTCATACGATTAAAAACAGGAATATTCGAAGTGTTGTAATTTCCGTCGCTTTGGTGGGTATCTTCGCGATTATCCTAAGTAGTCTACAAACTTTGAGAATTCGGGCTCAGATGGAAAACCACACGTATGAGCAAACCATCGAACGTATCTGGACTATCGTTCCGGCTGATAAACCCGTTTTTCCCAATCTTTTGTTCCGGCCTTTGGTATATCCCGTACTTCCCGCTGCGTTTTATGGAGACTATCCCAGATTTATGCTGGACGAAATGATTCCTATTCCGAAGTTTTTGGAAGACCGGAAAATTCCTTATCTTATGGTCGGGGATTATGAAATGCAGTTTTATGAGCCTGATGCGAGAGCGTATATCCAAACTCATTATGAGCGTATGGCTCAAGGAGAAAACTTATATAAGAGAAAGAGTAATTAGTAATGGGGAATGGGGCAACGGACAATAAGGAAGAAGAGAAATGATTTATGATTTAGGAAGAATGTATGAAAAAAATATCCCGGTTACTAAGTCAATATGGAATTAACCTACTGCTTGTTGCCGTAATATTGATTCTGATGTATTTTCGTATTCAGATGGGGATACACCGCTATATTGATGCGGATGAATTCGCCCATCTTCACTGGGCCTATTCGTTTTTTTCCGGAGAACGGCCTTACAAGGATTTTTTCTATCTCTTTCCTCCGTTTTTCCTGTTTGCGCTTTCAAAAGTGATTTTTTTGTTCGGCAGATCCTTTGATACGGTTGTTGCGGCCCGGGCGTTTATGTTTCTAGTGTCCGTTTTTACCGCGGCAGGATTGTTTATGCTGGGGAGACAACTTCAAGGAAGGGTAACAGCCCTACTTGCCGTATTCTTTTTTCTCATCCTTCCCCTTCCGACGGATAAAATGATTGAAATCAGGCCGGATCTCATATCGTTTGCTTTTGCCCTGTGGGGAATATATGCCTATGTCCGAGGAATAGAGAAGAACAACAAAATATGGTTGGTTGTCTCAGGTTTTTGCTACGGGCTGGCGCTGGGATTCGTGCCTAAAGTTGCGTTCATGCTGATCCCTCTTATACTTCTTTATCTTTTTAAATTGTACCGGACAGTAACGGGAAAACAGTCCATTGTGAAGACTTTATCCTCTTTACTTCCTTTTGTTTCGGGATTTGCGATTCCGAGTGTTGTTATCCTGGTATTTCTGGTTTGGACCGGTGCGCCGATGTTGGGACTCTACAGTATGACAAAGTTGGCGTCTGATTTAACCGCAATCCTGGGGAGAAAATTTTATATGCTTCCGTCCCACTTTTTTTATCCGAATGATACGTTTTACGGAATATGGGGATATAGCCCGGCCTATATAGTGAATCTGGGTTTATGGGGGGTTGGGATCGGATGGGGGATTTTGAGATTGATGGGGTCGCTGTCTCATAAATCACGGGTGCGAACCGTCCAAGAATTCCTGATGGCCGGTTCGTTTTTTGCGATGCTGTATTCATATGTTTGGATTTATCCCCTGAAACACGTCCAGTATCTCATTCCCATCAGTATTTTTGTCGTATGGTATTCGGCGGACTTCGTCCGTTTCATTATCAGCCGGCTTATCCGGGTTCCGATGAAATGGTTTCAATGTCTCGTCGGATTGGGTGTCATTTTTAGTATCGTATTTTTGACCTCGGTCGGAATCGATTTATACCAGAGGAAAACCGTCTGGAATTCAGACCCTTCGAAACAAAAACTGAATCGGGTGTTATCCGAAGTGCCCGGCGGTACGGCTTTATTTGATTTAACCGGTGAAACCGTGTTTTATCCGGACGGATTCTATTTTTGCTGTCTTCCCTACGGTCAATATCAGGAAGGGTTAACGTTTGATTTGCCGGATATCTCAACCGAGTTTACCCGCCGGAATACTCAAGCCGTTCATATTCCCCAGGGCTGGTTGGATAAAATCATCGTCGATCATAAGAATTATCTCATCACAAACTTCGAACCGTCCAAACAGGATCCGGAGATTTGGGTGAGGAAGAAAAAGTAACTATTAGATTCATTCTATCTTTAAATTCTGCCGCTCGTGACAGCTCATTTTCTCGTTTCAGGCCTTACCCCGCACGCAGACATGTGTATTTATCCAAGCATACGGTTAAATTATTCTATTCCCAAACCTATGTATTGTTTTGGCTTTTGAAACTCGTCATGATCTTTCACTTCGCGGTAAAGCAATTGGTCGTCGTTGAAAGAAGGTCTTTAAAATGATTTTGACTTATTTGTTCATCGCCCATTGTCCATTTTCTACTCATTCCACTTTGTATATAACCGACCGGTCTTTCCCAAAAACCTTCACCAAGCCCATTTTAGTAATAAAATTGGCATTCGGAGGATCGGTGTCCAGGCTGTAAAAAACATACCGCACGTGATATTTATTGAGGAGCGTGTGGGCAAATTCCACGTCTTCCTGTCTGAAAAATCGAAGCGCTTCCTGTTCTTTGACGGATAAATTATAGGTATGCGTCAGATGGCCCAGAACCGCTTTGCTGTGAGTGTAAGCCGGGATGAGATTTCCGGTATAACCGTTGGACAGGACGATTGCGCCCGGAGGCGTGTAGTTGTTCAAATAATCAAATCCCTGCCAGAGTTGGGTAGGAATAAAGTAGTTATAAAATCCCGGTGAGAACGTATGGAGGTTATCAGAGAGGTTTATTTTGATATTCAGGAAAAAGATAATAGAACAGAGTAAAACAATTGTACATCCTATGATCTTTGGTTTGATGTGACTTTTCGAAGCAATAAATTTTGATACGCAAATTACGCCCCAGGCACCTATGATTCCAATCGGAATAAAATGTGAACCGGAAAGAAAACGGACATTCGTCAAAATTCCCAGTTTGGAAATAAACACTATTCCGATGATTGGTTCAAAAAGCCATGCGACTAAGAGCAGTGAGAGAAAACTTTTCTTTCTAAAAAACTCAGGGACGGCAAGGAGAGAGAACCAGAATAACGGACCGAGCGACAACAGGAAAGAGGGGATATCAAGCGGAAACACCTGTTTTTCCCAGTCGATGTAGCTCGTCCACGGGAAACTCGCTTGTTCCACCCAACGCTGGTAAATAAGAGATAGTGATGAGACGGCCATAAAAAATACCAGCATACCGACGGTGCGAATGAGTATTTTCCGGTTATTTCTAAACGAGACTGCATAGAGAAAAGCGGTAAAAACAAGGGTGATTTCAAGATTGATAAGGACATAGGGGCTGGATAAACCGGTTAAAATCCCCAAAAACGCGGCAATCAAAAGTTTATTGACCCACGGACGAGAAAACGGGGATCGCAAACGTATAGGCAAACGTAATTTTGAGTTTAGGTTGGAGAATGAATTGTGTTTGTCATTCTTCACGCTCGGTTGTTTTATTGCCTCGGCCAAAAGAAGAATCACGCCAATTGAGAGCATTTTTGCAAACAGATGATGGGGTATGTATGCAAACCGTTCGAGGATATTGATTTCAGTCCAGAACGGAAGATACCGCACGAGATGGATTCCGTCAAATCCGACGAAGCCGGTTCCCAGGATGCAGAAAAAGTAAGCCCCTTTCCGTTTCCAGGGACTTGTCGGATAAACGGTTTGAATTAAACGTGTAATGAGGTAGAGAAAAACAATTCCGAATACGAGTCGGGAAAGATTATAGGTGACGGGGAGACTGATTGAAAACAGACCGGCTGCATGGCCCAACACTATATATATAGGATAGACGAAACGGTCCGGATATGTTTCCGGTGTGTAATTGGTGTTGATCAGGAAATGCCCGTCCCAACCCTGGCGCATATAGTGGAGATATAAGTTGTAATCCGGGGCGTAATTATGGATAAGGGGAAATATCGTTCCTGCCGGGGAAATCGAACGATAATATACGAGGGGATAGAACGAGAGTCCGAGAATCACGGCGGCCAGGATCAGGATAAGGAGACGCTCAGATCCCAATAAACGCTTCATAAAACGTATTATATCGTTTTATAAAGAACTATGAATATTTCTAAGGGACTATCATAGATGTATTTGGTATTTGGTATATTGTATTTTGTATATTGTATTTCGTATTTAGTATTTTGTATGCGTATAATCAACCTCTTACCGAGTAACTAATTAACCAACTAACTAAGTGACTAAGTGACTAATTAACAAACTAACTCTTTTTTGATCTTATTCTCTTGCGGATGAATCTGATGGTATTTAAGATGATTTGTAATGTTGACAACGATCGATTCTACTTATTATAGTAAAGACAGGAGGATTCTATGAATAAAAAACTGCTCGTTGTCGTTCTCGGACTTGGTTTGATAACTACCGTTTTTGTGATATGGAAACTTGGTAGCGGTTATTCTCTTTTTGTCGGTTCCCGCGTTCCAGCCTCCAATGAATTAAGTTTGCCTTCCTCTTCAGGGACTACTTCCTACGGAATGATGGGTACAGCGCCTCAAAAAATGATGCAAACCCAGCCGGATACGGTGAACCGGATGCCTGTTTCCATATCACCTCCTATGGGAGGCGGTTACGGTGGCGGCGGGAATGCTTTGGACGTGAATAACCGGGTGTACATGAAAACATCGTCTTTCGGCGTGGTGGTTCCGGATGTTACACGGTATGTGACCGATATGACAGCCTATTTTACCAGTATCCAGGGCAGGATCCTTTCGTCCCAGATGAACACATACGGGAAATATATGTACGCCTATATGACCGTCAAAGTGCCGGTGGACAAATATGATGAGGCGAATATGAAAGTGAGAAACGGGGTAAAAAAGATTCTGAATCAGAGCGTCAATTCGACGGATGAGACCGGTACGTATACGAACGTTACTACGAATTTAGCTGACTTAGAGCAAAAAAAGCTTGATAAAGAAAAAGAACTGCTGACCGTCTATACGGATGCGGAGAAAAAACGCATTCAGCTTGAGATCGACCAACTTAGTTATCAAATCAAATATTCTCAGGATCAAGTCAAACAGGTTGATGAGACGGTAAACTGGGCTACGGTGACGATAACGGCTTCCGACAGCGAATCCTATTTCAAGCCGTATGATCCGAGCGCAAGTACGGATTTGAAAGACGTACTGGACCAATCACTCAGCCAATTAGGACGATTATTTATCATGATTGCGGCACTCCTTATCCAAGTGCTGGTTTTTTCAGTTCTTTGGCTTCCGGTTCTTCTGGTCATCAAACTGGTCGTGTCGAAGATACATCGGCCCTAAGGGTAAATCAGGTCTTCCATGAAACTGATGAATAAAACGATAATAGTTCTCTCCATCGTTTTGGGAATTATCTCCTATGTGGTATATCAGAGAAGTCTGTTTGCGGTTCCCGTAATTCGGTTCAAACCTCCTTCATCTATTACGCCTGTGAAAATCCAGAACTATTCCAACGGTCCGGCGAGCTGGGTTCGGGTGGATACGGACTTTTCCAACTCCGACTGCAATGCCTTTTGTAAATCTAAGGGTAAGATGTGCCAGGTTAGCGGATGCGAGGTACACAAATGGTGCGGAGCATACGGGGGGATGGTGGAAATTGAAACGTGGGATACGTCTTTAGGTACGGTGTGCGACCGCAGTTGGGATGGACAATGTAATGCAACGATTGACCGTTATCCGCCGTCGTATAATTTTGCCTGTTGCTGCGGTTGATCATTCTTCGTATATAATATTCCTATGGGTTGGATTGGGGAGATTAAATCACGTCTCAGCGAGTTTTATCAGGAATTGAATAGTGTATGTTTGAAATATGGACGAAGTAGCGGTGATATCGACGTTCTCTATGCGACCAAATACCTGAGTTCGGATCAACTCTATGAGTTTATTCCGGTTGCTTCAACTTTCCGCAATCCGGTTATTCTCGGAGAGAATAGGGTACAAGCGGCAGAGAAGAAATTTTCAATTGCCGCTTCCCAAATACCCAGTAACGTCGTGATAAAAAAGATTATGATGGGTACCCTTCAGAAAAATAAAATCAATAAAACACTGGACTTATTCGACGAAATACACTCTATTGACTCGTTGGAACTTGCTAAATCCATTGATATGAGATTGAATAGTATTCAAAAGACTCTCTATGGATATCTAGAGGTAAATATTTCAAAAGAAAATACCAAACATGGAGTAAAAGAAGAAGATCTGGATGACTGCATTAAGTCGCTTAAAAAATTTAACTATCTTAAAATCACAGGACTTATGACTATGGCGCCTTTGACGGAAGATGAAGCTCTCATCCGATCGGTATTCAAGAAACTTCGAACTCAAGCTGATCGTTACAAATTAAAAACGTCCATGGGCATGAGTCATGATTGGAAAATTGCCGTGGAAGAGGGTTCGGATATGGTCCGGATCGGATCACGACTATTTAAAACAGACAAACCCTATGCTTGAAACATTGGTTTTGCCGGATAGACCGTTGGTAATAGATGCCCCGTTTCGCGGATGCCCCGCGGAGATTCACCGAATACCTCTGCCGGAGGGCATGAAGGAAAGCGGATACTCACTTACGAAATACGAGTTTCCGACTAAGGAGCTGATATCTTCTTATCGAAAGGGGACTCTGGTTGGCGAATCCTGTGAAGAGTTGAGGCAGCGTAAACCGCGACTGGAGGATAAAATTTGGGTTGGAGTTACGGAATTTCCTCCGGGAACAACTTTGGATTTTGATGAACGCCAATTCGGTCAGGACCGTGCATTTGGAGCGGTATACAAACAAGAACGAAGTCCCGAGGGAACCGACATATTGGGTCTGGTTTCCGGCGGGGTAACGGGCAACCGGATTGCGGAAGTTGCCGGTGATTTTGCTAAAGCTCAAAGACCTTTTCCATCCCGTTCCGATGAATATCTGAGTTATGTTGCAACCGCTCTTCAAGGAAAATCCGGAGTTCCAGCTACAATAGCTCATGCCCAATTCGGAGGACTTTTCTATAACGATGGAAGCGCGTCTATGAAAAGAAACGCCGAGGGTGATTTAATAGCTGTATCGCAGGATGTTGAGTTAAATCGTTACTATTCCCGTTCTGCCTTTTTCGGGCGCCGGGCACCGTTTTCCGGATATGCGGTTGATGAGAAGGGGGGTATCACATTTCAGGATTTAGCCCTGGATGTTACTTCCCAGGAAGCTCTTGAGGCCAGTTTTCGAGCGAGCGGACACGATCGGTTTATCGGAACGCCGGTTGTTCTGGTCAGAGATGGAAAAGCTTTGGAGACACGGGAATTATTAAACCAGAAGTGGAATGGAGATGCCCGACACGCTTATGATCTGCCTTTTACCAGAATAGTGGGCCCGGATGGAAAAAATGTCGGAGGTTCGGTCTTATTGGAGGTACTACAGGATATGATGAGAAGCGGCAATAGTGATAAGATCACCGAGGCTCTTTTGTCAGTATCCAGGCTACCGATTCCGATCGACAATTATCCGGTTTCGAAAGGACTCATCGAATCCGCTTTGAAAACCCCTGAGGGGAGAAAAGAACTCGTAAGAGGAGGAGTGTCCGTCAAAATGTCGCCGTCAGGCGCCATGGAAGTGAGTTATGTTCCGAAACTGAACGTTTACAATCATCTGATCTGCGGAATCAAAGACGGAAAATTCGCAGTAGCCATCATTTCCGGACTTTTAGAGGGAAAAATTTCAGGTCAAAGCGGAGTACCGGTTGATGTATTGGCACGGCTTGCCGAGGATTTGGGATTTGACTACGCCACGTTCGGGAGTCAGGGGAAGGACGGGTATCAGTTGTTTATGAACGGATTGTGGTTTGCTCCTGTTTTTGATCAGTCCATGCTTAAATACTACGAAACGATTTCGGGTAAGGTAGCAACGTCCAACAGTGTAATGATAGTAAGCAAGAATAAAAACACATACCGGGGATGATAACTTCTAAATTCGATAAATAGTCACGAGGGGATTTTGATAAACCTGCGTAAAGAACGGATAGAGCTTGGTGATGTCTCGGTTTCCCAGCTTTTCTTTCTCCTGGATGCTGACGAATACATAGCGGATGTTTCCGTTTTGAAGGAACAGCCGAGCTTGATTTTCCGACATATTACCGGAGAAGAATTTTTGTGCTTCAGTTTCCTTGCGTTCATAATCCACGGTATTGGCTTGTCCGTAGTAGACCGCGTTTCCCGCGTAGGCCGGAATATAATTCTCAGCGGTCACAAGGGCTAAAACTGCAGCATCATGATTGGTAAAATCTCGAAGATACCGAATCGCATCCATCCAACTTTTTAGCGGATACATGGTTTGGGGAGGAGCGGGAACCGGAGGAATGGTCGCCCGTACGCGTTGGATGATGAAATCCCGCTGCCAGGTCCAACTGCTGTACATGACAAGGCTGTTCATGCCGAGGTAACCGACAATGAAAACCATAACAGCCAGTTTCAGTGGTTTCGAGCCGGTTGAAAACAGAGTTTTGAGAAAATACGTTCCCAGGATTCCCAGGGGAATAAAGAGTCCGGTTTGGGTGAACCGGAGGGGACTTTGTTCCTTATATATAGTAAAGAGCGCGGCAAAAAGGAATGTCACCACGACCCAATAGATAAGGGGGCGCAACCGGATATCGCGTCGAATGATTGAAAGTAATCCGCCCAGGAAACCCAGGATGAGAATGAGACCGGAAGCTAACACGTATTGGTCAAGTGCGATGGGAAGAGGATGGAGACGGTGTGTCTCGACAAGTGCATTCCACGGAATTTGCTTTGTCAAAATATATAAATAGAGTAAGGAAGGAAGAGAGAGAAGAATAAAGAAACAGGAAGGGAGAAAGTATTTGGTATAGTGTATTTTATACTTAAAAAGGTGTTTGAGATAGTTTATTACATTATATAGTATTATTACACCCAGGAGCGTCATAAGACTTGGAGGGAATACGAGTCCGGTGATCAGTCCGAGAATAACCAAAACAATAAGATGGGGAAGAGACGTTTCTTTGAGGATAATTAATCTATATAATATATAAAATGATAATATTTGACCTAGCATGATGTGAGGTAAGTGCGAAATTCTTTGTAAAATATCCAGATTTGACCACCATTCCATGATCCGGCCGACGATTACGTTTCCGGACGAATTTGTACTGAGGAAAGGCAAGCTGCCTGACGATACGGTAATCAAAAAGCCGAGGATTCTCCAAAGCGTTGTGCGGAAAAAATAAAAGATAAGTCTGAGTATGATCAGGAGCAAAAGGGGAGAAAGAACTAACCGGGCGGCAAGATAAATACCGTTAGGATCGAGATTTACAAGTCTTGCGATTTGGCCGAGAACGACATAGAATTCCTGAATCAATGATCCCGCGTGCGGTTCTGTCGTGTATTTTTCCACCGCGGTCCACCGTCCATCGATGCCCTGCCGGATTTTGGAGAGATATAAATTATAATCAGGCCAGTAATAGTTATGTTCAAGGATAAATTCGCGATTTGTATCCTTCAAGCGGTTTGCGTAGGACAATTCGAATAGGGTAGGATAGTACGTCAGGAAAAGAAAAGTGATGATTATGATGGGGAAAACAATCAACTTCAACTTGACCATACGATCATTATACCGTAGGATAGGAGCGATTTACGGATTAACATGAAATTTTATCTATGAAATTTTTATCCATCATCATTCCTTCGTATAATTCTGAAAAAACAATTCTTCCGCTTCTTGCCTCGGTCGAATCTTCGGAAGGGATTTCTTTTGAAGAAATGGAGCTGATTATTGTGGATGACGGATCAGGGGACGGTACGGTTGCCGCGATCGAACACTTTTTCTCGGTTCACCGGAGGCATGTAAAGACCGTCCGAATCATCCAACTCGCAAAGAACGTCGGTCCGGCGAAAGCCCGCAATATCGGCGCGAAGTATGCGAAGGGAACTATCATATTATTCTTGGATGCCGACATCCGGGTTTATCCGAAGACGATTCGGGAGGTTGTCCGATCATTCCGGGACGATGCGGATCTGTATGCCTTGACCGGAGTATGGGACAAAAAGCAAAAGTCGAACCGATTTTTCCGAAAGTTTAAAGCCCTTCGCGACTGGAGCTACTGGCTTTATGAACGCGATCCGAAGAACTATTATTACCTGTTTTCCACCCGTGTTGCCGCAATCGACAGGGGATTATTCATGAGACTTGGTGGATTCAACCAAAGTTACCGTGCCGCTCTTGTTGAAGACATTGAATTGACTTACCGGATAGCCCGGCGGCATGCGGTTATTTTCAATCCGAAAGTGATTGTCCATCATGAATTTGAAGATTTTATCCCGGTTGCGAAAAAGTATTTCTGGCGTTCCTATTATTGGAGTCAGATTTACCGGAAGCGGAAGAAATTCGATCCGGTTGCCACCACCGCAAAAGAAGCGTTGACAGGTATGACTGCCGGAGTTTTGACTCTGATGGCGATTGTTTTCTCCCTGAGTTACGTAAGCCATATCGGTCTTTTACGTGAGATGGGACTTATTACCGGGGCTGTTTTTCTGATTCACCTCTGGTGCGTACGGCATTTCCTGTGGTTTTGCGCGAAAGAAGAAGGCGTATGGTTTGCGATAAAATCTTTTTTCACCGGAATTGTCCTTTATCTCATCATAATTGCCGGGACGCTCTATTCGTGGATAAAAGAAACGCCGTAAAACTCCCTCTTACAACCTCGTTTTACTATAATTTCTACATTCCCGTAGGTTCCGCAAGGCCCAGGGTCGGAACAACGGAAGGCAAATCATCTAGCGGCGACGCGGAGGGAGTGGATTCCAGGCTATTCTCCGGTACGGGTGATGATGTATTGCTGGTATTTGGTGGTATCCCTTTCTGCAGGTCGCCGATCTCCTTCTTTTTTTCTTCAACCAGACGCGCGTTTTCAGTTCCCGGAGCAACCAGCAGCGCAACTTGGTCCAATTCCGAGATCGCTTCCGTGTACTTCTTCTGATTCGTCAGGATCAGGGCGAGTTGGTAGTGAGCTTCGGTATAGTCCGGTTTAAGTACCAGAGCATCCCGAATTTCAGCTTCGCTTTCCTCAGTCTTACCGACCGCCTGATAGAGAATAGCCAGTTGCAATCGGACCGACGGGCTCGTCGGATTCAGGACTTTTTTCTGCTGAAAGCTTTGGATGGCCCACGTGTCTGCTCCGCTTGCGTAGTGGATGAGAGACGCGTAGATTTGAGCTAAATTATCCCAGTTTGACGTGTTAGTCCGGTTCAAAAGGACCGCGGTCCGTGATTGGTCGATCGCCTGTTGGACCAGGCGCGGAATTTTTTGCTGATCCTCAGGCGTAATGGTTTTATTGCTCGCAAGGCTGTTGGCTAATGCTAAATTCGTTTGGGAAAAAAGTACGTGGTACCGGTCAATAGTCGGCATCCAAAGAATCGCTTTCCATTGGTAATTATAAGCGTCAGTTCCTCTTCCATCCCGAACTGCTTGAATGCTTTGATATTCCCAATAGTCCGCGCCGAAGCTTCGGATTGTCAGATAAAGCAATCCGCCAGTTCCCAGCACCAGGGGGATAGTCATCAGATAAGCCAGTTTGCCGAATCGTTTGAAATGTACGCTTATCCAGTCACGCGGTTCTGAAGAACCTGCCAGTAGGACTATCAGAAGAATCACGATGAGTGTAGATCCGGGCAGCAGGAGAAGACTAAGACCGGCAACGAGCGTAGACACCGGGAAAATCCAATCGCGTTTTCGCATCGAAAGCCGGATAAATGCACTATAAAAGGTGCGGAAGATCAGGTAGAGGAATGCGAATGGGACAATCACTCCCGTTTCAGTTGCTGTGGTCATAATGAAAGAGGAAGATGACGAAAAAATGATATCCCAGAGGGGAGATGAATTCATGCTGACCGGTTTGGTAAGGGTAAATGCAGCAGAGAAATTTGACGGACCTATCCCTAAGACGGTGGAACGGCGGTCTTTCAATACTCCGGCAAGTATCGATAATCCGTCGGAATACGGTAGGAGAATTGGTTTTTCTTTTGTAATCATCAGTCCTATGCTCAAAGTTACGGCAATACCGATGATGATGATTGCAAATCCGTATCCCATCGTCAGGCGCTGGCGGTTATTATTATCCGTTTGCGACAAACATTCGATCATCCGGCCAAACGCAAAAGTGCCGCTTACGACAAGCGCGGCTATAGTTGTTAGCAGACTTGAGTAGAGAAGGGGGATGGCGTCCGGATAGAGTGAAAATACATGCAGGATAACTGAAATAGCAAGAATGACGGAGCCGGCGCAAAAAAAGTTCAGGAAACGTTCAAGTCCGCTATGAATTTGTTTATCAAGAAGGATCTGATACAGGAAAAATCCTGCAACCCAGGTGATTACCGAAAGGGGACTTGTGAGTGCTGCCGCGATACTCGGAGATTGAGTAATCATTGATACGACAGAAATGATGGCGATAAGTAAGAGCGGTACGGTAGCAAAACCCCGGGTGATGGAAAACGTTTTTTTCCGTATGGATTCCAGGATTTGTATGAATATGAGGATTAACGTGACGATAATGAGAAGTAATGTTTTAGGGTACTCATACCATTCCGTGAAGACGGGAACCGTGAATATCGGAAGTAAAAAAAGAAAGACGCAGATGATGATTTTCATTAATCGTTTCATAGATTATTTTATTATACCTTTCCTTCTTTCATTTAATATATAAAATGAATACGTGTATTTAGTATATTGTATTTAGTATTTTGTATGGATACAATCAACCTCTTACTAACTAACCAAGTAACCAACCAACTAACTAACTACCTACCCACTTCCCCTACTTAATTAATTTTTGTAATCTGTTCAGTTCCAGTTCCAGTCGCGGTAGGTCACTTGATGTTTTGGGAGTTAAAAAGATAGCGTTTGACATAAAAGCTGCAGCTTCGATATAGTTTTCTTGTTTTGCTGAAATAATTGCCAGTTGGTAATAGGCATTGGCATAATCCGGTTTTAATTTGAGCGCGTTTCGGATCAACTGTCCAGCCTCGCTTGTTTGGTCCAAAGTCCCATACAGGCGTCCCAGGAGAACCATCGGTTCCGGAGAATTGGGATCCAGCCTCATGCTTTCTTCATAAGCTCGGATTGCATCCGCGCGGAAGGAAGGGTCTAGCTTCGATGCTAATTCATAGGCGCGGCCAAGAGTTTTCCAGTTTGTAGAGGAATCGGGGTGGAGGCGGATTGCGATTTTGATTTCCTCAACGGTTTCCATGGTGAGAGATGTCAACGGTTTGAGGAGACCGGAATTTTTCTCAAGTAAACCGTATTGCGTTTGTATTTCGCTTTGTAAAAAGTAAGCGTAGCCGAGATGATACGGTTCTTTCCAAGGAACGTTTGTCGTCAATTGTTTTAATTTTTCAATTTTCCCGGTGGAGAAAGGGGTGTCGGCGCTCGATGCGATTCGGAAGTTTAGATCATAGGTATAGAGTTTGAAACATAAAGATATGGAAAATAATATAAATAATATGATTGATATAAATATATAGTCCTTAAGAATTGGGAATCGTGACAGGTATGTGAGACTCTTCGATCTCACGGTTTGAACGGGCGTCAGCGATGCCAGGAGGATGTAAGTGATAAGAAGAATGGTGAGATTTGCCGGTAAGAAGATTAATAGAATCAAAATACTAATGGCCAACGGTATAAATAAACCCGAGTACCGATTCTTCTGAGTACGACGAAGAAGGGAGAACACTAATTTACCTGTCAGCATAATTCCGGCGATAATTGGCACGATGCCGATTTCCGACAGAGCTGTAAGAACGAAAGTAGACGATTCTGTCGGAGTGATGGACCAGAAGGCGGTTCTGTTCAGAAGTATGGGCTTGAATTTTGAAAATAGATCACCGTAATATCCTGATCCGACGCCGTAAAAGTAAGTCGGAAGATCGGTTAATCCCTGGAATGCGACCGATAAGCCGGCCCAGAGGGGAAGCAGTTGGGGTCGTTGGTCGGTAAACAGGTGAAAAAAGGCAAAGAGAAGCGCGCTTCCGGAAAGAGATAACAGAAGCCCCAAATTGAATCGCGAAATAGACGAAAAGTAGGGACTCTTTTTTCTGATTCGCCGGATTGCTTCGATAAGGAGACAAAAGGAAATAAAAATCAGGAAAAGGGATACGTCCATGAGGCTTCCCATCGGAGAAACCGGATATTTCATAAACCGGTTGAGAAGCGCTATGTGACTGGCAATCACATACAGTGATATGAGAGGAGACGCGTAGAGGAGTGGTTCCAGAAGATTTATTGGTTTCCGGCTTCGGATCAGCGTCATCATAAAATAGAGTACCGTCATCGCAAAAATGCTGAGAGTGCCCATCGGCCGGATCATGGATTCCATCGGGTTGGGGCTTCGGACAATCGCGGAAACTCCGTAGATGAGTGGTAAAAGAAGGATGAGTCCGTCAATAGGAGATGACGCGTGAAATACGGAGTCCGGTCTTAACAAATAGATACAATAAAATATCAGGACAACACCGGTTCCGGAAAGAAGTATAAATTGTTTATCGATCTCAGGATCCGGAAGTCCAACCGGTATCAAAAAGAGGGGAACAAGGAAAAATAGGACCGATAAAAGTCCGGTAAATATGAGTATAAAATATTGGTTTGAACGATTTGACATATTAGTGCCGGTCCAAAAACTTCAACCTTTTTTTGTTCGGGATAATCTCATGACTCGTTTCAGGCCTTACCCCGTACACAGGTATTACATATTTATTTTAGGCATACGGCATTCGTATATTTTGTTAACAATCTATTTCCTCGACTTGGCTCGTGAAACTCGTCCTGATTTATCCCTTCACGGCATCACGTACCAAATCCCTATCAAGGAGGGTGTTATGATAATTTTTAATTCACGATCCACCAGTTAAACTTTACTCCTTGGGTGATCGCGCTGTCGAGTTCTACCGTGAAATACGCCCCGGTTTTCTTGCCGCCGACGAATAAAATATGATCAAGCGTGCTTGAAGTCGGCGTAATATAAATCAGGCTTTTGTCAGTAATTCCGGGATTGAATATGACGAGTTTGGTATATCCTGCGGGAAGCTCAGCGGATCCTACGGTGCCGCTCGTACGCAGCCCCGGGGCATTGATTTGATTTTGAATGAAGTTGTCCGCGGCTGTCAGGAATGTTCCGCTGGCGCTGCTTTCGGGAGTTTGGTCATCCGGCAGGTTTAATTTCCGAGCGGTGACTTCTCCGGCGGTTACGAGATTGCCTTTTTCATCAAAAGTCGTAATGGGATGGGTGGAAGAATCCTGGATTAACAGTTTTCCGGTTCCGCCGATCGGACTGTTGCTTGTGGGGTTTGCCGTTCCTCCGGTTGCGTTTGGACTTTGGCTTGTCGTGTCGGGTTGATTATTCGGATTTGTATTTCCGCTCACCCCAATTTGAATTGCCAGATTTCCGTCAGCCGGCCGGATAGAATTTGTAACTACGCCGGATTGAGCGTACAGAGTTCCAGCTACGGTCAGATCGCCGTTTCTGTTTAATGCCATTTTGCCGCCCATAAATTCGATTGAGTTTAACGCGGATAAAGAAAGCGTGTCGGTTAGGGATGAAATCGTGCTTCTGGAAATGACGATTCCTGCATCAACCATAAGCGTTCCGGCTACGGTCGTATCGGCGAGCGTTGTATTTCCGATTACGGATAATGAATTTAAACGAGCGTCTGCTGCGAGTAATGCGGTGGATTGAGGTGTTGTAATGGTGTCCGTAATAGAGACCGGAGCCGTAGAAAGATCCGATGGAGTCATTCCCAATTCGTTTGATACCTGTTTATCAAAGTTGGTCATCGATTCATGTGTATTGGTTGCATCCGTGATAATTTTCTCCAGGCGGCTTAACAGTGAATCAGTCGAATTTGACGCGATTTCCGTAGCGCTGGCACTCCCTTCAGGGGACTGATCAGCGATTTGGGGTATCACCTCCGGAGTCGGAGTGCTAGCCGGAGTTTCCGTAACAGTTAGATCCGCAGAATAACTTTCTTCGGCGATTGGAGTGGTCGTTGGAGTGGGATTAGTTGTTACAACGGGATTAACCGTTGGTGTAATAGTCTGGGTTGTATTGACGCGATTATTTAAATCATTCATCTGGGATAGAAGAGTTCCGAACGATGAGTGGAGTTCATCCAGTGATTTGGACTGGATGTTATCCGCGTAAAGAGTTCCCGATACGGTGGCCGTTCCCAACAATCCGGAATCTGCCGAAAGCGTGCCGGCGACCGTTGCATTTCCGTCGGCATCTACGGAGAATGCAGTTTTGTCTCCAGACCCTTTAACCACGAATTCTCCGGGTGGGGTAGAGGTGTCGGATCCATCGAGGCGCACCGTAAGATCTTCTCCGGGATTTTGAACTGCAATTTCATTGGTTGAAAGTTTATGTATCGTTGCCGTGTCTTTGACATTCAAATTATTTGCAGTCAGTGAGTCCGTTTCGATAATTCCCGATAGGATTTTGTCCGACGTGATCGTACCGGCTACCAAAGATTTTACTGTCAGGATGCCTTCGATGACTCCGTTTTGGGCGGTTAACAGTCCGGTGTTTACGGTTTCTCTCAGGGATTGGATTTTCGTCAGCAGCGATCCCGCCAGATCTGCTTTCGGATCATACCAACTGAGATTGATAAACGCCAAAGTTTTACCCAGAATCTTTCCATCCGGCAATCTGAAACAGCGGCCGTTTTTCTTCCACGTATCGTTTTGGGTATCCAGCCAGACGATATCTTCCGCTTTGGAAACGTTCATACAGGCGGTGATGTCGGGACGGAACGGTTCAAGCGCAATCGCAACGCTTTTTCCCACATTCGTCTGTTTCATTCCGATGCCGGGAAGCGCCGAGACGACGATGTGGTTTCCGGAATCAATCGATCCGTTTTCCAAAGTGACTTTTACCGGAATACGGCCGGCAAGCGCAAGCGGGCGGTAATTCCGGCTCCAAAGTTCCGACTGCTCCGGAAGTTTTCCTGATAGGGAAGGAGCGTTATTTAAAACCATTCCCGGATCGCTGGAAATTGCTCCGATGGGCTCGTTGTCTCCGGTTGCCTTGCTGAGTTTTTCTGCAGAATCAGGATTGACTCCGACGATATCGCCCCGTCCGATGAGTCCGTCATCTACCGCGATATATTCCGCCAAATCCGGATTTACGTTTGTTGTTGAAATCTGGCGCCACGCATAGGTTCCGCCGCCGCTGTCTTCCGTACATACATACAAAGCGCCCTGTTCTGAAGAATCCCGGTTGTGGAGAAGAGTTCCGACATTTGTTGCATTACAGGTCGGGGCGCTTCCCGTAGGAATATTGGCAAGTTTGATAGCACCGTTCACGTCCAATTTTGCTACCGGGGAGGTGGTACCGATTCCAACTCTTCCTGAGCTGTCAATTCTCATTTTTTCATCTGCCGCCTGTCCGCCGTTGGTATAAAGCCGGATATCGCTTCCGGTTGCATAAGCGACGACGTCGAGTCCTGATGCTGTTGTATAAGCAAGAAAAGCTGCCCGATCGGCTAGGTTTCCATATAATCCTCCGTCGCCGGTATAATTATCGGGAAATGCGGCGAAAGCGCCGTTGCTGGTTCCGGAGTTAAACACGAACCCGGCTAGAGCATTGCTGGTGTCACTATTATTGTGAACGGCAATTAAAGTAGATGCGTCCTGATAACGGTCTACGGCGAGAACGTTTTCCGGAGCCGTAGTTCCGATTCCTACGTTTCCGAGATCATCAATTCTCATCGCTTCAGTAAGAGTATTTACCTGCATCGTATTAAATCGGATAGATGAATCCTTTGAAGCGCTTGTGGCGTCTTCCCATACGGCGTCGATGCGTGCAGCCTCTGCAAGGTTGGATGCGCTATTTTCCAAATAAAAGTCAATTGCGGTTCCGAGACCTGCAGCTCCTGCGCTGTTCGAATCCGTTCGACTCAGTCTCAAAGCGGGAAGGACGTTGGTCGATGTGTCAAAAGTGTTGACATCCAGTTTTACCGCAGGAGCCGATGTCCCGATCCCAACATCACCGGAAAAAACGCCGTTACCGCCTCCGGTCGGTGCGGTTATGTATCCTACTGCCAGGGAAGCAGATACCGTAGCATAACTTCCCACCAGCAGATTTCCACTCACATCCAGCTTTGCAGCCGGTACTGCTGTTCCGATTCCGACGTTGCTGTTTAAAAAGTACGCATTCGCCGTAGCGGCTCCACCCTCAATAGTAAGCCTTTGTGTAGCTGACGCTCCATTACTACGAGTATAGAAATCCATATTGTAGCCATTTGTTGGGCTAATATAGTTAAAGGCAGTTCCATAACCGTAAATTTGACCGTTTAATCTAACGTTTCCATTTACATCAAACTTCATATTGCTGCCGGGACTTGTCGTTCCGATTGCAACATTTCCTGAGAACACCGCATTTCCGGGACCCGCCGGCGCACTGTAGGTACCAACCGCGAGAGAAGCGGACACTGTCGCATAACTTCCCACCAGCAGATTTCCGTTCACATCCAGTTTTGCCTGGGGGGTAGTTGTTCCGATTCCGACGTTGCCACCATTCAAGTAACTATCACCCGCGCTGTTTAATATAACTTTATTAGTACTGGAACCATCTTCGATAATAATTTGTCCACGATTGTCAGAACCTTCTATAAGCCGTATGATATCTAATCCACTTTGATTTTTTACACTCAAAATATTTCCCGTAGCACTTCCTTTGATATCCAATTTTGCGTCCGGAGCTGTTACGCCAACCCCGACGTTGCCTGAGAAAATTGCATTTCCGGGACCGGCTGGAGCTGTGTTATATCCGACTGCTAGGGAAGCAGATACTGTCGCATAACTTCCCACCAGCAGATTTCCGTTGATATCAAGTTTTGCCGCCGGCGCTGCTGTTCCTAATCCCATATTTCCGTTTGCATCCACAACGTCTAATACCGTCAATTGATCCGGTGTTAACCAATGTTGTAAATCCGCGGTCTGGCCGGTCTGGCCGTAAACCGTGAGAGCTACGGTACTTGATAATAACGATTTTGCGGAAAAACCTTGATTTGCAGTTGTCGGCATCCCTAAAGTTGCACTACCCGGAGCGGCAGAAAAAGCATTAGAACCGTTTACCTGTATCATGGTTTGATAAGCAGAGTTGAGAACTATTTGACCGGTATTTGGAAGATAAAGTCCCGTTGCCGGATCTGAAGCAAACGATAATCCCGGAGCGCTTACGGTACCGTTTGAAGCCAGTAGTTGTCCGGTAAATTTGGCGTTTCCTGTGGTTCCTTCGAGATAAATAGTTGCCGATCCGGTGGAATTGGCTCCCAAAGCAAGAGATTGGGTGGGATTGATATTGGGGAACATAAGTCCGCACCAGCCGTCGGGACCACCGCAGTTATTGTATTCCCACAAAAGTGATACGCCGCTTGGACCTACGGGTCCGGTCGGTCCGGTAGTTCCCGTCGATCCGGTGGGACCCGTGATACCGGTTGATCCTGTCGGACCTTCAGCTCCTGTTGCCCCCGTTGCTCCGGTACTTCCGGTGGGTCCCAGATCTCCACTGGCTCCCGTTGATCCCGTGGGGCCTTGGATTCCCGTCGATCCGGTACTACCTGTATTTCCTGTCGGGCCTTGAACACCGGTTGATCCGGTATTTCCCGTTGATCCCGTGGGGCCAACGACGCCGGTTGCGCCGGTTGATCCAGTATTTCCAGTCGGGCCTTGAATTCCGGAAGCTCCTGTATTTCCTGTTGATCCCGTTGGCCCTTTGTCTCCACTGGCTCCTGTCGATCCTGTTGGTCCTTGGGCTCCGGTTGATCCCGTCGACCCCGTATTACCCGTGGGTCCTTGGGCTCCGGTTGATCCGGTGTTTCCGGTCGGGCCCTGGATTCCCGTTGCCCCCGTACTTCCGGTATTTCCTGTTGGGCCTTGAACACCGGTTGATCCTGTATTACCTGTTGGTCCTTGAATACCTGTGGATCCCGTCACTCCCGTTGATCCTGTTGGTCCTTGAACTCCCGTTGCGCCGGTTGCTCCCGTATTTCCTGTCGGACCCTGGATTCCTGTTGCTCCTGTGTTTCCGGTTGGTCCAACGACTCCTGTTGCTCCTGTTGAACCAGTGCTTCCAGTTGGACCTTTGTCACCGGTTGCACCTGTCGCTCCGGTTGGACCTTGAACACCTGTACTTCCCGTCGATCCGGTATTTCCTGTTGGACCCTGAACTCCCGTTGCGCCGGTTGCTCCCGTATTTCCCGTTGGTCCAACGACTCCGGTTACACCTGTCGCTCCGGTGTTTCCTGTTGGTCCTTGAACTCCCGATGCTCCGGTACTTCCGCTCGGTCCTTGATCGCCGGTTGATCCGGTTGCACCTGTCGCTCCCGTCGGACCCAAATCTCCCGATGCTCCCGTACTTCCCGTTGAACCAGTCGGGCCTTCAATTCCTGTTGATCCGGTTGATCCGGTTGGACCTTTATCGCCGGTTGATCCGGTACTTCCGCTCGGTCCTTGTTCACCCGATGACCCTGTTGCTCCCGTACTTCCACTCGGTCCTTGGATTCCACTGGCTCCCGTTACTCCCGTTGGTCCTTGATCTCCCGTTGATCCAGTTGCTCCCGTTGAACCGCTGGGACCTTGTTCTCCGGAGGCCCCCGTACCTCCGCTTGGTCCTTGGACTCCTGTCGCTCCGGTAGCGCCAGCAGCTCCTGAATCTCCTTGGGCTCCGGCACTTCCCGCAGATCCTTGGGTTCCTGTAGCTCCGGTTGCTCCGGTAGGGCCGGATGCTCCGGCAGCGCCTCCTGAACCCGTACCTCCCGAACCGATTACATTCCATGCCGACCCGTTCCAATAATATAAATTATTATCGGTTGAGTTGTAGTATATTGATCCCAAACCTTCGTTTGTCGGGTTAGAGGCGAAAGACCCCGGCCGGAGGATTCCTACGGATAACACGCTTCCTTTGACATTGAGTTTGCTGCCGATTTGAGCATTTCCGGCGGTTAAAATCGTATTAGTGTTAGGAGAAAATCTTAAATTTGAAATCGCTTGAAATCCTGAAGAGAAGCGGGTGTATCCGGATGATGACATGAAGGCTTGATCTGAAGCGTAGCTGCCGTTGGCGCGAGCTTGGTTATTGTCCAAATCCCACCAGATGTTTCCCGATGAAAAACTGATGTATCCATGATGCCAAGTATTTGAATTCCAGGTATAAGACGTGGAACCGATTTGAGTACAGGTCGGTGTACATTTTTGTATGCTGACTTTGTTGGATGGCTCCCAGGTAAATAAATAGTAACGGGATTCATCGGAATTTATATTGGTTCGGAAATTGATCGCGCTGGATCCGGTTTTGAAATCAAATTCAATCGATGTGTCTTTGGTGAAATCAAGCGTTACAGGAATTTTATTTCCATCGGTTCCGTAAATTCCCAAACCTCCGTCATGGATAAGATTTTCCACGGATAGGGTAGTGTTGACGGCAACTCCCGACGAAGAAGCGATTAAAGTGGATCCGACCGATAAATTACCCGCCATGTTGGTGTCGCCTTCGGCATTAACCGAGAACATGGTGGCGCTGGGACTTCCCGCGTTCAATTGAAGGAGATTATATCCGACCGTAATCGGGGCGCCTTCCAAGTAGAGGAGGCTGCCTCCGGCTATAGACGGATTGGTTACGTTCACAAACCCGGTTCCGTTTTCAGGGACGATTCCGTTGAATTTCATCTGTACCGTACCGAGGCGGTCCGGTTGAAGGATAATGGAACCGTTACTCCCGTCTGCTGTACTCAGTGTGAGGTTTCTTCCCTCGATGGTGAAGTTACCTGTCGTTGATCGAAGAATCGGTGAAGCAGCTCCGATAGAGAGGATGCCATCTTTATCTACATAGGGCACCGTTGATGTTTGGGCTGGGGATGAGGGAGGCATTCCCTGAAGAGTCTCTGAATTAATTGCAAATCCCACCGTCGCCAATTGTTGGCGGGGAATCATCTCCGTATCGCCGTTGACTGTGATTCCCAAATAGACGGTCATGTTATCCGAAAACACGTTTTGAGGAATTTCACTTCCGCACGTGGATCCGATTAAGACTGAAAAAATACCATTTTGATCGGGAAGTATCGAGCATGTATTGGTATTATATAATTCTGTTCCTCCTTCAGGATTATTCCAAAACCTGAATTGGATGTCTTTAGTCTCCGTTATCGCATTGCCGGTTTTATCCGTCAGCCTGCCTTGGAAATTAATCACTCGGCCTGCCCGTACCGGTTCCACAGGATACGCGAGCGTTTTGGGATTTTTTGCAAAGAATTGATTGTATATTCCGATCCCTCCCATTACGGTGATTACGAGAAGAGATACGAAAAGAAAATACCGGAGCAAAGGTACGGATCGAAATGAATGCCGGACTTCATGAAAAAAATTCTTTGGTACGACGACAGTAGGTACCGGTTCTTGAGAATCTGTTTTGCTTACTAATGTGTTATTTTTATAGGCCCACTTACAAAATGTATTGAGAGACGATAAATTTCTTTTAACGGAAGCGGGTGAGAGGTGCAGGCTGGTATCCAAATAGGAGCGGAACCCGGTTAATAATTCAAAATCGACGATTAGGCCCTTGAGGCTGAGTGACTGATCTTTACTAGATAAAAATATAACAAAACGATTCAAGTCAGATTTATAATTTCTTATCGTACTACTTGGCGCGTGTTTCTTTTTCAGATTCGCGATGAACTCCGTAATGCTTGTGGTTAGGGGAGTTTTAGTCGTCGTATTCAAATTTCCGGAAAAGTTATGCTCAGTTACGTACAAAGAAAATCGTTTCAAAACCTGCATAGTCTCGTTAGTATGTCGGATGCTTCTTGTCTGTTTGAGAAGTAAAATCTTAAAAGATTTTAATACTGAGGATTTCAGGTATTCGTGAAAGGAGAGTTCAGATTGAGCGTTGGGGAGGAGCTTCAAGTAGTTTGTGAAAAATCTGAAATCGTGAATAAGAGCTTTTTCTACCGTGCGGGAAATACTCAAAGAATTGAGAAATGTATGAAATGCAGCTTCAAAATTATACAAGGCAGCGTCTGTGATAGTTAGTACTCCTTGATATCTAGTACATACAATAATAATAAGTTTGTCAAGTAGGAAACAGGGGTACTTTGGTTGTCAAAGAAAGGAAAAATGATATATTAAGTTATAGTAGGAATATATAGTCTGAAATAGTATATAACAACAAAAAACCGAAGTTCGTTTTCTTTTCACGAATTCCCGCACGAAATATTTAACGATATAACCATATCATACTATACTAAGCT
>Ga0172379_10003439_pt1 | contig 25207 bp, 17 predicted proteins | sample GrowelOW334metaG_FD_119756 | JGI IMG/M metagenome (GOLD analysis project Ga0172379, IMG submission 119756) | Groundwater microbial communities from an aquifer near a municipal landfill in Southern Ontario, Canada - Groundwater well OW334 metaG | ecosystem: Environmental > Aquatic > Deep...
CACCGGACGCGGGACTATTCATCGCCAGCGCTCGGCAGGGCCGGGATATCTACGTGACCGGTCATCTCGAATACGATCCGCTGACGCTCGACAAGGAATACAAACGGGACGTGGCAAAGGGCCTGCCGATAGCGGTGCCGAAGAATTACTATCCTGACGACGACCCGGCTAAGGCGCCGATAGTCAGGTGGCGGGCCCACGCGCACCTCTTTTTCTCCAACTGGCTCAACTATCGTGTGTATCAGGAGACGCCGTATCGCTTGGAAGATCTCTAAGACTTTCTATCGATAATCGATTTGTCCGGGTCCCAAGCCGCGCTTTCACGTTCCGCGCGGCTTGGGACGTGCTGTGGGTTCGGCGACCAACGGATCCTCCGGCCAGTAGTGGCGCGGGTACCTTCCGCGCATTTCCTTGCGAACCTCAGCGTAGGTGTTCCGCCAAAAGCCGGCGAGATCGTCTGTCGTTTGGAGCGGTCTTTCGGCGGGGGACAATAGACGCAAAAGCACGGGGATTCCCGCGACGCGCGGAGTCCGATCCAGGCCGAACACTTCCTGAATACGAACTTCCAAAGCGACGGAATCCTCAGAATAACGGAGGAGTCGTTTGGTTCCCGCCGGCGTTTCCAAACGTTCCGGAGCTTCCTTATCGATACGTGTCGCGTATTCCCAGCCTATCAGGGCCCGCAGAGCGTCCAATAACGAAGAGGAATCAATAACGCTCGCGCCGGCCTTTCCATCCGCGCGAAGAAACGGTCCGAGCCACAAAGGGGCATCGCCGATCAGAGAGCTATCGCTCAGCTTGTTCGTGAATTCTTTTTTTCCGACCGCTTTTGCCCAAAAAAGCGAGCGGGAACGAAAATTCAAGGGAGAACCGGCTCCTTCACCCCAAGGAAGAACGGCGAGACCGCCTTTAACAAGAAGTTCCGCGAAGGAGGCGGCCAACACATCGGAGGGAGCCGGCGCGCGCCGCTCACCCAGGGAAAGGCGCCCAGCACGTCGAACCAGCTTGGCTCGGGGTACCAGGCCTTCCCACTCAATCCGCCATTCACCCGATTCGGCTTCCGGGTATGTTTGAACGAGGATCCGTTCCGCGTCTTCACGGCCGATCGGAGCGGCAAGACGCGCAATGCCCGTCCGCTCTCCGGCTTCGGCGTCAACAATAACCAGCCATTCTTCCCCTTTGAGAGTTCCGTCAACCCGAACTTCCCTGCCGGATGGAAAACGGAACGTGAGCGCTTCCTGCCTGCGCGCGACGCGGTCGGGAAAACCTGCCAGCAACAGAAGGCCGACGGAACCCTCCGCCTCCGCGTTCCACAGAAAACGGAATCCCTCACCGCTATCCTTTTCTCCTAAACGGGAAGAGAGGTCGGAGGCAAGGTCCGCGACACGTGAACGCCAGGAAGCAAAACCGGCCGCGGAAGATTCGGATCGGTCGCCTCCGCGTAATAAAGACAAGCGGCGCCGTATATCGGCGTCGTCGCGAATGCCCGAGCCATCCCGATCCGACAGAATTGCCGCCGCCGCGAACGCGAGAGCGCCCTCACCCTCTTTTTGCCCTTCCAAAGCGATGGCCGCCAAGCGGGGATGAACTCCCAGGCGCGACATGCGTTCCCCCCGGGAAGTCGGCGAACCAGACTCGTCCAAAGCGCCAAGACCACGAAGGAGTTCACAAGAGGATTCCCAGGAAGAAGTTGATGGCGGGTCCAGCCAAAACAGATCCGCCTGCTTCCGTACGCCCCAAAGCGAGCAATCGAGTACGAGAGAAGCGACGTCGGAGCGCAGGATTTCGGCTTCCGTCTCCCGCGGCCGCGCATCGATGGGGTCCCAAAGACGGATGCAACGCCCCGGACCCAGACGCCCCGCGCGACCGGTACGTTGATCACAGGCCCGTTCGCTCGCCCGTTCAAGCACCAGTCGATCAAGCCCGGTTGAGATATGGAAGCGCTGGGTCTTTACCATGCCCGCGTCGATCACCGTCGTAACGCCGGGAACGGTCAGACTCGTTTCGGCTATGTTCGTCGCGAATACCACACGCCGCTTTTTCGTGTCCGCCGCTGCCGCACGCGGCCGCAAAAGATCCCGTTGCTCGGACAACGGCATTGAGCCGTGCAGTATCCGAACCTCCACCGAGGTATCGCCGGAAACCGAAAGGGCGCCTCGCAAGGATGAGGCGGCGTCATCTATCTCACGGCGGCCGGGAAGAAACACGAGCGCATCACCGAAGTTTCCCGTAGTACCGCCGCCTGATCCGCCACTAAGGTTTGTTCCGCTTTCAACAAAGTAACGCAACACCGCGTCGGCGGTTTCCGTACCAAGCCAACGCTTACCGGGAAGCGGACGGTATTCGACGGATACGGGATAGGGCCGCCCTGGACAATCGATAAGCGGCACGGGCACAGTGTTCCCACTCGCTTCCGTATCGGCCCCCGCCAGAAAGGTGGATACCCGTTCTCCATCCATCGTCGCGGACATCACCAGGAGCGCAAGCTCCGGCCGTAGGCGGCGCAGATCCAGACACAGCGCCAGCGCCAGATCGGTATGTATCGACCGCTCGTGGAATTCGTCAAAGATGACGACCGCGACCCCTTCGAGAGCCGGATCGGCTAAAAGCCGCCTGACCAGAAGACCTTCGGTTACGACCTCCACGCGGGTGTTTTTTCCGACCCGCCTTTCCAAGCGCACCGAATATCCGACGCGTTCGCCGACAGCTTCGCTCAGAAGGTCCGCCATACGCACGGCGACAGAAACCGCGGCCACGCGCCGAGGTTCCAGCATCAAGACGCGACCTTCGGAACAGAAATCGGCGTCCAGCAAAGCAAGTGGAAGCAGTGTGGATTTGCCGCTACCCGGATCGGCTCGAACCACCGCGAGGCGCCGGTCTGCCAAGGCGGAAACGATTTCCTCCAACCGGGGTACAAGCGGCAAATCGGTCCCGTTCACCACGGCGCGTATCGATGGAGTCATGAAGCGTCCCTATTCCCGCGTGAAAACGATTCTACCGTCGCTGTAGGCAGTAAATTCGTAAACAGCCCCCACTTCAAAATCACGCAGCCTTTTGAGATCGCGCTTTGTTCCGCCGAAGGCTTTTATGAATGCGAATAAACCGGAAAACGCCGAATAAGTCGACGGATTCAATGATGTAGAGGCAAAAATGGCGGGAAAGCCTTTAGTGTCATAATATCCGAATAAATCTGTCCCGCCGCGAGGAGCGCTTTGACCGGTGGAGATTCGGGAGGGAAACACGAAAATCCGGCCGGCAGAGGGAACTAATATCGATTCAACATCGAGCTCCCAACCGTTCCACGATCGTTCAAATGAGGCGATTTCCCGGCCATCGGCGTCGTAGAAAAAGCACCGGGCGGACACAGCCTGATCACTGCGGGAAAGAATCAATACGCGCAACGGCGAATACTCAGTCTTTAGCGTTTCGGCGTTCTTTTCCAGAACATGGACGGCAATTTGCTTGCGAATCAGAAAGTATCCTGAAACAATTAGCGCCACCCCCACAACCGAAAGAAAAGAAATGGCCGCAAGAAAAAGGAAGCGTCGGTAGTTCATTGATTTCCGCTTTCAGAAAAAAGATCGCCCTGATGCGTTATGGAGTCCCCTTTCGGGATCAAATCGGACAATTCAGGGGATAGCCCGGCAATAGAAGCTGTCAACGGACGCGCGGAAGAGGGATCGGCGAGGATTGAAACAAATTGCGTCTCATCGATGATGGAGACGCCGAGTTTTTGCGCCTTTAGGTTTTTTGACGATTTGGAAAACGGATCGTTATTCACTAGGTACGTGAGATCCTTGACGACGGCGGACTTGGCGAGTCCCCCCAGCTTCTTTACGCGGGCTTCGGCTTCGGAACGCTTCATGGTGGTCAGCTCACCGGTGAAACAGAACGAAACGCCACGAAGCGGACTTTCTTCGGCCGTGGGCGGCGGCGTAATCGATACGATGCCCGCTCCCAGAACCGCGTCCATGTCCGCCTGAGTTTCCGCCATGCCCTCTACTATCGTGCGCGCGGTGATTTCGCCCAACCCATGTACGCCGGCCACATCCGCGACGCTCGCCGCCCGAAGCTTTTCCAAAGTGTCAAAACCCGCCCCCGCGACCTTGTCCATAATGGTTTCGCCCACGCCCTCCAAATCAAAGCCCGCGACAAAAGCGGCAAGGGACACCGCTCGCGGCGTACTGAGACTCCGCAAGACCTTTGCGGCGGAAATTTCGCCCATGCGGTCCACGGCGGCTAGTTCCTCGGCGTTCAGGGTATAGAGATCGGCGACGCGTTCCAGACGACCGGCATCAAACAGGCGACGCAGCAGCAGGTCGCCGAACTCGCGGATATCAAGGGTCGCTATCCATTTTTCGATGCGATGATGCGTACGTTTCGGACAAGCGGTGTTCGGACAATAGAGCCGGGTCCCCGCGTCGACAAGTGCCGACGAGCAGACGCCGCAGGTATGCGGGTAAGTTATTTCGGTTTCGCTTCCTAATTCGACGCTGAAAGCGGCGGCTTCCTCGGGACTGGCTTTACGTTCGATTTTCGGAATGATCTCTCCGCGCTTAACCACGATGATAGGCGAACCGAGGTGGAGTTCCATTGTGCGCAGCATATCAGGGTTGTTCAAACTCGCTTGCTTGACGGTCGTTCCGGCAATACGCACGGGATCGAAGATGCCGATGGGGGTATAGGTCGCCCCGGATTCGCTCCATTCTACCGAGCGCAGAATAGAGACTGCTTCTTCCAAGTCAAACTTAAAGGCGATCTGGTGTTCAGGCCTTGTACGGCGCAAGTCTTCAACATCGGTTTCCGGGTCCTTGATCACCAAGCCGTCAATATCGTAGGGCAGATCCAGGCGTTCTTCCGACACTTTTTCCCGGTACGCTATCACCTGCTCGGCATCGGCGAAGATTTCGGTAGGCGTCGTCCGGAAGCCTCTAGCGGTGAGCCAAGAGATTTTGTCCATTTCCCGAGAGAAATACCGATCATCAGCCAAAGCGGCTACGTCGTAGCACACAATCTCCAGGAGGTCCGTGCCCTCCCCGTCTTTGCGCCTCATGAGGCCGTTCGCGGCGTTCCGACAATTCGCTTTATCCGGGAAATGGTCTTTCCAAACTATACGCGGCATGATGACCTCGCCCCGAACGCCACCTGAGAACTCCAGGCCGAGGTCGGCAACGCAGCCTTTCATGCGTTTCGCGTTGGGAGTGATATCGTCTCCTACCAAACCGTTCCCGCGCGTGACCGCGCGCACAAGCATACCGTTCTCGTATTGGAGCTCAAGACTCGCCCCGTCAAGTTTATGTTGGACGATGAAGCTTGCAAGCTTCATTTTGTCGGCCCAAGCACGAAAATCCTCAGGCCGCGCAGCCTTTTCCTGGCTTCCCATGGGAATAAGGTGCGGCGCTTTTGGAAAGCCGTCGACCGCTTCCTCCTCAACACCGACGCGCGTAAGGAGGACATTGGTTGGGTCAAGCGCGGTAAGCTCGTCCCAGAGCGCGTCAAACTCCGCGTCGTTTATTTCCGCTTCGCCGCCGTAATATGAGTCCTGATAGCGGACTATAAGCGCTTCCAGTTCGGCGATGCGCCGGAAGCGAGCCTCGGAGGAAACATCACTCAACGCGAATTCCCCTTCAAAAAATAGAGTTCCTTCACTTCGTGCTCTTTGTTCAGACCCTTTCGCTCAAACTGAGTTTCAGGCCGCCAATCTTGGTGCGGCGCAAAGCCTTCGTAGCGGTTTACCAGACCCGCGGTCGCGGTAAATTCATCCAAAGCCCAATCCCCGTATTCCGACCAATCGGTAGCCATGTAGACGTAAGCGCCCGGCGCCAGTTTACGCGCAAGGAGATCGGTGAACGGTCGTTTTACCAAGCGGCGTTTTTGGTGGCGTTTTTTCGGCCAGGGATCGGGGAAAAAAATATGGAAAGCCGCGACGCTTTCGTCTTCAACCATATCCCGGAGAACTTCCACAGCGTCGTGCTCTATGATGCGGATATTGGAAAGCTTTCGCCTATCGATTTCCCACAGAAGCTTACCGACTCCTGGAGTATGAACCTCAAGGCCCAAGTAGTTCCCTTCCGGATTAGCCTGTGCTATATCGGCGGTCGCAATGCCCATGCCGAAGCCGATTTCCACCGTCAAGGGCCTACCGCGTCCGAATGCCGCGGAAAAATCCGTACGTTCATTGGTGTACGGCAACAAGAAAAGAGGTGAAAGCGTTTCGTAGGATCTTCGTTGAGCTCCGCTCATCCGACCGGCGCGTAACACAAAGCTCCGTATCCCCTGGACCGCGTATGAAAGTTCGTTTTGTTCCGTATCGTTCGTCATCGCGCGCATTGTACGAGTGGAGGGATGCTTAGTATAGAGCTTTTATGCTCACCGGATCGGTAAGAGCGGCAACGCGGCTTTCCTCGTCTTCCGCCCACAGCGCTATGGATTGGATAGCCGGGCCCAGCTCAAGTTCGGAGAGTAAGCCTTCCTTGGCTTTCAACTGCACCGTGCGCGATTGAGCGCCGGATGAATCATACCCAACTATGACGTTCTTTGGATATTCGGAAATAACACGGTACCGACCCTTAGTCCCTGAAAGCGAGGGGAAGCGACGCGCGGATGCCAGAGGCGGATCGAACGCTACCGTCCGTTCAATCCGGTCCCCGCCTTTATCTACGAGAACCGCACGGTACGCGCCACGCGGAAATTTCGCGTCGTCCGCCATGGCGATCGTATGGGACCCGATCCAGGTTTCTCCGGTCCGTTCCACTTTGAGCCAATCCTTCGCGGAAAGGGACCAATACAACTGAGAAGAGTTGTTTAGCAGATGCAGCGCATCAAGGTCGAGAAAACCGTCTTCATCGGCGACCAAGGCGAAAAAAGACAGACGCTCGACGCCCGCGGCACGATACACAAGACGGAGAGAGACGGAATCCAAACGCGGAGCGGCGTGTGAACAGGAGAACAGCAAGGCGCAGGCAACAAGAAGCGAGGCGGCGGCAAGAAACGTCCTTTTCATCTTGAGTACAGTATATATCTCTTGCCCGTTGAGAACAAAGGGGGTTACTTTTAGGGACATGAGAAAAGAGCGCGTTAGCGAGGCAAACGGAAAAAGCGAACGCCCCGGGGCCTTCGTCCTTTATTGGATGCAGGCTTCCGTGCGGGCGGAAGAGAACCTCGCGCTCGATTGGGCGGTCGCTCAGGCGAATGAAAAAGGTCTGCCTCTCATAGCGCTCTTTTGTCTGGTGCGCGATTTCCCCTATGCGAGTCCCGAACATTATCGCTACCTGATCGGCGGTTTGAGGGAGGTTTCTTGTTCGTTAACTAAAAAAGGCGTTCTCTTGGTCGTTTCACGTGAAAGTCCGGGAAAAGCCGTCGGAGAGTTCGCCGCGAACGCGGCTTTGGTCGTCACCGACTGCGGTTATATGCGCATCCAACAAAAATGGCTCAAAGATGTAGCGGACGCCGTCCCCTGCCGACTAGTCCGTGTGGAGGGAGACGTCGTCGTCCCTACCGCGATCGCGTCGAACAAGGAAGAGTGGTCGGCTTTTACTCTTCGTCGCCGAATAATGCCTCTGGTGGATTCGTTCCTGGATGCCGCCGAGGAACGCACGCCGCGAATCTCCTCACTCGGCTTTGCGATAGCCCCTTCATACGCGGCGGACCTTGAAGGCTTGGCAATCGCGCCACCGGGAACTCCTGCCGCAAGAGCCGCGGATACCCGCATAGCAGAAACACCGGGGTACAAGCCGGCGCTTCGGGCCTTCACGGATTTCCTGAATACGCATCTTTCTGAATACGACGAGTGTCGGAGCGACCCTAACCGCGGCTACGCGACGTCCCGCATGAGCGCGGCTCTTCATTTCGGACATATCTCACCCATCAGCCTTGTGCGTCGCGCCATGACGGCCGCCGGAGAAAAGTCCGCCATGACCTGCGCAAATAAGTCGCTGGCCGCCTATATTGAACAACTAATCGTGCGCCGTGAACTCGCCGTTAATTTCGTCGCGCATCGCGACGATTACGATGCCTACTCATCTTTGCCCGATTGGTCCCGAAAAACGCTCGCCGAAGGCGCTCTCCATAAGCGGGACGCACTCTATTCCTTTGCCGAGTTCGAAGCCGCCGCCACGCACGACCCCTATTGGAACGCTGCCCAGGACCAGATGGTCATCACCGGGCGTATGCACGGTTATATGCGCATGTACTGGGGCAAACAGATCCTCGCGTGGAGCCCGACCCCGGAGCTGGCGTACTCTACCGCGGTTACCCTCAACGACCGTTATTCCCTGGACGGGCGCGATCCGAACGGTTACGCGGGTATCGCCTGGTGTTTTGGAAAGCATGATCGCCCCTGGACGGGACGGCCTGTCTTCGGTACGGTAAGATATATGAACGCAAACGGGCTAAGGCGAAAGTTCGACGCGGAAGCGTACGTTCGGTCCATAGCGGCCCTGAAGGAGGTTCCTTGTTCGACTACCTTGAATACACCCAAGTTGCGGGTGAAAAAACGAGCCACGACATTGAAGTCTACGCGCTCTCTACCTGTGGATTCTGCAAAAGAGCGCTCGCTTTTTTGAATGCCCAGAGTATCGCTCATCGATTTGTCCATATCGATCTCGTACCCTTGGAGACAAAAAATCGCGTAAAAGAAGCCCTTTTCGCTAAATTCAAAGAACATGTGTCATTTCCCTACGCGATCATCGACGGAGAACAAACGCTGGTCGGTTTTATCGAGGAAGACTGGAAAAAAACGCTTCTGTAAGTCAGAGGGCACAAAAATGGCGGATAAGACGATTGAAGAGACGAAACGATTCACTGAAATGGTCGCCCGCAAGCAAGGGTGGGTTCTGACCAAAGACGAATCATTCTATGACGACCTCGTCTCGGGACTGACTACCAACTGGAACCGCTACGGCTACTACCTCTGTCCCTGCCGGGATACTGAAGGAAGTCGGGAAGCGGACGCCGATGTGCTCTGTCCCTGCGCGTACGCGAAAGACGACGCGGAAAAATATGGGCACTGTTATTGTTCTTTGTATTGGTCGTCGGCGTTTGCCGCGTCCGGTAAGGCGCCTTCAGGCATTCCGGAGCGCAGAGGCGGCAAATAAAGCGCGTTGTAAGTGACTTACAGATTAAAGGAAAGACTTATTACCGTGGTGTCGGAATCCTTGAGTTGGCTCACCACTGACTCGAACTTGACGCCGACCTTCTCGCAGGCTTCATTTAGATACGACAGGTAATACAAACCGAGTTCGGTGTCGGCTTCGCCCGCCGGTATTTCTTTATAAAAATCGGATAAGGACTTTTTTTTCAGGTCTGCCGATTTTTTCGACTCGATGCTATCCCTTATTTCCTTATATTCCTTTTCTCGGCTGTAAAGCGTGACCTGCAGTTTGCCGTGAGTTCCGATGGACGAACTGGTACCCCCGATTTTCCAGGCAAGGTATACGAGGTCACCCTTTCGCGTCAGCTCATCGACAACCTTTTGCCGAACGGCCGCGTCGAAAAGAGCCGCGTTCGCGTCGAGCCCCCCTCGCGAAAAGTTTTTAGCTTCTCTCCGGAGGTTCGCGTTTTCCGCGTTTACCGCAAGCTCGATTATCATGAGCGCGACGTATTCGGCGATACGCGACTTCTCCATGTACTCCGAAAGACAGGTGCGGACTTCCCGGATCAGCGCGTCGTATCCTTCTATGCCACGAAATTTGGAAAGTAGAAACCAGGTGATGGGGCGCAGGTTATTCAAGAATTTTTCACAGAGAAAAAGCTGGATATTCATTTCGTCCGGCAGGAGATTCGAGTTCTTCATAATGATCGAGCGCAGCGGCGCAAGGATTTCGGTACGGATCTCGGAAGTCGCGCTTTCGTGGTCGCGCAAAAAAGTTTGAAGGAAAACATCGTTGAAACGCGTCTTGTCGTCAATTATGTTTCCCGGATTCGCTCGGTTCCAGCGTTTGATGACGTCGGAATTGAGCGTTCGATTGAACAGAACGGCATCGTATTGGCGATACAAAAGCCCGTAAACGATGAGTTTAGAAAGGTCCATGACTTCCTGCCGACAGGAAACGTATTCCGCGCGGGAAATCTCAATTTTGGATATGTAGTCGATGAGTAAAAGCCTCTGGATCGAGGCTGGAACGAATTTATCCAAAAGGAGGCCGCTTTCCTCGACGTTATCAGCGAGCTTAAACTTGTTGAGTTTCTTATTTTGGCGAATAAAGACCGTTGTGCCTTCCTCGGTCATGACAACCTTGAGCGGGAGGTCGAGAACCGTCTTCCGTTCGTGCGTCGACATCGGCCGAATGTACTCCTCAGTTTCCCGATTATAGACGATTGACACCAATCTGTCATCCGTCGTTGCTATTGACCAAGGCGAGAACCCATCGGTATTCTTTTTCCGTGGCGACTTGTAAGCCCTTTGGGCTATATGCGTGTATAGCGCTCTATTTAACGGCATCAGTAGCGTTCGCATCCCAAAATACGGACGTATTCGGGGAAAAGGCGGCAAGGGAACGTATTTTTTCCTACCTTTCCACTGCCGTCAAGGCCGACGGCAAGGCCGGGAGCGTAACGGTATCACAACGCCCCTTAACCACGACCACCGGTGGTTTCGGAACTTCGGTACTTGCTGATTTTCCATCTTCAACGAAAAAGGAAGACGCCGAAGGCATCGTATCCCTTGTAATAGCGGTACCGCTTTCGACCCCTTCGCCTTCAGAGAACAGTCAAGAAGGTTTCGGTATACGAGTTGCCCTTGCCTTGGCAGATCGGATTCTCCGGAAAGGAACACCGCTTCCGATCCGTATCGCCTTTCTCGCGGATGAACGGAGCGAACTGCCTGCCGACCTACGTGGTAAAACAAAACTTGGTTTACGAGACCTAGTTGATTCGCTTGTCGATAGCGAACGAACCGTCGTAATCTATATAAAACTTGCTAAAGACCCTTCCCGCCCCGTATTGGACCACGGAACGGCAGGTAGCATTGCCCCACGGTATCTGGTCGGTTCTCTTCAAAAAGCATTTGCGGATAACGGTGCCTCATTGCCGCTTCATATTCCGTACAACGAACTCTATCGCTTAGGACTGGTTCAGGGCAGCGAAGAATTAAAGATATTGCGGGAACTTGAAATTCCCGCCGTCGTTTTGACGGATTCTCGACTCATCAGCACGAAAAGTTTTAACGATGATGGGCTTTCCGCGGAGCGTACGGCGGACGCTCTTTATGCCTCAATCATTCGGCTTGCGTCCGTTTCCGCGGAACGTGACGAGCGATACTCAATCATATCCTTCGCGTCCTTATCGATGATGCTCTCGGAAGGCTACGCGGTTATCGCATTCATCGCGATTGCGTCTCTATTTCTACTCGCGTTTCTCGTGTATTCACTAACACACCGTCATTTACTGGTTGCCCGCTGGAAAGTGTTCCTGCGACGGTCCTGGGTCGTATTCGCGTTTCTGGCAGTTTTATTTCTCTGTGTTCACGTTTCGGGACTCATCCTTTCGTTTATTCTTTCAATTGCTAAAGCAAACACATCAGTCGCCCCTTACGGTGCGGCAACGCTGAAAATACTCTTAGCCATCGCGTTCTATTATGCCTTGTCGCCGCTTTTTTCGTTCCGCGCGATTCCCCGCCGCGCACACTTTTTCGGATCAGCGGCTGTTTCGTGTCTAGCGATAGGCGCACTCATGGCCGCAACGATGGATTTCACCTTTGTGCCGACTTTCATGTGGGCCTTCACCCTCGCTTTTCTTTCTGTTTCAATTCCCTCTCCAACAATAGCCGCCCTTCCGGCTATTCTGGCGCCTTTACAAATTGTGGGTGCCGCGGCCGCGGCCGTCGGATCGGGCGATACGGGCGCGGCCATGGCCGTACTCAACGGCGATCCAATAATCGAATTGTACCTCGCTTTTATCGCACTTCCGATTTTGTTCTTGTTCAGGCGCCTTTCAATCATGTCCCGAGCCCGTACCTTGCAACGGGCCGGAACTAATGTCACAGGGCATAGATACCGAATATACACACGACCTATTTTTATAGTCGGAGTCCTTAGCGCTATGACCGTCCTCGCACTCAATACCACACAAACCCAAAAAGAACAGCAAATACCAGTCCGGGAAGAAACATCGGATGCAAAAAAATTCAATATAACGGTTAGCGAATCAACCTTTCTCGATCGAAGAACGGTGCGGCTTCAGATAAAAGCCGAAAAGCAGCCGATCCGCATCGACCTTTCTTTTTTGACGGACGAACGCCTTACCATCTATGAAGCGCCTTGTCCTTTTATTCTCTCCGATAATGGCAGGTCAGCGTCCTTCGTTCTAGGAGAACGACCGCCCGATCCACTCACGCTTGAAATTACCCTACCCGCGACCCTTCGTGGACAGTTCGAAGCCCGCGCAATCTTCTACGATCAGGCTATCGATCGATCTATCTCTTTCCGCGCTACAGTACCGGTCGGTCCGAACGTCAAACCATGATCTCGGTCATTTTTCATGCCGATATGGATGCGTTCTTCGCCTCAATTGAACAGCTGGACGATCCGAACCTCAGAGGAAAGCCCGTTGTCGTAGGAGCCGCGCCGGGAAGACGCGGCGTCGTATCCGCCTGTTCCTATGAAGCCCGAACTTTCGGTATCAGATCCGCCATGCCCATATCACGCGCGTATCGGCTCTGTCCCCAAGCCGTCTATCTTCCCGTACGTATGGACCGCTACCGGGAACTTTCCAACCGCGTCATCAACCTTTTCGGGGAATTCACGCCCGATGTCCGTCCTATTTCCGTGGACGAAGCCTTCCTTGACATGAGCGGAACTGAACGATTATTCGGACCACCGCGCGCCGCGGCCGCGCTTCTGAAAAAAAGGGTGCGGGAAGAGATTGGACTCACGGTATCGGTAGGCATCGGCCCTAATCGCTATGTGGCGAAACTGGCTTCCGCGCGGTCAAAACCAGACGGATTGCTTGAGGTCGATGCGGAGCGAGTAAAAGCGTTCATGGCCGCTCTCCCCCTCACTTCGGTATGGGGAATCGGCGATAAAACAAGGGAACGTCTTCTCTCCCTGGGACTCGATTCAGTCGATCGAATATGTTCCTTTTCCCAGGAAGCGCTTGCCGGAATGACAGGGGAGGCCTGCGGAGCGTTTCTTTACAACGCGGTCAGGGGAATAGACCCCGGCATCTTTTCCGACGAGCCGAAATCCCACTCGATGAGTTCTGAGGCGACGTACGAACACGACGTCACCGACGACGAAGTGCTGGAGGCGACGCTACTGGCACTTTCTCAGGAAATTATGTGGCGGCTCATCGAAGAAGGCGCGCGATCTCGGACGGTCCACCTAAAACTACGTTATGACGATTTTGAAACAATCAGCGCGCAAGAAACGCTCGGGAAATGGATAAGCTCATCGGACGATATACGATTCGCCGCTATCTCGCTTCTGGAGAAAAAACGGGACGAAAACCGTGCCGTCAGACTCATAGGAGTGGGCGTAAGCAATGTGGAAAGCGAAAGAGGTGTTGAACAGGGTGAATTGTTTGAGGACGGCTCCGAACGAAAAGCAAAGGTGGAGCGGGCGGTAATGGATCTAAAACAGAAACGGGGCGCATTATTGACGAAGGCGCGGCTGATCGCCGCGCCTTCAAAAAACGGATCTAGTCCAGGGAAGACTTGATAGTTGACGACGCGCCGACAAGGTCTTTCTCAACCCCATCGCGAACCGCTTTAAACGCGGCCTGAACCGCCTGGTCGGGCGTACCGCCTTGCCCCCGCGCCGAAACCATTGGCCGGGAGTCTACGACGCTGCCATCGGAGCGAAGCAAGCGCACGTTGGCACGGACGTTTGTCGTATAAATTTCATACGTCTTGCCCTGCAAAACCATTTGCCGAGGTTCGTCGCAATCAGCCACGGCGATTGCCAGAAACGAAGCAGGAGTTCCGCCTAACGCAAGAGCTTTTGAAACGGCAGCAGGGTCTCCATTGAGGGCGGACATGAAGGCGGCGGGATCGAGAGCGCCGTCCGAGGGCACCAAGTCCAGCCCAGATCCGCTCAAACCGCGAGTCACCGCGTCCATCAAGGGAGAACGATCCGCCACGGTTTTTACCTTTTTATCCGCGGCTACGACTCGCTCTAGCGCCATTACCCGAGCGGCTCGGCTTGAAGGCAGATAGGAAAAATCGCGGAATACTTCGCTGAATACTTTTGTTTTGCCGCGGTTCGATACGGCGAGCACGGCACGAATAACAACCGGTTTATCGGCATGCGCAAGACCGCGAACCGTCGCCGAAGCGACGCCGTAGGAATCGGTGGTCCCCGACACGCTGATATCGCCGACTCCGTCGACGAACGCGAAACGAACGGGCGCATCGGCAACAACGGCCTTTCCGTAATCGTAATTGATGACCACGCGTACCGCCGGCTTGAGCCCGGCGCCTTTGGACAGATCCCGGACGTTGCCGGCCAATTGTTTGCTTCCCGACATCCATTCATCGGTCGGCTCCATCGTGAACCGAGCTCCGATTGCGGTCAATTCCGCGTCGGCCTTTCTGATGAGTTCGGCGCGTTCGGCCCCGCGGCCTGAGTCCTTTTCAGGGGCTGCCTCTCCGTCCACGGCGATGAGCCCGACCAGGTGCCGGAGCGCTTCAACCGGATGATTGGCGTCGAAGGCGGCGCGAGCCGCATCGCGAAGCTCACGCATAGTCTGAACGGCGTCTTTCACGTTGCCCGAAGCGGATGAAGGAACGGCGGAGGCTGCAAGCGGGGGTGCCGACGAAGAAGCCTGAGGAGCGGCTGCCGGCGTCGATGCGCATGAACCGAGAAGGATAGAAAAGCACGCGACGATAATCGGGAATACCTTTTTCATGTTCAGACTCCTACCAAGTAATAATCCACGCCAAAGGCTTTTCCGTCGAGAGAATTTGCGCGACGGGGGATGAAAAAACAGCGGACCGGGTAGCGGCGTCGACCGACCCGCCGCCCTGAACGACCGGAATTGAAGGAAACTTAAAACGAAGAGAAACGACATACCCCGCGAATAAGGTATCGACTAAGCGTTTCAGATTTGAATCAAGGGGACCGCCTCCCTCAGCCAAACGAAGCGTAAGCGATCGCTTTCCTCCCTCTTCAGCCAAGGTTGCCTGCCTCCCTGTAGAGTTCAGAAAGCGGGAAAGTACGCCTACATCGGAAAAAGACAGGCCGGCCTTCACCGTTATGTCGGTCTCGTCTTCTTTTGCGGTAAACGAATTGAGAGAAAGGCCTTCCACGCGAGAAATGGTGGTTTCCATATCCGCGCGGAACAGCGGCAACGGGAGCCAGCGCTCCTCACCCTTCAGTTTTCCCATGGACTCGACCAAGCGAGAAATACGATATTCAAGCGCGATCGTTCCCGATCCGTCGGCACGCACCTCTACATCCGAAGAAATGCCGATACAGGAAGTAAGAGAAACCGTAAGGATGAGGGTTAGAAATAAGAAGAAGCGCGACGAAGAAATCATCACTTCTCCTAAAATTCTTCCGAATAGATGCTGACGTCTTGAATACGGACGGGAAGATCCGCTTCCACCATCGCAAACGCCTTGTTCAATACGGTTTCTCCAAAAGTTTTCGAATTGGAGACAAAAGCGCCGCCTATCTGGGCAAAAGAAATGGAATCCTGCAGATCCACTTCAGCGGCGGTCATCTTGAATTTCTTTTGAAAACGATCACGGACGGACCGGACAATCTGCCGTTTATCCTTCAAAGTGGAGGCTTCCGGCAATTCGATGATGAATTGGATCATGGAAACAACCATCTTGAGACCCTCCTCCCTGGACGCGCCCCGGCGCGCGCGGGATATACTATACACCATTGATGGATGCTTTGCTAAGTCGCATTAGGTGCTTCGCCCGCGTACTCATCTTCATCGTACTCCCTCTGGCGGCGTACGCGACGCCGGTATCCCCTATCCCTTTTCCGGGAGGGGAATCACGGAGCGAAGCTCCGTCGACGCTACTTTCGGTCGATATCGAAAAAGGAGAGGCGGAGCTTTTTATCGGCGGATCCTGGAAAGGCGAGATAGTCGCCGCGAGCGGAATTGCCCTGACGGGTCTTGGAGCGAGCCTTTCACAAACGGACTCCCCCTTCCTTTTTACCCAAACGATAGATCTCACGGTAAGCGCGACCATTTTGAAGCATTGGTTCGTTGAGGCAACCTTCCTTGACGACTACGCGCTCAATACCTACCGGGCCGGCTATCTCGGGGCGGAAGGCGACGCGATACGGTACGTAGGCATCGGAAACGTCGGCCTCGATTTCCCTGCCTTTCCCTACGCCGATATCTCAGGCGGTACGCCGAGTTCCTTCGGCGCCTACGCCGCGTTCGGCGCGGGACCGCTCACGCTCCATGCGCTGGTCAGATACGACGCCGCCACCCGTGAAGAAAAAACGTACGTTGGATCAAGCGAACGCACCATTTCAGACATATCCCCCGCTAAACGGCTTCGGGGCAGGGCTTTCGCCCTCCCGGATCGGAACCTGGACGCGGTACCCGTTGTATATCTCGAAGATACCGAGGGCACCATCAGCGGATCGGACGGAAGAAAATATCGCTCGGCGACGGCGACCGAGGCGGCGGGATCGGCGATGCTCGGCTTAGTGGAACTCGCCTCAACTCCTACGGGAAGAGTTGTCGTCGCTTACGCAAAAAGCGGATCGACAACGCCCTGGAACTCCTCACTCGGTTCCTACGGTGTAATCAGTACAAGGTCCGGCTTTCTCGGCGATACGCAGACCGCGTTTGATACGAGCGGCGCGAGTATCGCCCTTTCCGCCTACCCCCAATGCGGCGGTGGCAACGGTGAGCCGGCGGAAATCACGCTCGGGGGTACGAATCCGGCGCTCGTCATCTACGAAAGCGGCGCCTTCTCACCCTTTGAATTCGCAAACCGTTACGCGCCGACTTCCTCCGCCGCAAGCGACGCGAGCGCGCGACTCGTCTACGCATCATCGGGCAGCAGCGTTAAAGGGTTCGAACTTGAAGAATCAAGCTCGTCTTCTTTCACGATAAACACGAATGCGGATGGTGAAACCGTCGTATCGACCAGCGGTCGATTTTTCATCTTATCCAGCGCTGTATCAACCGATACGCGCTCAATCGAATCCCGATTCCCGTTAGTTTCTATAGATCCGGAAGTCTACCTCCCCGGCGCGAAGGGGCGCGCAACCGACATTGTCGTTCGCTATACCTCGTACGGAGCGTCAGGGGCGTACAACATTGGAACCGACGTGGTTGCCGGGTCCGTAATTGTCACCCGCGGCGGAATCAGGGATCCCCTGGCGACCTACAACGCGGAATCGGGGACCGTTGCGCTGAATTCGCCCGCGGGAACCGGAGAACTTATCCGCATATCTTATTTAAAAACCTCGCAGGACCGCCGTTTCGGCAGCTTGGCCGCGGGCTTGGGCGCCGTCTATACGCCCGATCCTTCGTTTTCGGCCCGGGCCGCGTTGAGCCTCCGTTGGAACGTGTCCGGCAACGCCTTCACCGCCGACGATGAATCGAGTCCCGGTAACATCGCCCTTTCCGGATCCGCTAAATGGAAAAAGGAAGAACTCAAGGCGGAAATCGCTGGAGCCCTCACCTACGAAGCGCCGGACACGACAGGGCTCTATCGCGCGGTGAGTATGGAAGGCACCGAATTCTCGCTTGGAATGAGCGTAAGCGCTTCCTCGGCCGCCTATCCACCTCTTACCCCGACTACTCCTGATAGCGCTTTAACCGGGCTCTTCGCCGGTTTTTTAAGCTACGTCGACATCCCGTCGGCCGATAACGCGGGAAAACTGGTCTACCGCGACTATTCGTCCAACGACGTGCTGGGGAATAAGACACTCAAGACTATAAGCTGGACGGGAGCCTCGATAGATACGTCTAAAACCGGACCGTATCCGGTTTCCGTCTCGGAACTGGACGACAAGACGGCCTACGTCGCCGAATACGCTCTGGGGGAAGGTAAAGCAATCAACGGAGGTTTCGCGCTTTGGTCGGGCTTTCAGATGGAGCTTGCGGATGAGGCCGAAACGCTCGCGGAAGCGAGAACGATCATCATCCCTTATCGATATTTCGATCTGGATGGCGATGATCCGGTGCGGACCTATCTTCAAATCGGGGCCCTCGCGAACGAAGACGGTGAAGCGGAATCGAAAGAATTAGTCTGGAGCCGTCCGCTGGGAGCCACTGTTTCGGATTCAGTGTCGGAGACAGCATGGGCCTACGCGTCCTACGATCTTTCAGACCTTGATCGCGCGCGGCTTGCGTCGGCGCGGGCATTAAGACTCGTCGTTCGCTTGGACAAACCCGCGACGACTCCCGCGTCCACCGTCGCCGCCTCCGGACGCGTGCTCGTTCTTCCGCCGGTGGTCCAGGGCGCCGTATTCCGTCCGGTACTTGTGTCCGGCGGCAGCGTAACGACCGCAAGCGATAAGGTTAGCGCCGCCGAAAAAATCGACGCGACACTCGCCGCCACCTTCTCTTCGGAAATTTCCCGTCTTCATCCCGACGGGGAAGCCCAACGGGTACTCACAAGCGCATGGTCGTCATTGACCGCCAACGAAGCGGCGGGAATCGATGGGTACCCCTCACCCTTTCCACTCTGGTCGTATCGGAGCATCACTTTCTTCATGCGCGGCCCCGTCGCCGACGTCTCATCCGACGCAACGGCGCTAAAAACATCCACAGTGCGCCTGATTATCGGGGCAAACTCCGAAGCTCTCGCATCGAGCGGAGAAACCGCGCGTTTCATCGACGTTTCGATCCCCTCAAGCGCTTTCACGGCCGGATCCTGGTCCCGCGTCGTCATAGATTACGCAAAAAACGATACGGGGGTAACCGTCAACGGGACAGCGGTGGACGGTGCTACCGTGACCTACCGGCCCGCCCTTGTCCGTTCCTTCCGTTCACTCGCGGAAAAAAACGGAGAATCCGCGGGCCCTCGTTATTTCTCCGTCGTCCTTGAAGCGCCGATGAACACGGTTCTTCCCTCCGGAAATTTCGCCATCGATGAAGTCTGCCTTTCCGATCCGATTGCCTCCTTCGGCTCCTACGCGAGCGGCGCGATCGCCTGGGACAGAAAAGGACCGATTTTACAGCTCGGAAATACGATACTAGTCTCGGACCTTTCGGCGGAAGGGCGATCCGAATTGAGCGCCGTCGGGAACCCCCTTGAAACCGAGTCGGCCGCGGGAACCGAAAGCGGCGCAAAGGGCGGCGGAAAGGTGCAGGCGACCATCCTCGGCGCGAAAGTCTCCGCGGAACTCGGCATGGCGAACTCGGGGGATACCTTCAGCTGGCTCGGTGCTCACGGTATCGTTCTGCCCCTCGGTCCGCTAAAAATCATGGAAACGTTCTCAACCGACCCCGAAACGGAAACCTTGTCTCACAAAGCGACCATCGCCGTTTCCGGTCCGGTTTCCGCCGAAGCTATAAGCGCTTTAGACATTCTTCCTACAAAAATCACCCGTAGCTGGAAAGCCTCCATGTCGACCTCCGCTTTTGAACGGGTGAATGCCTCGGCATCGTTTTTATCTTCATACATCGGGCCGGCCGATTACAGCCTGTTTCGACTACCTTACCAATCAGCTTGGGCGGAATCGTGGGAACAGCTTCTTCCGGACGCGGGGACAAGCGAACGGCGCCGCGATTTTTCGGCTGATGCGAACTTCGCGGTCAAAGGCGATACGATCGGTTTCACGACTACCGCCGCGGCAAGTTCCAAATTCAACGCCTCGCTGGATTCTCGAGTCGAATCAGCGGAACTCCGACTCGGTCTTCCGTTCAACGCGGCGGGGATCGACGGCTCGTTCGGCTTCGTGCGTTCGTATTCACTCACCGAAAAGGCCTCCGATTCGGCAGGAAGCATGGGAAGCGCATCTGAAGACGCCGCGGCCTTTGCGCGAATTCTCTCGGCATCCACTCCACTCTGGGTTGCTGTTCCTTTTTCGACCTTAGGCGATTCGACTATTTTTGATTCGTTCCAAAACGTCGCGCTTTCTTCATTGGCCTCGTCCTATTCCGACGGTATAGAAACCGTCCTCCGCCTTCCTCGTGCCTCCGGATGGATAGCGGTAATCCAACCTTCGGCGCTGAATTTCACCCTTGCGCGAGCCTTCGACCGAACGCTGGACACCACGGTTGATTCGATAAAAACCAGCGCGACCGTTCAATCTTCGGCGGTGAATGTTTTTGGAGCGTTTGGCTCTTTTCCCATTTTCAGCTTCTATAAGAGCGATGAATTCACCCATGCCCTGAGTACGACAGCCCGTTTCCCCAAAAATGAGGAAGTCGATTGGGAAATCGCCCTGCGGCAATCGCTTTCATTTTTCGGTTTTTCCGACGCAAAATTGGTTCTTTCCAATATCGTAAAAACCGGCTCGGACGGATGGAGCGACGGAACGGCACTGAGTTGGACCTACCCTCAGGAAAAGAGTTTTATGAAATCCCTTTACAGTTTGGCCTTGAACAAAGCGACCGGTTGGAAAAACGGACCGCTGTTTGCCGAACTTGCTGTGGCGGAAGTACAGACGGAAAACCGAGAAACCGTCGAATTAACCATTTCTTCCGCCGTCAATGTTGCCTGGAGCCTTCATATGAAGCACGAATCGATCATCCGAGCCACCAAAAAGCTCACTTGGATAACCTTCGTTACATTAGGAGCGTCCGGAGGGCGCAGCGACGGCGATGAACTGGGCTTAACCATCAAGGGTTCCGTGGGCTTATCATTAAGTTTAAGGTTCTAGCGAGTTTTCTAAATAAATAGTAATATAATTGACATATCGCGTAGGAGGATCGGGAATGAGAACTATTAGATTGATCGCTGCCTGCATGCTCTTGGCTCTAGGCGCGACCGCGTTTTCCGCGGAAGACGCTAAGGATTCACCATTCGGTTTCGGCTTCCAGCTCGGGCTGGGAACGGAAACGCTATCGGCCGATCCGACGAACGCCGCCTCCAGCATGGTCACTTTCCAAAAACTCGCTCTACAGCCGGACATCTCGTTCGGAAAATTCGGTTTAGGGTTGGATATCACTGTTCACTTCAACCTAAAACTCGGATCCGGGGGCGAAGGCGTCGAGTTTTACCAGCCTGATTGGATACCGGAAAAAGCCGGAAAAAGTTTTCTCGAACTCTATTTACCCAAAATCGCCTATGTCCGCTGGGGACAAAAAGGCGAACCTCTGTTCGCTAAGTTAGGATCCTTCGATGACGGCACGCTCGGAAACGGCTTCATCATGGGGAACTATTCCAACACGCGTTTCCTTCCTACTACGCGCATTTTCGGCGCCGCGCTTGACTTGGACGGTAAACTCTTCAACTTCCCCATCGTTGGAATAGAGACTTTCGTCGGAAACTTAGCTCGCTTTGACTTAATCGGCACCCGCATCTACGTGCGGCCGCTCACGTTTACCGAACTTCCCATATTGAAGGAATTACAAGTCGGCGCGACAGTCGCGGCTGATCGTGATCCACAGCTCTATGATGGAATCGACGGCAACGACGCCGATTCAGACTCCGTGGCGGTTTTCGGTGGCGATCTACGCTTGCCGATAATAGCTAACTCAATGGTCGTCATGGCAGCCTTCGGCGACGTTGCTTTTCAAAACGGCGGTAGATGGGGTTCGGCTGTCGGTGTAGGCGGTCAGTTCTTCTCTTTCATGCCGTATACCGCTCAGATTAGACTTTTGGGGTCTGGTTTCATACCGACTTACTTCGACGGCTCTTACGACCTTTTCCGTTCATTGAAGTATGCTTCGATAACCACGACTCCCTCATCAAGCGACCCCAGCTTCGGATGGCTCGCTCGGCTCGGCTTCTCTCTGATCAACAATCTGGTGATATTCAGCGTCACGGCCGACGGTTCCTTCAAGGCACCTCCGGCTAATGGCGGAATTAACGATTATCCGCATATTCGCGGAGTATTCACTCTCGGAGAAGGGCTTCTGGCCGGGTTCTCCATCGATGCGCTCTATGAAAAATATTTCCTCGGCTCAACCGGCGACTTCTGGGGAGACCTTGTAAGCGCCCAGAACGCGGTCATCGGAGCTAAAGTGAATTATCGTACCGGTCCGGCTATGCTGTCTCTTCTCTACAATTTGTATTACGATCCCACATCGGGTTTCATCGTTACCTCGAGCCTCATGAGCTCGATCCGGTTCTGATCCAAGGAGGGAACCATTTATGTTAAACCGACGTAACGTGCCGCTTATGCTCGCGGTATTAGTTCTCACACTCGCATCGCTCCCCTTTTCTCTCGTCGCGCAAGCAGCGGGTTCTACAGCTGGCACCGCGGCGCAGAAAGCGCCGGCCGCCATGCTTATGTACGCCGATAATCCCGACGCGGTCGAAATCATCGATGCCGCCGGAGTCGGTCGTATAGCCTCGATAGGTGATGAGATTCGAGGCGGCGAAACCCTCAAGACAGTCGCGTCCGCAGCGGAAATCAAACTCACTCCGAACGGATCCATCATCAAGGTGGCTCGGAACACGCAGTTCAAAGTTACCGCCCTGGCAGGAACCACTCAGGGAGCGGATACGAACGAGTTCGCTTTGATGGGCGGAAAGATCCGTACGGTCGCCGCACGAAGTAAAGCAGGGAATAAATATCTCATCCGCACCCCTTCCGCCGTCTGCGGCGTTCGCGGAACGGATTTCTCCCTTAACGCGGTACCGGGTGAACGCGACGCGGTCATGGTTAAAAACGGCCTTGTAGAGTTCGCGCGCGTAGGCGCCGACGGCGTAGCCCAACCAATCATGGTAGCGGCCGGACAATTCGCCGACGCGTTCTCCCAAGTTTTCGCGGCAGCGGCGTTCACGGCCGAACAACTTTCCCAGGAATTCTCCGACGTCGAGTTCACTAATCTCGATCCGGCGACCGTTCCTAATGAAACAACTGAAGCAACTCCCGTCGCTGAAGAGAAAAAAGTGGAGGAAACGGCTCCCGCCGCCGTCCCCGCACCTTCTCCCGCTCCGTCCGCATCCGGTGACCCAAGTCCGTTGCCCACGCCGAAACTCGATACCTCCAAGTCCAAGTTGATGACTTGGCTCGGCGACATGGTCGGCTTTGAAATCGGTTCGGTGGTTATTGACGGTAAGACGTATTCAAAAGCCATCATCCAGCCGACTTTTACGATCAGCAAGCTTAAATTGAGCCTCTACTTACCGATTATTTACACCGCCGACCTCTTTGACCCGAGCAACTGGTATAAACCCAATGGGAACAACGAGTGGTCTTTCGGTTCGGAGTATTGGAGTACTGATCCGCTGAAAGGCAGCTTAGATGTTGTCAGAGACTTGGCGCTTAAAATCCGCTTTGTCGAATACGGCAACCAAGCCTTTGACCCGGTTTACCTCAAGATTGGTAACCTTTCTTCCATGACCATCGGCCACGGCATCATAATGAGGAATTTCGCCAACGACTCCGATTTCCCCGCCGTTCGTCGTGTTGGTTTCAACGCCGGAATCGATTCTGGTTTCTGGGGTATTGAAGGTGTTGTAAACGACTTGGCCGAGCCGGAAATCTTCGGCGGCCGATTCAAATTCCTTAAATTCGTTGGCCTTTCACTCATTGCGGATATCGATCCGGCCGGCGACCTTTCCGGTTCGGATGCCGATGTGACCGGCAAACCGGTATTGTTGGGCACCGGGCTTGACCTCGACTTCCCGATCCTCAATAACCCTGCCTTCGGCCTCCGCGCCTTTGCGGACGTCGCGGCTATTCTTCCCATCACCCGAAAGAGCGTCACTAACGGGACTACGACAGTATCGCCCGGCTTGCAGCTGAAAGCCGTTTACGACCCGGACGCGGGCAGCGGTTTGGAAGCGTTCAATAACTACGGAATCGTCGCCGGCTTCATCGGTAAGGTACTTTTCATAGATTGGCGCTTGGAATACCGCCAATATCGCGGCGCCTATCGACCGACGTTCTTCAATTCCGCCTATGAGCGCAATAGAGCCGTATATGCGCAGGAATTCAAAGAAATGCTCCTGAATCCCGCCGGCAATAAATTAACCCACGGCGTGTACGGCGAAGCAGGTTTCTCCTTCTTCAACGACAGAATTTCCTTTAACGCGGGCTATATGATGCCGTGGAGTTCGGACAGCGCCACCCCCACGATGGAAGTGCTCAGTAATGACTACATCCAGGCGAAATTGCTGATCAAGAAAGGCGTGATCCCGGTTCTGGATCTGTCCGGCTCATTCAGCTACGAGCGCACCGGCTTTGCCTATGCGATCGCCTCGAACGTCGCCGGTGTAAGCCTCTTCGACGCGAACACGGTCCTTAAAGGCGAAGTGATCTATCCGATTGCCTCAACGGTGGATTTCGCGATCGTCGTTTCCACTGCGACCTCCCACAATCCTGATGGTTCTGTCCGTTTTGAATACGGACAACCGAAGGTAGAGCCCACGGTTACTTTCGAGACTCGCGTTCGGTTCTAGTAGTTTTTGTAAGACGGGCGGCCTGCCGGAATCCCATCGGATTTCGGTAGGCCGTTTTTTATTTACCGTCCCACTCGGGAGCGAGATCGCAATCGACGCCGAGAGCGGTAAGCGCCCTGCCGACGACAAAATCGACAAGGTCGTCGATAGTTTTCGGCTTTCCGTAAAAGCCGGGGCATGCGGGAAGAATAACCGCGCCGGCTTGCGCCAAGGTCAGCATGTTCCGAAGATGTATGACCGATAACGGCGTTTCACGCGGAACGAGTACCAAAGGTCGTCGTTCTTTTATATGAACGTCGGCAGCCCTCCGCAATAGGTCGCCGCCAGTCCCGTTCGCGATCGAACCGATCGCCGAAAGAGTACAAGGAAGCACCAGCATTCCGTCGGTTCTGAATGAACCGGAAGAAATTGAAGCAAAAAAATTGTTGTGTGCATGGCGTATAACATGCGAACGAGCAGTCTCATCGAACGCCGCGATAAACTCTCCGATATCTACGCCCGTCTCCGCAAAGAGGACCCGTTCGCCTTCCGCGGATACAACAACGTGTGTTTCTAGTTCACATGACGCGAGTAATCGCAGCGCACGCAAGGCATACACGCCACCTGACGCGCCGCAAATGCCCAGAACGTATCTTTTCATTTAAATATCTCCAACGCCTTCTCGACCACATCCGTGAACACTTCACCAAAAGGGATCCATGAAGGCTTCGTTTTGAAAGCGACGAACTCTATAGCCGTACCGGCGAGAAGTACGAAGGAAAC